>OBEQ012100272.1_pt1 | contig 10901 bp, 13 predicted proteins | sample 1670901 | NCBI WGS metagenome assembly OBEQ01 (sample SAMEA104232315, study PRJEB22302) | groundwater metagenome | biome: forest; feature: aquifer; material: groundwater | place: USA | collected 2011-08-07 | depth 5.4 m | reverse complement strand
GCATATTTTGGAATATTGGCATTTACTAAATAGGCCTCCCCGTCTAAAATCCGGACATAGCTTTCCCCCAAATCCAGCCTGCCGGAGCGGATAGTTTTTACTTCAGCCCCACTTAAAACCACCCCGGCCTCAAGGTGCTCAAGGATATGGTAGTTGTGTAGAGCTTTCTTATTAACAATTTTCATCCTGACTTCAACTGCTCTATGAATTTTTCCAGGTCAACCTTATCTATTCTTATAAATTTACCCCCCAGTTTCACAGCCCGTAATTTATTACTTCTCACATACCGTCTGACACTTTCCGGATCCACTTGCAGTAGTTTTGCCACCTCATCCGTAGTGTAAAACCTCTGATCCAAGATAGACTCCGCCAAACTCTGCCTTTCCGGCTGGAGCGCCTCTAAGTAAATATCCAATGACCGGTCAACTGCTTCAAAAATCAGACTGTAGAAATCCTCTAACCTACCACCTTTTTGAGCTTTTTCCAACGAGTTTATATATACTATTCTGTCTTCCTTACGAATTATAGCGGGCGGATAACCCTCTTGCATAAAAAGCAGGTTCATTAAAAGTCGGGAAGTCCTGCCATTTCCGTCTGAAAAGGGGTGGATACTAACTAGTTTGTAATGGGCATCCGAGGCTATTTTAACTATGTGGTCTGGGTTATCACTCTTTAACCAAACCATAAACTCCTCCATAAGCTCTGGAATTTTAACTGGGTTAGGTAAAACTACATCAGTTTCAGTAAGCCTTGCGTGTTGTGTTCTGTACCTTCCTGCATTAGCAGCCTCAATCTTATTTAAAATTAATCTGTTTATATCTAAAATGTCCTGCTCGGTTATATCCTGTCTTTTCTTACCTACCAGCGTCTTTACATATTCCAAAGCCTCAACATGGTTAGTCGCTTCTAAATGCTCTGTTAAACTCTTGCCTTGCACTGTAATGCCTTTTTCTACCACCAGGGCTGTTTCTGCCCGAGTCAGGGTATTACCTTCAATGGCGTTTGATGTATAGGTAAGCTCCACCTTAAACCACTCATCCAGGTTTTTAACCAACTCTGGCGGTAATGGTCTAAAACCATCCAGCTTTTGCTTTTTTTGTGTCAGTAAATTTAATTTGTCATCCATGATTAACCACTCTTTAGTTAAACTTTTTCCACTTGCCTTCTGAAATGACTTCTATCATTTCACCCTCAACCTTAATTGCTGTTTTGTCATCAATGGCATACATGGTAATAGGAAATTCTTTTGCTATTTTTGATAAATATTTTATCCTTATTTTAGGGAACCAACGAGAATTAAGATGTGGTCTTATGACAAAATCCACCAATTGAGCAGTTTTTGCAGAAGATTCGTCTTTTGGGCCTAATTCTTCATACTCTGCATCTGAAAGCTGGTTAAATCTTTCCAACGCAGCAGAAGAGATTCTCAAGCTGGCTGTAACAACCATACTTCCTGCACTAATACCAACATATACCCTTGTCTTTAATAATTCTGGTAACAAATTCATCAATCCGCTTTTCTGCATCCAGTAGCTTAAATAAAAACAATTACCACCTCCTACGAGGATAATATCTGCCACTTGTACTCTCTTTTTAACCCATTCTGGTTTCAAGGCAGCTATATCAACAATATCCAGACTCTTAAATTTTAATTTTTTTGCAGCTTCTAAAGCTTCTACTAACCACCACTTATCGCCTTCCTCTACATTTGCTGCTGTAGGAATAAACACTGCATTTAAATTTTCATAAGGTCGTCCTGCCAGCTTTCGGAGAGTATTAACAATAGATTTAGTAGTTAAGCCGCCAGATGTAAGTAATAATTTCATATCAGCGCCTCTTTCAATTTATCTAATTCATTCTGTTCATTATTGGCTTATACATCATATCACTATTTAATGCTACTTGTCAATAGATAATGTAGTGTTAAGTCGCTTGGTAAAATAATAATTTTTACTTAAGTTCCGTCATGTAAATCTTGCTTCCGTCAAGTAAATAAACCTTCTTCCCCTTCTCATCCACCACCAAATCCGAGGCAGCCCCAAATTTATCCCCGGAATACTGAGAAACATAAGATCCGGTTTTTGTTAACACCACCAGCCGGGAGTTTCCTGAATCCAGTATATACAAATTATCCGTATCGGATGACACAAAAAAGCTTTTTGGATCTTTTATACCCTTATCCAAACCGCCAATGGAGAAATTATCCGATTCACCTCTGGTAAACCTTAACACCTGTCCTCCGGATTTTAAAACATAAACTGAAGATTCAATCTGTATCCGGAGAGCTGAGCCTAAATCAGCCTTAACTCCATCTGCTAAATATTTTCTTTTATCAGAATAGCCTCCTGTGATGGCCAAATATTTCCAAATCTGATTCCCGACTTTATCCAGTAAATAAATATTACCTCCAAATCCATATAAATCTCCAATTTCCCCCCAGTCTTTATCCAACTTGGCCGAGCTTGAGGCTTTTTCATTATTTAAATCAACTGATAAAATCCCTTTATCTTTGGAAAAAACAAAGGCTGTTTCCCCGTTTAATGAAGCTAATTTTGCCTCCCCCAGCTTATCCCGACCGGCCAGGATTTTTTGGCTTTTTTTGGCTACATCAATAGTCACCAAAGTGGCATCATCCGAATTCAAGAGCAGTAATTTACCCAAAGAATAACTCATTAAAGTTGCTCTAAAGCCTTTTTTAATTAAATCCAGATCCAGATATTCACTAAAGCTGACGTTGTCAAATTTTTGGCCAATTGCAGAACCATTCTCTTCTATTTGTTTTTTTAAGGCCAAAGCATCATTATTTTTTGGGATTAAATTTAGCGCTTTATCCAAATTTGCTTTGGCCGAGGCTATTTTTAGTGTGGCATCAGCCGGATTTAGGGTATGTAATCCCTGAGCAGCTGAATAATCATCTTTAGCCGCTTGTAAATATTGGTTAAACTGCTTTTGTTTTTCTAAATCTTGGGAATGCTTATATTTTAATCCTGCGCCCGCGCCTAGAATTAATATTAAAACCACCGCCAGAACCAACCGGGTTCTACCACGACTGGGGAAAATCCTGGGTATTCTGGGCACTGTCAGATTGGCCACTAAAGACGTCAGTTTTTCTTTCAGGCCCTGCCCGGGTAAACCACCCCCCATTGATTCTGCCACCACCTCTTCAGCCCCAACCGATTTTATTGGTTCCTCTTGAGAATCAGCTTCAGCATCCAAAATTAGCCCAGCCCGTCCGGCAGGTGGGTCGGCTCGACCATTGGCCGGCACAGTCTCACCCCCGATTAAATCAGGATCGCCCTCCGGATCCTCCTCAATTTTTAAACTGCCCAAGGTAACTCTGGTGCCCATCTCCTCTTCCCACACGTCTAGCGATAAATCTAAAGTTAACTTCAAATCATTACCAATTGATTCAACCAAATTGTCAGTGGCTGCAAAGACCCTGTCGCCTTCCTGCAAAAATCCCGAGATCAGCTGACCGGCTGAGGCCTCAAGAGGAGTCACTTTATCCAACCTTCTTAAAATGCACTTAACTTTTCCATCACCCATTAAATATAAAACTTTACCTGTTACAACGGCCAAAAGTATGGAAAAGTTTTCGGCACTAGAGAGCAGTTCTTTGGCCTTTTCAAAGGTTAACTTTAACCTCTCCCCTGCAGAACCCGGCTGGTCAACAAAAAAATCAACTAAATCAGACAAAAGCCCCCTCCCGGTGGTGAAGGCATCATCAGAAGTAAGGTCCAAAAGACCCAAAAAGATATTATCCGGATCATCAAAGTTAACAATAACCTGGGCAGCCTGCTGATCTGAATTTAGCCCAACTACTTTGGCAACTTTGTATTTCATAATGGTACTTCTCCATGCGCTTCGCTTTAGATCCTGAAAGGATCGCAAGCTCTGCTTAGTCGAAGAATAATATATTATTGTTCGAGCGAAGTCGAGAACTACCCTACAGCAACCCAAATGCTAACACTAAAAATCCAATGGCAAATCCGGCATGGATAATGGCTACGGCCTTAAAAAATCCTGACACGCTTGAGCTAAGAGTTCTAACCATCAGCTGGGTTTGGCGGACAATCAATAAAGCAAATATAGCATACAAAAACAGCAGAATTAAGATGGCTATTTTAATAAAACTAAGCAGGAGCGCTAAATCAAAAACTGTACCGTTTGCTACCATATTATTGCCTTTTGGCTATTTGTGACTGGTCAATAATCAAATCGGCAATTTTATCGGGACGCGGAACATTGGTAAAATCAATCTCCACTCTTTCTCCGGCAGTTTCCACCAAAACCGTGCCAAAATTAAAAAGCGTACCCAATAACCCGGCAATGGTTGAGTTGGCCTCCTGCACATCTTCCAAAGGGGCAAAATCAACATTTTTAAAAAGGATGGAGTTAAAATCAATGTCTAAAACTTCTTTAGTGGTGACCAAATTAACATTAAAATACCAGTTTAAAAAGCCCTCGAAACTAATAATCAGCACCAAAAGATAGTTGATAATTATAAAAGCGGAAAGGTAAGTTGATGGCAAATTTAGTAAAGCTCCAAAACCCAGGGCAATAATAATTGGCGGCAACAGGAAAGGAATAAAAAAGATAATGACGGCCGGGATTATCCAGGCAAGATTGGTAATGGGATGCGCCCTAACCAAAAGCAGAATGTCTTCATCATCATCCTGGCCTTGAAAGCGGTAGTTTTTGGGATTTTCCACAAAGGCGGGAAACATGAAGAAAGTATACCACTTTCACTTCTTTTCCACATTGAAAAGCGGTCCCACAATTTGGATATTGGCCGGGGCCCGGAGGTTAAAATAGGTCTTAAAAAAATCGGCTGAAAAGCCTTGGCCGTTAATACTGACATTGGTTGTTTTTCCTGATCCAAAATCTGCAGAGACACTCATGCTTGATACAGAATCAATTGGAGTGATGCCTTTATTTTTAAGCTCACTTTTCACCCTGTCTGCATCCCAAGTATCAGTCCCGGCCAGATTTGGTTTATCGGTTTGGTACAGGTGATTTCTGGTGCCCGAATCGGCCGCAGCCAATAAAACGACATTGGCTATATCGGCAATTTCTTCTGGTTTTAACCAGGCAGTTCCACCGTAGCCGGATCTGGCGCCCCAGTCGCAGTAAAACCAGGGTGAATCTTTGTCAAAAGCCAAGTTTTTCAAATCATCCCAGGAACCGATGTTGGAACTGCCGTCCGTGGCATTTTTGGTCCAGGATGTCCCGCTCCAGCCGATATCTGAGCTGGAGTGAGTATATCCTCCGTGAGTAGAAGAAAACCAGGCTTTAATAGGACTTCCCCCGACAACCATCACCTGACCGGCAGTTGAACTGACTGCCGAACCCCAGTTGCCTCCTTTTTCACCGGTTTGAAAAACCTGGCACTGGTCAGTCGGACAAATAGATCCCTGTCCGCCCCCGGTATAAGCTAAAACATAGGAACGGGCAGCAATTGCCTGAGCTTTTAATGCCTCCATCCCCCCTTGACCTCCCCATGAATCCGGAACTTCATAAATTCGTTTGACGTAATCTTCCAGCGAACCTGTCCAGTCGACTCCGTTTCCGGAAACATGAATCTGAGTTCCCTGATTAACACTGGACAGCGAATCAAAATTATAATAGGCTTTCAGGATCGTTTCTGAATTTTGTCCGGCTCTTGAGCGCCCAAAAGCCCCGTATTGACTTAAACCTACTCTATTGGGCACTCCATAAGTAAACAATCCAAAGCCTCCGCTAAATCCGGGGTCTTTTCCGTTGGTTAAATCACTGGAACAACTGCCCCCTGAGCTGGCATAGAGAGGAATATTTAAACTGGCCAGCCTTTGGGCCAAAATCGACTGCTGTTGGGCTGTCAAAGAGGCTATTTTGGAGGATAAAGTGGCCTGATAATCCTTGGCTTTTTTAACTTCCCCTCCTAAAAAGGCGGCGTTTTTGTCTACCTGATCCTGAAGAGAAGCCAGGGAAGCCTTGTCTTTTTCCAGTTTTTCTTTTTGGGTTAATAAATCCAAAACCTCCCCTGTCACTGAGGTAATGATTGATTTATCTTCTCTGGTGACGGTTTGCCGATAAGAAAGCTCCCTAAAAAGGTCGCCTGAGCCGGCAGAGGATAAGATAACCAGGAAAGGTGAGGCATAGAATGAACGTTTATAATAATCCCGGACCCGCTCCTCCAATAAAACCTGTTGTTTAACTAATTTCTCCTCACGGGTGTCCAGTTCGGATTGTTTTTTCTTAATATTGGCGGATAAATTATCTAAAGAGGCTTGGATTTGCGAGAGCTGTCTTTTTAATCCATCCAGCTGTCCCTCCAGCGGTTTGGTGGCGGAAACGGATTGCTCCCGGGCATGGGAAAGTTCATCAATTTGCTTTTGAAGATCCTGGATTTCGTCGGCGTAGATAGGTGACAGGCAGTAGGCAACAGGCAACAGTAGAAAAAAGATTAAACTGCAAACTAGCGCCTGTAGCCTGTAACCTTTCTTCTTGGGGAACATAGTGATTATTTTACCATTACTAGACTCTTAATTAAATCCGTGCTAATCTAAAGTTAATGTCCAGAATTATTTTTTGCCAAGGCCTTCGTCGTGTGTACCAATAGTTCTTAACGTAACAAGATCTGAAGCAAGTTCAAAAGTGAAACGATAATGGCGATCTACTCTTGCTTCAAACCGGTCAACCCCACCCATTTTTCTTGTTCTTAATGAAGGATGACGATAATTTGAAAGAAGTAATGCAAACTGTTTATCAGCTTTCTTTTGAATGCTTGCAGGTAATTTTCCGTAGCTTTTCTCCGCACTCTTAGAAAAGACGACTTTCATGAAGTTTTTAGTGAATCAAGAAAGTACTGGAGCTCCTCCTTATTATGTAAAACAGCAGATACTCTACCAGCTTTAATATCTTCATCAGCCTTTTTTTCTGACCATTCCCACCAGGCATCAGAACCATAAATAGGTTCTAGATCTTCTACTTTTTCAGATAATCTGGCCACATCTGTTTTCAGCTCTGTCAAAACTTTAAGAATTTTATCCAGCTTAGTGACCGGGAAAGAAATTGTGTCGCTCATAGTATTATACTAGCACAAACTAACTTATATTTCTAGGCTGGTGATTTTTTTCTAACCTCCATCTTCTAACTCCTGCCTGCCGGCAGGCAGGTCAAGACCCATCTTCCAGCATCTAGTGTCTACCCTCAAAACTGAAATTGTGCTAATCTAAAGTTAATGTCCAAAATCGTTAGTTGCATTATCTCAATCTTGTTTTTTTTAGCTTTTATAATTATTCCACTTAAGCCAGCGTTGGCTCTTACAGATTGTAATAGTTACGGTATAAATTACTATACTGATCCAGGCATCATTCCGGAAGATCAAACAGATATTAAAATGATATTCCCTAGTTTTTCTAGTGGAACCTACCGCCTCAAATTTCCAAATGGTGCCTTAGCAGGAGAAGTTAACCCTAGCGATTCTGGAGATGTAAGGTCTTTTGCTTCTGGTGGACTACTCACCATTCCTATTAGCAATAGCGACGACAAATTATCAAGGGGGACACATATTGCCAGCTTGGAACAATGGGAAGAGGGAACTACTCCAAAAAAATGGGTTCCTATTGGCAATTCGGGGTGTGATGTGAGATATAAAGTGGGTTACGAATTTCGTGAGTGCCAAATGCAAATAAGGCCCCCTGTCCCAACCAGCAATGAACCGTTCGCGATTGATGTAATTAAGGCACAAAAAGGAGACTATAAAATTCACTTCGCTGCTTATTCACACAATATTCCCGGTGCTCCGAGAGTGGCGGGGGCTTTACTGAGGGGTAATAACAATATTACTATTGATAAGTTTGGTACGGGGAGTGCTGTCATAGGACCACTCGACGCTCAAAAAGATAGTACAATCGGCTTGGAATACCCTAATTTCCTGTTATCTTGCGACACCACTTTAAACATTGCACCATCAACAGGAGCATCTCCCAGACCCATTCCTCCACCTGGAGAAACTTTTAAGGGGTTTTCAGGGGCGGGGACTAAAGGTGGCGGAATTCCTTGTGATGGAAATGGGATTGTGACTGCCATCGGCTGTATTCACACACAGCCTACCGACTTAGTAAAAGACCTCTTAAAATTTATTGTGGCCATCTCCGGGGGGATTGCTTTTCTGCTGATGATTCTGGGAGTATTCGGCATGATCACCTCAGCCGGGAATCCTGATAATCTACAGGCCGGCAAAGATAGATTAACCAGCGCCATTATCGGGCTTTTATTTGTAGTGTTGTCAGTTTTACTGCTTAAAATCATCGGAGTTGATATACTGGGGCTGGGTACATTTTTGGGAGTCTAGATAATTTAAAATTAGAAATTTAGAATTTAAAATGAATTTTTAATGTTTTAAAATTTAATTTTTAAAAATTGATTAAAAATTAAGAATTAAAAATTTCAAATTACTATGAATGTCGGAGATATTATTAAAGATAAATCATTGTTTGGGCCTAATTTTAATTTCTATTCAAGTGGTTCATCAGGCACAGTAGGCAACTTATTATCGGCTCTGTTTCCCATAGCCATTTTTATAGCGGCTTTTTTGAGCTTTTATTGGCTGGTATGGGGAGCTTTTCACTACATGATCGGAGGAGCCAGTAAAGAAACACTGCAAAAAGCCCGTGCCAGGATTACCTGGGCCATTGTCGGCCTGCTTTTAACCTTAACAGCCATCCTGGTAGCGCAGTTTGCAGCTCAAATCCTGCCGCCGTTTGATAAGCCGGGAACAACACCGATAATATGAAAAATAGAATCAAGAATCAAGAATCAAGAATCGTGGGATTGTTTGTTACTCTATTCATGCTTCATGCTTCATTATTCATGATTCAACCTGTTTATGCTGTTGATATTGAATCAACTTATGGCTATGGTTACCTTAAAACCTTGGGCCAGGGCACTAATAAACTGGTTCTTCCCACTTTTTCTATAGCCATGGCTGTAGTTATCTTTTACTTTCTGGTGGGAGCTTTTAAAATCTTAATCTCAGCCGGGGATAAAGAAGCTGAGGCCGCAGCCAGGGGCATGATCACTCATGCTATCATTGGGTTTATAATTTTAATGTTTGCTTTTCTAATTTTACAATTTGTGCCGCAGTTTTTTGGATTTAATTTTTCTATATTTTAATGATTAAACGCATATCAAAAATTATTTTATTCATACTGTTCTTTTTCCTGTTTGGATCCCAGGCACAAGCTGATCATTTGCAGTTAACTGACCCTTGCAATCCAACCGTTCCACATTGCATCCCAGGTCTTTACTGTCAATACAAAGCTGATACTGATGAGTGGAAATGCTTAGCCCCCATAACTGCCGGCCGAGTATGTGACTCAAGCAACCCTAATGGGTTTTGCGCTTCTAATTTGTTATGCCAGCTTCAATCCGACTCCGGGGAATATAAATGTATACGTCCTTTACCAGCAGGCTCAGCCCCATCTGCCGCTCCATCTGCCGGGAGTGCCGCCTCCGTCTTTGGCAACATCAATACTCCGGATGCTATCAAAAACCTTGGAGTAGGCAGTGCCGGCATCAGCAAATTTTTAAATTCACTGGTCATTTTAATCTATATGTTAGCCTCTGTAGTTTTTACTTTTATGATACTTTGGGGAGCGTCTCAGTGGATAATATCCGGTGGTGACAAAGAGGCAGTGGCCGGAGCCAGGAATAGAATTATACACGCCGTCATCGGCATAATGCTTTTTGCCGCAGCCTTTGCCTTGATTCAAATTTTAGGCACATTCACCGGATTTAAGTTTTTTTAAATTGGGCCTGGCGGAGGAACAGGAGGTGTTGGAGTAGCTGTTGGATCTGGCGTAGCTGTTGGATCTGGCGCCGGGCGGAAATGTCTCCATAATCTCCATCCACCATATCCAATTGTCCCTATTCCTAATAGCCCGCCGCCAATAATTGGTAACCCAGGCCAAACAATGCCGGGGATTTCTGTACGGCCTCCGCCTGATGCAGAAGGCTGGTTTACTCTGGCCGCCTCTGTGGCAGCTGCGGCAACTCCGGCTCTAACGGCATCTTCGATTCCCTTTGTGGTAGAAGTTAAATCAATCTGAGCTATAGCAGTCGCTGTCCCTTGGATATCCAAAGATTCCTGAGCTGAGATAGTGGCCTTTTTGGCTGCAGTAGCAGCTGCTTTTTGGTCAAGAGTTGGCGTAGCTGACGGCAAAGGGCTATTTGTGGCAGTGGGAGTTTTGGTTGGAGTACCCCTTAAAGCATCTAATCTATCTTGAGTTTCTTCTATCGACCTCATCATTGCAGCAAGCCGAACCTCTTCTTCCACTTGTTTTACTAAAGCCGTTCCTGTAGCACCAATCTGGGCTATTCTGGTTTCAAGTGACATCCCTGGCGTCGGAGTTAAGGTAGGGGAAGTAACCGACCTGGTTGGACTTGCAGTTACAGTTAAAGACTGAGCTTCTGCTAAAGTAGGAGCCAGTGCCGGAATTCCCAAAACTGTTGCAAAAGCAACCGCTAACCGGGCTCTCTTAACAAAAGAATATTTTGGTCTGTTTTCAGATCTTTCACTCATATAGTATATATAATACCATACTCTAGGTCTAATTGCAAGTCCCTACTTGACAAGTACTTTATTATCTGCCTATCATATAAAAAGAGATGAAAAAGTTAGCTGCCTTTGTTCCTATAATTACCTATTTAATTCTGGCCGGAGCTATTTTTGCTGAAACTCCCACTCCTACTGGAACTGTTATTCAAATATCACCTCCGGTATTCAATAATGATCCCACCAAAAGAATCGGTTATACCGATATTAACGAGTTTATTAATAATATATTGATCTTGGTTTTTATTGTGGCCATTGTGGCTGTTTTATTCATGCTGGTTTGGGGAGCCCTGCAGTGGAT
>OBEQ012059556.1_pt1 | contig 10901 bp, 11 predicted proteins | sample 1670901 | NCBI WGS metagenome assembly OBEQ01 (sample SAMEA104232315, study PRJEB22302) | groundwater metagenome | biome: forest; feature: aquifer; material: groundwater | place: USA | collected 2011-08-07 | depth 5.4 m | reverse complement strand
TAATTGTTATTCCAAACCAGCGAATTTTAGATGTTGTGGATCGAAAACTTTCTTTACTTGAAGCATTTAAAGTTGCGGATTCTGTTATGTCGCAAGGCGTGCAGGGAATTTCGGATTTAATTACCATGCCAGGGTTAATCAATGTCGACTTTGCCGATGTTAGGACCGTTATGACCAACGCCGGCTCAGCACTCATGGGAATTGGTACTGGTATTGGCGAAAACAGAGCCCAAGCGGCAGCTAGAAGTGCCATTGCCTCGCCGCTTTTGGAAATTTCTATGGATGGGGCGCGCGGGGGTTTATTTAATATTATCGGCGGGGCCGATTTGAACATTAGCGAAGTTGATGGAGCGGCAAAAATTATTAGTAATGCCGCAGATCCGGATGCAAATATTATTTTTGGCGCAACGATTGATGAGACGATGCACGACCAGATAAAAATAACCGTTATTGCAACAGGATTCGACCAAAACAAACAAAAGTTACAGCAGTTTGTTTCTTCGCATCACCGACCAGAGCGCATTCACACTACTTCGCAAACCCAAACCCAACAGCAACAAGAGCAAACAGAGCCCCCACAAGAAAAAGACGAAGATGAAGAAGTCTGGGACATTCCCGCATTCTTAAGGCAAAAAAACTAATTCTTCTACCGCTTCTTATAACAACGATTGTGCGACTAGGGGCGTATTCAATTCTTTACTTCAGCCCGATACCCTGTTTCTTCTATTTGTGCAATTATTTGCTCGATTTTTACTTCTTCTTCAAATTCAACTTCAGTTTCCTGTTTTGCGTAATTCGTTTTAGCACTTTTTACACCTTTTACGAAGTCTTCCAAGTCTCCATCAATATTCATGGCACAGCTTGTGCAGTGCATCCCTGTAATTTTAAGAATTACTTTTTTTGCCATATTAAATTACGTGCATCACCCCCCGGAACATTCCCATGCTACACATAAATGGAATATCTCCAGCTTGACTTGGTGTAAAACTCACTGTATCAGAACTCCCAATGGGGACAACTTTTTGAACTCCAAGACTTGGTATTGTAAACGCTTGCGTGCATCCACCACCACCAGTGTTTTTAATAGTGAGAGTTACCGGTGAGCCAGCCTTAACCGTTAGTTCGCTTGGATTATACCCAGTTGAGGCAATTTCAATAGCTGCATCATTTGTTGCAGCTAATCCTGTACCTGCAGCTTGCGCTATTGCAGGAATTTGCGAACTATTACAAAAGCTCACTGTACACCAAAAACCATTCAACATACTCTCAAGAGTAAAATTACTACCCGTGAGAGCAATAGCATTATTTAAATTAAATACTGCCAAAAGAATGATGGCGTATGCGGCTACTTTCATAAACTTCTGGTGCAGCGTATCACCAAGTTTTGTTGTCATATATCCTAAGACAAAAAATAGCGGTGAAGTTCCTAAGATAAATGCAAACATAATTGCAGCCCCTGTCAGTGGATTTCCGGATGCAATTGCAAGTGCCATCATTGCCTGAGTGGTACCGCAGGGAATAAAAACGGTAAATGCCCCAAGAAGTGCTGGTGCAAACATGTCTTTGCTTTTTGACTGTTTTCTAACTAACCGAGTTAAAAATCGTGGCGGTTGAATGACAAAATAGCGAAAAATAGGATGAACTTCTAAAATATTTAATGCAGTTCCTACCATAAAGATAACAACAGTGAATTGAAGTATAGTTCTGGTGGTTAGCGATAATTGAAACGCAGAACCTAACCATCCAAGCAAAAGTCCAAGTAGCGTGTAGGCTGCAAGCTTTGCAATGATAAAGGCAAGAATTGGGAGAGCATTCCCTTTAGTTACTTTTTCCTTTAACCGTTCCTCTTCTCTCTGCGCGATAGTTGAAGCCAGTAATCCTCCCTGTACTGCAAGGCAGGTAAGGCCACCTACAAAAAGTCCTGTTAAAAATATTCCTATTAAGCTTGTATCTCCCATGTTACTTTAATAGTTTATCAATTTCTGTCTTAAATGCATCAATAGGTTGTGCGCCTACAATTAATTGACTCTTCCCATTTGCATCTATAAGAAAAGTTGAAGGTGTACCACTAATACCTCCTGTTGTCCCATCTGCAATTTGATCTTTCACAAGCTGTGAGTATTTACCACTATCTAAACAACTTTGAAATGCTGTTTGATCTACGCCTACTTCTGCGGCTAATGGGCCCAACTGATCAGGAGCAAAGCCTGTCCCATTTGATGTTGTTTTCTCAAATATCTTGTCGACATACGTCCAGAATTTTTCATTTCCTCCAAGCTCTGAAACACACTCTGTTGCCTCAGCTTCTTTTTCTGCGTTCTGATGGAAAGAAAGTGGGAAATGCCGATATACCCATCGAATCTTATCTCTATATGTTTTCATTAAGTCTTGCATAGTCGGATGAAATCTCTTACAGAATGGGCACTCTAAATCTGAATATTCAACAAGTGTGAGCCTTGCGTTCGCATTACCTCGAATATGATCTTTCTCTGATACTGGTTTTATTTTTCCACTTGGCGCTTGGGCTATTGGCTGTTGAGGTGGGGGATTTTGTGCAATTGCTTGTGGCGGCGCAACAACTTGTGCACCAGCTACTTTTGTAGAACCACTTACTTTTTCCAAATACTGCACTTTTGTAAAAAGTGATCCAATGAGAAATGAGGAAATAATAAGCGCACCAATTAAAAGAGAGTTAGGAGAAATAAGTTTACTTTCTTGCACACTTATATCCTACTACATTATGTAGTAGGTTTGTCAAGTGTTATTTTTTACTATGGCCCTTCATCATAAAAGCCATCCCACCACACATTACTGTACAACCTATAAGAGGAAGAACGGCAATAAGACTCGCTACGCCAATAATAGGGACAAAAATTATTAAGCCTATTACGACAACAATAATGACACCAACAATCCAAGGATTTAAACATCGTTTGCATGAATTAAAAAATTTATTCATTTACTTTACTCCAATTCCCTCCACTATCTATGCTTTTAAACACTATACCATCCGATGTTGCTGCATATAGTGTTTTAGGATTTGACTGCTCAAAGGTAATTGCCGCCACATTTTTAATCTCACTATTGACCTGTATAAAGGTCTTTCCTTCATCAGCTGTTTTATAAATGCCATCTTTTGTCCCAGCAAACATACTGCTTTTATTTACTGGATCAGGAGCAAGAGTGTAAATTATGGCATTATCAGAAATACCGTTTGTTTTTGTCCATCCGCAGAAACAGGCAAATGAGCTATATAATCCACCACTTGTTCCCGCCCACAGATACCCGATATTGGTTGTTGTATCTGTCTTCATCCCTCGATCCATGCTGCTTGGCGTTGCCATATAGCCAAAGGCCCTAACAGAGGGATTTGTTGGACCATCATCTATTCGATACCAGCTTTTTGCGCCATCTTTTGTTCCAAAAACTCCGTTATCAACTGAAAACGCATACAGCCTATTGCTGTCTAACGGACTTATTACAAGCGCATGAATATCTGTTCCTTTGATACCTGAGTCAGTTTTTGTCCAGGTAATACCATCAGTACTTTTTACGACCCCAACATCGTGGCCACCAGCATAAATTATTTTGTTAGTTGAATCATAGGTAAAATTCATAAAGTCATCTGCATTAACATCGCCTTTTAAGTCAACTTTTGTGAAGGTTTTTCCACCATCGGTACTTTTAAAAACGCCATGATGGGTACCCATGAGAAGGCTGCCATCTTGCGGGTTTACCCAAAGCGCATGGACGTGTCCATAGGTTGCGTTTTCTGTTGCCGAGTCCTCCATAGAAGAAGTCTTTTGGGCAGAAGAACTAAAATTTTGAGCGGAGTTGTTTTGATGAGAAGAAAAAATAATCGGTTTAAGAAGTAGATAAGCGATTACGACTAGAATAATGATTAGAAAATATTTTTTGTTCATACATTACTACTACAAATTGTAGTAGTAAGCTTAAAAGTTGTCAAGAGTTATTTGGTCGGTGTATACAGCATGTTTTCACTATAATTTTTTCTCTGTATTGAGTACTCTTTTTTACAAGAATTCAAACACTCATCGTTTTGTGGACAAATCATCATCACGTCTTTTCCCATGTGGTGGACTTCAACTGCATGGACAGGGGTAAGGGTAATAACACTCATTACAAAAACTGAAACAAGACTGATAAAAATATGTTTCACTTTAAATTGTCTGAAGCGAAAATCTTTCTTTATTAACGCATTAATTCGTGGTTCTAATGTATCGTGATCTGCAATAGCAGCAGTAGTTGCCAAAGCAAGCGAGGGAGTACTAAGAAGTTTTTTAAGAACTGATATAAGATGCCTTTCACCGCCTTGGCCTAAAATCGCCTCAGCATCCGCTCTAATTTCTCTTTCTATTCGATAGTTTTGAAGAATGTCAGAAAGAAGAGGGAAGAAAGGAAGCAGCGATTCTCCAATAGAAGCAATAAGCATTGTTATCGTATCTCTATTATCTAGGTGATATCGTTCATGGCGCAATACTGCCTCTAATTCTTTAATTTTTAGTATCTTTATTAAGCTTGTTGATATATAAATCTTTGGGTGTAGTATTCCTAAACAAAAAGCAAAGTGCTTCTCATTTTCAATAAGATAGGTTTTGTAGTCTAACCCAAGCTTTTTAAGAAGTAGAGTAAAACTTATATTTGATTTTAGATTCCTAATAAGATTCTTCCTCAAGAATCGTACTTTTATATAGATTACCGAAAGTTTTATGATAGCTATACAAAAAAAGATAGAAAACAATAAAAAGGGAATAGCACCTAGGTAATATGGAATCGGCAGAGAGAGTGAATTGATAAAAGACTGACAGTAATAAGCTGTATGGGAAACGAGAGGAAGGAATTTTTGCAGGAACACAAGGGAAGAGATTCCCAAAAGGAAAATTAGACCAGAGAATACAAAAAGATTTTTATTTATTTTTATCATGTTCATCAAGAAGCTTTAAAAAATATTCTCGTTTTTTAGCGGGTAATTTATCAACACTTTCAGCAAATGAGGCAATAGCAGTATCTCCAAAAGAAGCAATGAATTTCTTTAAAAACGATTGAGCTATATTTCTACTGTAAGATTCCCTTGAAAGTTTTGACGAGTAAATATATCCTGATTTATCTTCAGTTCTTTTGACTAAACCTTTTTCATAGAGTCTTTGAAGAATTGTTGCAACAGTGGTATATGCTAGTTTGCGATCCTTCTCAAGATTTGTAAGAATATCTCGTGCGGAACAATTTTTACACTCCCAGAGAATATCCATTATCTGCTGTTCTAGTTCGCCAAGAGATGTTTTCATACTACAAATTGTAGTAGAGGATATTGGAAATGTCAATCGCTTCGCGATAATTAATGCGAATGAATTGCAAAATTACCATGACTATGTTCTCGTATCCTATGAAACTCACTGCCAGAGGCATTTGACGGATCAACATGAATTGTTGCGTCAGCAAGATACTTTAGGTGATGGAGGAGCTGGTGGCGCACCTCACTTCCTATTGTATGGCCTTGTTCAACAGACAGGCTTGAATTAACGGCAACACTTACCTCGGCATGCATTTTATGTCCTAACCAGCGAAGTTTTACATCGCTTACACTTTCAACCTGAGGACAATGTTCAACTGCTTCTTTTACCTCGTGCATATAGTCTGTGTCAACTCCGTCAAGGGTACGGATCATAACCGTTTTGCTTGATTCCCATAACATTTTTCCAATAGGAATAATAATAAGTATTCCAACGAGCGGATCGGCAAACGGAAAACCAAGCATTACACCTACCGCGCCGGCAAATACAGCCAAGCTTACAAATCCGTCGGCTCTTGCGTGATGACCGTCTGCAACAAGTGCCGCACTCCCCATTTTTTTCCCTTCTTTAATTCTGAAGGTTGCAACCGCTTCATTTCCGATAAAGCCAATAATTGATGCGATCATCACTGCCCAAAGATTATGCACAGCAATGGGATGAAAAAAACGGTTTATGGATTCATAAAGGGCAATAGCGGTAGATACAGCAATAATTGCGATTATCGCAAGGCCTGCCAAGTCTTCTGCCCGTCCCAAACCATAGGTAAATTGACTTGTGGGTTTTTTCTTAGAAAGAAGAAATGCTGCGCCAAGAGGAATTGCAGTTGCTGCGTCTCCAAAATTGTGAAGACTGTCGGCAAGCAGTGAAATACTGCCAGTGAAGAACACGACAATAAGTTCAAGCAGCGCCGTCAAAAACATACCGATAAAAGACCACTTAACAGTCCATAAACCGCGATCTGTTGTTAAAATTGTTGCATCGATTGCGCCGTGTGTATGATGTTCTCCTTCGTGATGGTCTTCATTCATAAGTTTATTTTCTACCATATTTTCACTTTATTCAAGTATATAACTAACCCAATTTTACCTTTTTTAATAACAGAGAGTTTGAAACAACTGAAATAGAACTACTTGCCATTGCAATCGAGGCAAAAATTGGATTTAAAAGAACATTGAAAAATGGAAAGAGAACACCCATGGCCACTGGAATTAAAATAATATTATAGCCAAATGCCCAGAAGAGATTCATTTTGATAGTTCTCATAGTTTTTTTAGAGAGTTCAATTGCAGAGGCGACTGATCGTAAATCTTTATTTATTAAAGTAATGTCTGCTGCTTCTATTGCTACATCTGTTCCTGTTCCCATGGCAATTCCAATATCTGCAGCTGCTAAAGCTGGAGCATCATTAATTCCGTCTCCCACCATAGCCACCTTTTTACCTTCTGCTTGCAATTTTCTAACTTCTGCTTCTTTTTGGTCCGGTAAAACTTCAGCCAAGACTCGATCAATACCAAGATTTTTAGCAATCGCATTTGCTGTTCTTTGATTATCTCCGGTAATCATGACTACTTCTATATCTATTTTCTTTAACGCTGCAACACCTTCTTTGGCTGTATCTTTAATAGTATCTGCAACTGCTACAAGACCTGCCAATTTTCCATCAATACCAAGCATCATGACAGTTTTTCCTTCGCTCTCCAACTTTTCAACGTCATCCAGAACTTGTTTCAGGATCCCTATTTTCTCTCGATCCATTAATCGTCTATTTCCAAAAAATACTTTTTTATTTCCAATTGTCCCTTCGACACCATGTCCAGCTATCGCCTGGAATTTTGTAACAGAATCCGTGCTGACTTTTTGCACCTCTGCATAACTTACTATTGCTTCGGCAAGTGAGTGCTCTGATCCTTTTTCAATGGAAGCAGCAAATTTTAACACGTCATTTTTTTTATTTTTATTAAGAGGAACAATATCGGTTACTTCAGGCTTTCCTTTTGTAAGTGTTCCTGTCTTATCAAAGACTATTGTTTTAATTTTATTGGCAATCTCTAAGCTTTCAGCATCCTTAATTAATATTCCGTGTTCTGCACCTTTGCCTGTTCCAACCATAATTGCAGTAGGAGTTGCCAATCCCATTGCGCAAGGACAGGCAATAATTAAAACCGCAACGGTATTGAGCATGGCAAAAAGAAATGCCGGTTGTGGACCAAAGGTATACCAACCTCCAAATGTTAAAATCGCCAGCATAATAACAATTGGCACAAAGTATGAAGAAACTACATCCGCCAATCGCTGAATTGGCGCTTTACTGCCTTGCGCTTCCTCAACCAGTTTGATAATTTGAGCAAGCATTGTGTCAGAACCTATTTTTGTTGCTTTATAGGTAAATGTTCCAGATTTATTCATCGTAACGCCGACAACTGTGTCTCCTTTCGCTTTATCGACTGGGATAGACTCTCCGGTAATCATTGATTCATCAATTGAAGATTCACCTTCTAAAATTTCTCCATCAACAGGAATTTTCTCGCCTGGTCTAACTCTGATAACATCTCCTATAACTACCTGTTCTATTGGCAGATCAATTTCTTTTCCGTTTCTCACAACTCTTGCTGTTTTTGCTTGGAGTCCAATCAGTTTTTTAATTGCCTGTGATGTTCCGGCTTTTGCTTTTGCCTCAAAGTAGCGACCTAAAAGAATGAGTCCAATAACAATTGTCGCAACATCAAAATACGGCATAGCATCAATCCCTAAACCCATCAGAATATGAGGAAATGCTGTTACAAAAGCAGAATAGGCAAACGCAACAGTTGTACCGAGTGCAACTAACGTATCCATATTGGAAGTTCTATGTTTGATGGCTGCAATGGCGGTTTTAGAGAATTCAGCTCCAGCCCAGAATTGAACAGGTATTGCTAAGATAAGTTGCACCCAGAAATTTTGTAAGAAGAAGGGTGAAGTCTTCATGAGTCCTGGAAATGCCCCCCACAGAATTAATCCTCCGAGTCCCAAACTTACAATAACTTTATTTCGCAGCATTTTCAGTTCTTTTTGTTTTTCAGCTTGAGCAATAGCATCACTTTTCTCTTCAAGCTCTAACGTATATCCAGTTTTTGCAATTGAGTCTTCTAATTGTTGAGGGGTACAAGTATCTTTATCATATGTAACTGTTGCTTTCTCCGTTGCTAAATTAACAACAGCATCTTTTACTCCTGGCACTTTTTTTAAAGCACGCTCAGTAACTTTTACACAGGAAGCGCAGTGCATACCTTTAAGTAGAAATGTTTGTTTAATCTCTGACATAGTTTAAGCAACAATTATCTTTCCATGAAACATATTCATACCACAGGAAATTTTATATTCCCCTTCTTTTTCAGGAGTTATTGAAATCGGAGTTTTCTTATTAAGAGCTAAGTATTTTCTAATTTTAAAATCAGGTAATACTACTTCTTCAAGACAAGAACTTGGATCACGACGTATAAAATTCAACGTTGTTGTTTTTCCTTTTGGAATCGAAATAACCTCTGGCGAATAGCCCCCTTTGACAATAATGTCCACTGTAGTTGAATTGACTACAAGTGCTGCCTCCTCTTTCTTCATGAGGAAAAACCAATACACGAATGAAATTCCGACAAGACTTGCAATTGCAACTAAAATTTTATCGAGAGTCATGATTGTTTTTTCTTAAACACTTGCATTACTTCTGCGATTGTTTCATCTGTTTTACCTTTGCTTATTGCATCTGCTACACATGATTTGAGGTGGTTTTCTAACAGGACATTACCTGTCTCCTTTAATCCGCTTTCAACTGCTTGCATTTGATGGAGCACATCAATGCAGTACGTTTCTTCTTCAATCATTCTTATGACTTTGTCGAGATGACCACGAGCTATCTTGAGGCGATGAATTATTCGTTCTTGAGTGTCTTTTGGTCTGTATGCCACATATCCCCCTATAAGGGATATATTAATATGTGAGGGTTTTTTTGTCAATAAGAGGATTATGGAATATGTATCCAGCCAGTTTGTCATATTGATTTTGTGGCTTTTATCTCCATTCATTTTCTGCTTTGACTTATAAAGCAAATTATTTCAACTTATCCCGTTAGCATTCTAAGTTTTGGGATTTTGTGGAACAGAAACCCCAAAGCGAAAGAAGTAATGGTAACAAACGCAAAAAAGAGCAGCTCGTAGAGTGTTTCTTGTGGCTGTTTTGCGCCTATTTTTTTTAGCATCCCTTCTCCTACCCCGTACCAAAACAAATAAAGTATTGCAACGTGGACAAAGAAAACAAAAAAAGAAAGCTTCGATACTGTTTGGAGTGCCCTATTTACTCTCACAACTTTTGTAAAAACAAAAAAAAGGATGCTGCAGACAAGCAATGTGTATAAAAAGACGCTTGGATGCCACTGAGAATAAATCGCGTCAATGTTTCGTGTTGCTAAAAAGTTGTGACGACTTTCTTGATACAAAATAAATGGGCTAAAAAGTAAAAGAAGCAAAAAAAGGACAAGCCATTTTTTTACAAACGCAAGAATTTTTTCTTCGTGATGACTTGCAACCATACCCAAAAAAAAGATTTCAAAATTAAGCAATGCAATACGGATCGGTATGGCAAGATGGATTGGGGCAAAATAATAATCTTGTGTAAGAAGCAAAAGTTCTAAAATCAAAAGACAAATAAAGAAAGGTTTTTTTACAAAGAGCGGATACAGGTGATGAAAGAACGGAAACAGAATGTAAAAAAGAATAAGCGTTGGAATAAAATACAATTGGTACGACGCATCACCATTTAAAAGAGCGCTTAAAAATGTTTTTGCATCGAGGGGATAATGGTAAACAAAAACGTAATAAAAAATGCTCCAACAAAGGTAAGGCAAAATAATTCGCGAGGCGCGTTTTTTAATATAGGTTGGGTAATGCATTTTTTCCCGGTAATTGAGTTCTAAAACAAAACCAGAAATCAAAAAAAACAAGGGAACTGCAAATCGAAGCGACTGATTGAAAAAGAGTGTAAACGGAAATTTTTCGATATTGTACCCTGTTGCTTCGAGTATTCGTGTGGTTGTATGAATAGCAATAACCGCAAAAATAGCAACAACTCGAAGCATCGCAATGGCATGATTGTAAAACTTTTTTGATTCCATAAAGCGCGGGGTTTGAGCAGAAGTTTTTCTTATAAGATCATAGCATATTTTACGCCTGGCTTGAACAATAGCTTTGAGTTGACTATAATGAGTGGTATGTTTAAACCCGTTTCGCCAAAAATTGATTTTCCAAAACTTGAGGAAGAAATTTTGAGCTTTTGGAAAAAAGATAAAACATTCGAAAAGTCTGTGCAGTCTCGGCCAAAAGATAAGACATGGACGTTTTTAGACGGCCCGCCGTTTATTACTGGTATGCCGCATTATGGGAGCTTGCTCTCCTCAATCCCGAAAGATTTGTTTCCTCGTTTTAAAACCATGCAAGGATATCGGGTAAGGAGAGTCTGGGGATGGGATGGTCATGGACTGCCTATCGAAAACAAGGTCGAAAACGAACTCTCGATAAAACGAAAAAAAGATATTGAAGAAGTTATCGGTATTAAAGCATT
>OBEQ010741702.1_pt1 | contig 10901 bp, 11 predicted proteins | sample 1670901 | NCBI WGS metagenome assembly OBEQ01 (sample SAMEA104232315, study PRJEB22302) | groundwater metagenome | biome: forest; feature: aquifer; material: groundwater | place: USA | collected 2011-08-07 | depth 5.4 m | reverse complement strand
AGCGGCTGCGCGGCGCGCTGGGTCTGCCCGACAGCGCCACGCCGCATGCGCTGCGGCACAGCTTCGCCACGCATCTGCTGTCTGCGGGCGGCGATCTGCGCACCATCCAGGAATTGCTCGGTCATGCCAGCCTGACCAGCACCCAGCGCTACACCGAGGTGGATGCGGCGCGGCTGCTGGATGTATACGCCAACGCCCACCCCCGCGCGCGGGGATGAGCGATTTGTAACAGCCGGAGTAAGACTATAGCAATTTGTGACCGGGTTGAATCAGACCCCCACCCAGCCTCCCCCTTTCAGGGGGAGGAGGAATGCGCCGCAGGGGTTGTTCCCTCCCCTCTTGCCAGCCGAAGCCTTCGGGCGAAGGCTTGGTGTAAAGGGGAGGGTTAGGGAGGGGATCAACGATATGCAAAAAAGCCAGGCGTGTCTCAACCTGATCACAGATACGCGCTAATCCTTCGGCGGTTTGCCGACGGCCTTGGCTTCCACCAATGCGTCGATTTCGCTGGAGGAATAGCCGTATTTCGCCAGCACTTCATAGGCGTCGCCGCCCTTGCGCGGCGGATGCAGGCGGAATTTGGCGGGGGTTTTGGAGAAGTTCACCGGATGTTTGGTGGTGAAATAGCCGCCTTCGGTGGGATGTTCGCGCCGGGTGAAGAAATTGACATCCACCAGATGCGGATCCTGCTGCAAATCTTCCAAACGGTTGATGCGCATGCAGGGAATGTCATGTTCGTCCAGCAAAGTCATCCATTCCTGGGTGGTCCGGCTTTGCGTCACTTCGCCGATCAGCGCATACAGGCTGTCGATATTCTTGGTGCGGTCCTCAAAACTGGCACCGCGCCATTTGTCCCACAATTCAGGCTGACCCGAGATTTCGAAGAACAGCGGCCAGTGTTTATCCGTATACGGAACAATTCCGATATAGCCATCCTTGCTTTTGAACGGCTTGCGGTTCGGCGTCAGAATGCGGGTATAGCCCCACTGGCCCTGCGGCGGATCATAGGCATGGCCGTAAAAATGCTCGGCCAGCGTAAAGCCCACCAGCGCTTCCAGCATCGGCACTTCGACGAACTGGCCTTCGCCGGTGCGCTGATGGTGGAACAGCGCGGCAAGCGTGGCGTACATCATATGCAGGCCGGTCGCCTTGTCGGCCACAATAGAAGGCAGAAAGCGCGGCTGCTCAACCTTGTCGGTCTTGGGCAGCAGATCGGCAATGCCCGACGCGCCCTGCACCAGATCGTCATAGGCTTGCCGTCCGGCATAGGCGCCGCCCGCGCCAAAGCCCACCGCATGCACATAGATGATGTCCGGCTTGATCTTGACCATATCGTCATAGGTGAAGCCCAGCCGCGCCAGGCCATCGGGACGCACATTGGTCATGAAAATATCGCAATCGGCGATCATCTTGCGGAAGACTTCCTTGGCCTTGTCCTTGGTCAGGTCCAGCACGACGGATGTCTTGTTGCGGTTCAGCGTCAGGAAAATCGGCCCCAGATCGCCATGCGGGCTGGGCCCGGCGGTGCGCATCAGATCGCCCACGGGGGTTTCCACCTTGGTGGTTTCCGCGCCCATATCCGCCAGTAATTGCGTCGCATACGGCCCCAGCACCACGCTGGTCATATCCAGTATCTTCACGCCGGTCAGCGGACCATTGCTTGTGTCTATCTTGCTTTGCGCCATCAGAGGCCTCTCCCTGCTTCAGTTTCTAGAGTTATGTAATTCTGGCCGCGAATATGCCCGCATTGGCGGATTTTCGCAAGGCTTTGGGGTGGGGAAAGCGCCTGCGGTCTAAAAACTAGTCCTGATCTGGCGGGATGTGTCGCGCCACATCCATGGCGTCGTGCAGGATGCGTAAAACTTCGACGATTTGCTGATCTTTGCCGCGTCTCAGGCGGAACATCACGAAGTGCCGCCCCTTGCGGCCTTGACGCGCCACATGCAGGGTGAAAAGCCCCCTGGCAATATCTTCTCTTGGTCTGGCCCCGCTCACCGACGGACCTTCACTCAAGCTGGCGAGGGTGGCGGAAAGGGTTTGCGCATAGGCGTGTGCCTGGGTTTCACCAAACTGTTGCGTAGTCCAGCGCATAATATCGCGGAAATCAGCTTCGGCGGCAGCCGCCAGGTGCACCCGCAACAAAGATTGGGGGCCGGTCACGGTTGGCGTGGCGCGCTGTCTTTAATGGTGGCGGCAGCAAGATTATCAAGGTGGCGGCCAAGCGCAGATGGGGTGTCAAATGCGGTGAAACGCCCAGCTTGCATGTCAGCAATACCGGCGCGCGCCGCATCGCGAAGCGCCTTCAGCCGCGCCCTGTCCTCGGCGTCGCGCGCCTCGATCAGCCGCAGCCCCTCGCGCAGCACTTCACTGGCGTTCTGGTAACGCCCTGAGGCAACCAGCCGTTCAACCAGATCGGCCTGATGAACGGTCAGAACAACATTGCGGGTGGGCATCGGCAATCTCGGGATGGTTACGTCTATATTGGCATATTATGCCAATGCCCTGGTGTGCGCAATGTCTTGTTGCGAGGGCCAAAATCCGCGCTATCATCCCCCCATGACCTGCGCCTGCAAATCCATCCACCGCTTCCCCTGCCTGTTTCCGGGAGAGACGGATTTTTTTCCCTTCGATGGTAGGGAATGGTGCCGCTTTCATTTGCCGTTAAAGGACGCTGACGGCAATAAAAGTGACAAGGGGCGCGGCGACAATGGATGGGAAGAAGGGGGCGCGGAATTACAGGCCTTTACAACCGAAATACATGTCCGCCTCCGTTCGGCGACGCCAGTGGTGATCGATTGGCAAAGGTCTGTTGAGACGTGGGATGCCGCATTGCTACTCGGCGTCGTATTTCCCCACGACTTCAATTTTAGCCATATTACTGATACACTCCATGTTAGTTTCTCAGGAGCGACATTCGGCGATAGGGCCATATTCACCGGTGTGACATTCGGGGCCGCGACCAGCTTCGGAGGCGCGAATTTCGGGGTCGAGGCCAACTTCAATGACGCGATATTCGGGATCAGTGCCAGCTTTTTCGGGACGACATTCTCGGGGGGCTGCAACTTTAGGGGTGCGAAATTCGGGGCGGGTGCCAGCTTCAACAACGCGACATTCGATTTTGTTTTTTTTAATGGCGCGACGTTCGGCGATAGATCCTACTTTGACCGGACTACATTCGGCAACATAGCCAGCTTCAACAACGCGACATTCGGTATCTGGGCTCGCTTCGCAAACGCAACATTTAGCAAGTCGATTAACTGCAATGCCGCGACATTCGGTGACAATGCCTGCTTCAGCGGCACAACATTTGAGGATAATGTCTACTTCGGGAATGTAACGTTTCTTGGAGCAGCCAACTTTTCAGCCAGTAAGGCGGGGAATTCGAAATTTGATTTTCGGCATGTGTATTTTCCCAAGGCCACATTCAATGGCCACTGTTCATTTGTAAATCGCGCTTTTGCAACCGGCGCGGATTTCAACGGCGCTGTGTTCCGGGATCTGGTGGAATTTCACGGTTGCAAATTTCATCCGGGCATGTCGTTTCACAAGACCGAATTTCACAAAACCAAAGGCGACAATGACGACGCAACCGAAGCGCTGGAGCGTTCCTATCGCACCCTGAAATTGGAGATGGAAAAACTCCGGGCGCGCAACGAGGAGGCGGATTTTTTTGCGCTGGAAATGGAGTGCCGCCGCCAGCGGGGCAGTGTGCCATGGTTTGAGCGGCTTGCCGCCACGGCCTATAAACATCTGTCCGATTATGGGCGCAGCATCGCCAAACCGCTTGTATGGATGGGATTTCTGCTTGGTTATGGCTTTGCCTATTTCTACCATTTGGCGCAGGCAAAATCTTTTCGCGCGCCGGGGCACATTTTGCGCTTTGTCATGGAGCAGATCGTCATCCCGTTCACCATCTGGCGCAATGAATACAAGTGCGATCCCTGGATGGTGGATTATCTGAAAGAACACCCCCTGCTGTTGCGTGCACCCGCCACCCTGATGAGCCTGACGGCCATTGCGTTAATCGCCCTGTTCCTGCTCGCCCTGCGGCGGCGCTTCAAGATGGATTGAGGGGCTGGCTTCACATTTCTTTCTCCCCCCACCCCAACCCCTCCCCACGAGGGGGAGGGGCTTTACCGCCGGATTCTGATCTTCCCCCTCCCCCTTGTGGGGAGGGCCGGGGAGGGGGACGATAAACTGATTATATCTTATTGCGATCTGTTCTATCCTCATCAAAACCAACCAGGGAGGCAACAGCATGGGCGCGCGTACGGGGGCTGAATATATCAGGGGGCTGAAGGATGGGCGGCGCATTCATGTGAATGGCGAATTGGTGCGCGATGTTACGCGCTATCCGGGCTTTCAGGGCGTGGTGAACGAACTGGCGCGGCATTATGACCGGCATCATGATGCGGCGTTGCGCGATGCGCTTACCTTTGCCTCACCAAAAGACGGTTTTCCGGTCAGCAATTCGTTTCTGGCGGGCGCCGACCGGCAACTGATGGAGGCGCGCGTGGCGGGGGACCGGATGCGTTCCCAGTATACTTACGGGCTGATGGGGCGGCTGCCGGATTTCATGAACGCCTGGGTCACCGATATGGCGATGATCCCGCATGTGCTGGGCGCGAAGGACAAGAAATTCGCCGACAACGCCAGCTCCTATTACGCCCATTGCCGCGACAATGATGTGTGCATGACGCACACGCTGGTTGATCCGCAGATCGACCGCACCAAAGGCCCGGATGCGCAGCATTCCATGCGCATCGTCAGGGAAACCAGTGCGGGGATTATCGTCAATGGCGCGCGCATGCTGTCCACATTGGCCCCTGTCAGCGATGAATTGCTGGTCGGCCCGTTCATGCCGCGCAAGCCGGGTGAAGAGGCCTATTGCGCCGCCTTCGCCGTGCCGGTGGCCACCGAGGGGCTGCGCTTTGTCGCGCGTGAAACCTATGATCAGGGGCGCAGTGCGTTTGACCGGCCTCTGTCCGGGCGCTTTGACGAAGGCGATGCGATTGCGTTTTTCGATCATGTGCTGATCCCGTGGGAGCGTGTGTTTGTGGCGGGTGATATCCGCGCCTATAATGCGATGATTGTCGCCTTTCCCGGCCATGTGGGCTTGCAGGCGGTTATTCGCGGCACGGAGAAACTTCGCTTTATGACGGGACTTGCGTGCAAGCTGGCCACGGTCAGCGGGCGTCAGCATATGCCGCGCTATCAGGAAATGCTGGGGGAACTGGTCGGCTATGTGCAGATCGCCGAAGGGCTGATCACGGCGGCGGCCAATGAAACCCTCCGCCGGATTGAAGCCACCAAGGAATTGCTGGGCGGCAAGGCGGATTATTCGCAGAGCTTCGAAGTCGCGCGCGGCGTGCACCCGTTCCACAGTTTTGCCGGCGGCGCGGCCATGCGGCAGTTTTTCCCGATGGTCAATACGCTGGTGTGCGATGTGATCCGGCGGGTGGGATCCAGCGGGTTTGTGATGACGCCAACCGAAGGCGATTTCGACAATGCGGAAATCGCTGCTTCATTGCATGCCGTGCTGGCCGGGCCCGAAATGGATGCCCGGACAAAAGTGCGTCTGCAAAAGCTGGCCTGGGATGCGGTCGCCACCGAATTTGGCAGCCGCCAGGAACATTACGAAATATTTTTCAGCGGCGATCCTTACGCCGTGCGCATCCAGCAATTCGGCGCGCCCGAACGCGGGCGGTGCGAAGCGCTGGTGGACAGGCTGCTGGGTGAGGGGTAGTGTCGCTTTAACTAAAGCGTTTCTTTGGCGTCCGCCAATGACAGGGCGATGCCATTGAAGCGCGCGGCGTCCATTTGCGCCAGCTTGCGTAACAGACGTGTGTCAGCAGTTATAAATTGCCAGCCATGATTAAGCGCAAGTGAGAGATAGACGCAATCATAAGCCGGGTGATTAAGTTCGATGGCCAAACGCGTTGCATCTTCGAGCAATCCCCGTGTTGTGAATATTTCCATATCCACTTGTTGTATGAGGCGGGCGGCCATAATCGCTTCATCCGTCAGCAGCTCTTTTCTCTCGACTTTTTTCCAAAGTATATTGGCGCATTCCGCCAGCAACAGATCTGGCGCCTTGAGCGGCGCCCGCTTGAGAAGCGTGAGCGCATCCGGCGTGCCACTCTCTTCGACAACCCATTTGATGGCGACGCTGGCGTCTATCACAACGCTTTTCAACGCTCTTCGCGCCCCTCACGGAGAAGTTCTTCCGAAGGGGTTTGTTTTCGCGTGGCGGTCATTTGGCGCAGTTGCGCTGCCAGTTCCTCAAAAGCAAGCTCCCCCTCACCCGCAAGGGCCTGGCGGAGAATTTCACGATGTTCCGCCTCTACCGAACGGCCGTGACGCGCCGCGCGCCGCTTCAACCGGGAAACCAAATCGGGGTCCAGATTTCGAACATGTAAATTGACCGGCATAGCAACCTCAAACCGAGAGCATTGAGACCAATGCTCTCAAACATACAGGGCTATGTCAATGCCTATTTATGCGTGAATTTGGCGGGGCGTTTTTCCACAAACGCCGCCATGCCTTCGCTCTGGTCCTGTGTGGCGAATTGTGAATGGAACAGGCGGCGTTCAAACCGCACGCCTTCGCTTAACGACACCTCATAGGCGCGGTTGATGGATTCCTTGGTCATCATGGCGATGGGCAGGGATTTTTCGGCAATCACAGTGGCAACCTTCAGCGCCTCGGCCACCAGATCGGCGGCGGGGATGATACGGCTGACCAGCCCCGCGCGTTCGGCCTCGGCCGCATCCATCATGCGTCCGGTCAGGCACATTTCCATGGCTTTCGATTTGCCCACAAAGCGGGTCAGACGTTGGGTGCCGCCCGCGCCCGGCATGACGCCCAGATTGATTTCCGGCTGGCCGAATTTGGCGGTGTCGGCGGCAAGGATAAAATCGCACATCATCGCCAGTTCGCAGCCGCCGCCCAGCGCAAAGCCCGCCACCGCTGCGATCACCGGCTTGCGCGCGCGCGATGCGCGTTCCCAATTGGCGGTGATAAAATCCTCCATGAACACGCCCATGTAAGTTTTGGGCTGCATTTCCTTGATGTCCGCCCCTGCGGCAAAGGCGCGCTCGCTGCCGGTGATGACCATGCAGCCAATGCCCTTATCGGCCTCGAATGCGTCTATCGCCGCGCTCAGTTCATCCATCAGCGCCTTGCACAGCGCGTTCAGCGCCTGCGGCCGGTTCAGCCGGATCAGCCCGACGCGGCCATGGGTTTCAACGATGATATTTTCATATGCCATGCGGATGCTCCTGTTGCGTTTCGTGGTTTATAACATGAATGTTTCAGCGCTGACAGCCGGGGCAAAAAAAACTGGATCGCCCCGATTGCACAATGCGGGTGATGGGTTTTGTGCATTTCTTGCAGGGTTCCCCTTCGCGGCCGTAAACATCAAAACCGTGCTGGAAATAGCCGAGCTTGCCATCGGCGGCGGCATAATCGCGCAGGGTGGAGCCGCCTGCCGCAATGGCGTCCTGTAACACCTCACGAATGGCCTGCGATAATTTTTCCGCCCGCGCGCCCTTTACCGTACCGGTCAGATGGCGCGGCGAAAGACCCGCGCGAAACAACGCCTCGCACACATAAATATTGCCAAGCCCTGCAATGATGCGCTGATCCAGCAGCGCCGCCTTTAGCGGTGTGCGGCGGCCTGCAAACTTGCCCGCCAGATGCGCGCCGCTGAGTTCATTGCCCAGCGGTTCAATGCCCAGGCCAGCCAGAAAGCGGTTTTGCGCAAGTTCGCCCGGCGCGATCAGTTCCATAAATCCAAAGCGCCTAGGGTCGCTATACACGAGCCGCACGCCGTCATCAAGATGCAGCGCCACATGATCATGCGTCCTGGGTTCGGGATCAAAACTATAGCGCCCGGTCATGCCCAGATGCGACAACAGGACGCCACCATCCTGCAAAGCAATCAGCAGATATTTCGCCCGCCTATCCACCCCCAGAATTTTCTGTCCAGTTAAGCCCGCCGCAAACCCCTCGCCAAACGGAAACCGCAAATCCGGCCGGTTAAGATCAACCCGCATGATCCGCCGCCCGGTCAGGCGCGGCGCCAATCCCCGGCGGATCGTTTCGACTTCTGGTAATTCAGGCATCCCCTAGCGCAACTCAAACCCCTCATACCCCTTCGCGGCGACATCCGCCAATATTTCGCGGTAGGCCGGGTTGCCGCCCGCCCAGATCAGGAAGGTGCGTTTTTTGCCGGGCACGTTGGAGCCGGTGTACCAGCTATCGGTTTTGGCCAGCAGGGTTGTATCGGCGACTTCGGCGACATGGTTGACCCATGTGTCTTCTGCGGCCTTGCTGGGCTGGGTGCGGGTCATCTGCGTATCGCGCATATGGCGGATCAGGCCGGTCACCCATTCCACGTTCAGTTCGGCGCAGCGCGGGACATTGCACAGCGCCGAATTTCCCTGCGGGCCGACCAGGGTGAACAGGTTGGGGAAACCAGCACTTTGCAGGCCCAGATAGCTGCGCGGGCCGTTGGCCCATTTGTCTTTCAGTTTTACGCCGTCCTCGCCGGTAATATCGATCCGGGTGATGCCGCCGGTCACCGCATCAAACCCGGTGGCGTAGATGAGCATGTCCAGTTCATATTCGCGATCACTGGTTTTGATGCCGGATGGCGTGATGCGCTCAATCGGGGTTTCCTTGATATCGGCCAGGGTCACATTTGGCTGGTTGTAAACCTCGTAATAATTGGTCTCCAGCGGCACGCGGCGGGTGCCGAAGCCATGATCCCTGGGAATAAGTTTTTCCGCGATTTTGGGATCTTTGACCCGCTGGCGGATTTTGCGGGCGACAAAGCCGGAGATCAGGTCGTTGGCCTGCTTATTGGTAAGAATATCCCCAAACGCGCCCAGCCACAGGCTGAACCCCGGCCCCGGATACAGCTTTTCAAACAGCGCCTCGCGTTCTTCAGCAGACACATCAAGCGCGGAGCGCGGATCGGAATCATGCACCATGCTGGCAAAGGATGTTTTGCATTTATCGAATATTTCCGGATAGCTGGCCTTGATCCTGGCCTGTTCTTCCGCGCTGATCGGGCTATTGCCCAGCGGCGTGCACCAGTTGGGCCGGCGCTGAAATACGGTCAAATGCCCGGCGGTTTTGGCGACCTCCTGTATCACCTGCACGCCGGTGGCGCCGGCGCCGATAATGCCGACCCGCTTGCCCGCATAGCCCACATCCTTGCCGCCCCATCCATTGGGATCGGCCGGCCAGTTGAAGGTGTGAAACGAGGCTCCCCTGAAATCTTCCATGCCGGGAATGTTGGGCATCATGGGCGCGGATAGCGGCCCCAGCGCCGTGATCAGATAACGCGCGCGGGCGCGCCCGCCGGATTCGGCCTCAACCTCCCAGCAATTGGCGTCGGCGTCAAAAGTTGCAGCGCGCACCCGCGTGTTAAACTGAATGTCCTTGCGCAGATCAAATTTATCCGCGACATGATTGAGATAACGCAGGGTTTCCGGTTGCGGTGAATAATGCTCGGTCCAGTCCCATTCCTGCAGCAATTCCTTCGAAAACGAATAGGCATAGGATTCGCTTTCGGAATCAAACCGGCATCCCGGATAACGGTTCCAGAACCAGGTGCCGCCCACGCCGCCCGCCGCCTCGATCACCCGGACCGACAGCCCCAGTTCGCGCAGACGGTAAAGCTGATACAGGCCGGTAACGCCTGCGCCGATGATGATGGCGTCATAGTGCTGGGCTGTGGTGCTGGACATGGGATTTTCCCTTTGGGACGGATTGAACTGAGCAGTTCAATCTAGGACGATCTTGCGCTATGGTCCAGCCATGACATCGACCACCCATTTTGGCTTCAGGGAAGTTCCCGAAAGCGACAAGCAGCGCCTGGTGGGCGGCGTGTTTGATGCAGTTGCGTCGCGTTATGATTTGATGAACGATGTGTTGTCGGGGGGCATGCACCGGCTGTGGAAATCCGCGATGGTGGACTGGCTGCGCCCGCGCGCGGGAATGCGGTTGATCGATGTGGCGGGCGGCACTGGCGATATTGCCAGCCGGGTGCTGGACCGCGTAAAGGGACAGGCCGAAATCACCGTGTGCGATATTAATGTCAGTATGCTGACGCAAGGGCGCAGGCGCGCGCCCGATGCGCCCATTCGCTGGCTGGCGGGGGATGCGGAAAACCTGCCCTGCCCGGACCGGTCGTTTGACGCCTACACGATTGCGTTTGGCATTCGCAACGTCACGCATATGGATGCGGCGTTGCGTGAAGCGTACCGGGTGCTGAAGCCGGGCGGGCGGTTTTTGTGCCTGGAATTTTCTGCGGTGGATATGCCGGGGCTGGACACGCTGTATGATCTCTATTCCTTCAAACTGCTGCCGCTGCTGGGCGGGCTGATCGGCGGTAACCGGGACGCCTATCAATATCTGGCGGAAAGCATCCGGCAATTTCCCGATCAGCAGAAATTTGCGGGCATGATCGCGGATGCCGGATTTTCGCAGGTGAGCTTCCGCAATCAGTCGGCGGGCATTGCCGCCATTCATTCCGGCTGGCGGATTTAAGCGCAGCGATGTTTGATCCCTTCGCCGCATTTGACAATAGCCTGCGCCTGATCCGGGCCGCGCGGGTGCTGGCGCGCCATGATGCGCTGTTTGCGTTTGCGGATATGCCCGCGCCGCCGCTGGCGGTCCGCGCCGCGCATTGGCTGGCCAGATTGCGCATGCCGTGGGAGCCGCGCATCGCCGCAACAGACAGTATGCGTCCCGGTGAGCGTCTGGCCGAGGCGCTGCAGGATCTGGGGCCAAGCTATATCAAGCTGGGGCAAATGCTGGCGACGCGCCCGGATGTGATTGGCGATCAACTGGCCCGTGATCTGATGCGCCTGCAGGACCGGCTGGCCCCTTTT
>OBEQ010931555.1_pt1 | contig 10902 bp, 5 predicted proteins | sample 1670901 | NCBI WGS metagenome assembly OBEQ01 (sample SAMEA104232315, study PRJEB22302) | groundwater metagenome | biome: forest; feature: aquifer; material: groundwater | place: USA | collected 2011-08-07 | depth 5.4 m | reverse complement strand
GGAGCTGAGGGGGATCGAACCCCTGGCCTCCACAATGCCATTGTGGCGCTCTCCCAGCTGAGCTACAGCCCCATGAAGATCGTTTCAGTCTACTCGGCGGGGCCTTATGTTGTCAACCCTGAGCGAAGCGGGCCGCGGTGTGCTAAAATCAGATTCTCGACGAGAAGAAATGGGATATCCGTTTGCTGAAATAGAATCCAAATGGCAGCGCCGTTGGCAGGAGGCCCGCGCGTTCCGGGCGGAGCTCGCCTCCGATCGGAAAAAATACTATCTGCTCGAGATGTTCCCCTATCCATCAGGCCGGATCCACATGGGCCATGTCCGCAACTACACGATTGGCGATGCGATGGCCCGGTTTCGGCTCTCTCAGGGCTACCGGGTGCTGCACCCGATGGGGTTTGACGCATTCGGGCAGCCGGCCGAAAACGCGGCGATCAAGCAGGGAGCGGACCCTGCGTCCTGGACGAACCGCTGCATGGAACAGATGCGGGTGGGACTGAAGCACCTCGGATTTTCATACGACTGGGAACGAGAGGTGGCCACCTGCGAGCCGTCCTACTACCGTTGGAACCAGTGGATTTTCCTTAAGATGTTCGAGAAAGGACTGGCCTACCGGGCGAAATCTCCGGTTAACTGGTGTCCCAGTTGTCAGACCACGCTGGCCAATGAAGAGGTGGTGCAGGGAGGTTGCTGGCGATGCGGCACGGCCGTGCAGCCCAAGGATCTGGAGCAGTGGTTTCTGAAGATCACCGCGTACGCGGAGCCGCTGCTCGAGGATTTGAAGACGCTGGCTCATTGGCCCGAGCGGGTTCTGACAATGCAGCGCAACTGGATCGGCAAGAGCGAGGGGGCGGAGATCACTTTTTCGGTGGAAGGCAGCGGCGAGAAGCTTCCGGTCTTTACGCCCCGACCCGACACGATCTTCGGCGCAACCTATCTGGTTGTGGCGCCCGAGCACCCGATTCTGAAAAAGATCCTCGCCGGCCGGCCCGAGGAGCCGCGGGTCCGGGCTTTTGCCGAGCGGGTCGGCCGCCAGTCGAAGGAGGATCGCACCGCCGCCGGCGTCAAGAAAGAGGGGATCTTCGCCGGCCGTCGGGCCATCAACCCGGTCAACGGGGAATCGATCCCGATCTGGATAGCCGATTACGTGCTGATGGAGTACGGCACCGGCGCGATCATGGCGGTGCCCGCACATGACCAGCGGGATTTTCTGTTTGCGAACGAGCATCAGCTGCCGATTCGGGTGGTGATCCAACCGGCCGATCGGTCCACGGATCCCTCGGCATGGAGCGAGGCGTTCGAGCAGGAGGGAACCCAGGTCAACTCCGCGCAGTTCAACGGCCTTCCCAGCGCCGAGGGGAAAAAGAAGATTGCGCTCTGGATGGAGCAGAACGGATTCGGAAAACGGGCCGTCCAATGGCGGCTGCGGGACTGGCTGATTTCCCGGCAGCGGTACTGGGGAACGCCGATCCCGATCGTTTACTGCTCTGCTTGCGGCGTGGTGCCGGTGCCTGAGAATCAGCTGCCGGTGTCGCTGCCGGAGAAGGCCCAGATCACCGGCGAGGGGGGCTCCCCGTTGGCGAAGGTGAAAGCGTTCGTTGAAACCGCCTGTCCCCGATGCCGGGGAGCCGCCCGCCGGGAGACCGACACGATGGCCACCTTCTTCGACTCCTCCTGGTATTTCCTCCGCTTCTGTTCGCCGAACGAGCAAAAGCTTCCATTTGATCCGAAAGAGGCCGGTTTCTGGATGCCGGTGGATCAGTACATCGGAGGCATTGAGCATGCAATCTTGCATCTGCTCTATTCCCGTTTTTTTACGAAGTTTCTGAGGGGTCTGAAACTGTTGAGCATTGAGGAGCCGTTCTCCCGCCTGCTGACCCAGGGCATGGTGCTCAAAGACGGGGAGGTCATGTCAAAATCCAAGGGGAACGTAGTGGACCCTGACGGGGTGATCGGCCGCTACGGGGCCGACACAATCCGGCTCTTTATTCTGTTTGCGGCGCCTCCCGAGGATCAGCTGGAATGGAATGACAGCGCGATCGATGGAATCTGGCGGTTCATCAACCGGGTCTGGGTGCTGGCGACGGAAGCTGTTGCGGCGGGGCCGAAGCAGCCGGCTAATCCGGATTCGGAGCAAGCACTGCGCCGGACCGTGCATGCGACGATCAAGCGGGTCACCGAGGATCTGGAATCCTTCAAATTCAACACGGCCATCAGCGGGTTGATGGAGCTGCGCAGCGCCATTGAAAAGGCGCTGCCGGAGGTGTCGGCGTCGGCTGCCCGGGAGGCGGTCGAGACGCTGGTGCGGTTGCTCAATCCGTTGGCTCCCCACATCACGGAAGAGCTTTGGGAGCGGGCCGGTCATAAGGAGCTGCTGGCCCGGCATTCCTGGCCGGCCTACGACGCGTCGCTTCTGAAGATGACAAAGGTAGCGCTGGTGGTGCAGGTCAACGGGAAGGTTCGTTCCCGCGTCACCGTCCCAGTGGACTCAAGCCGGGAAGGGGTTCAGGCTCAGGTTTTGGCCGATCCGGCTGTTCAAAAATGGCTGGAGGGGCATCCGCCCAAAGAAATCATCATTGTCCCGAACCGGCTGGTGAACGTCGTTGTTTAGTGCCGTTAGCAGTAAATAAAATTTTGTATAGCAGTCGGTTTTATCTCTCCTTTTGCAGGTATACTTAAATATACGATGAGCCGTATCTTCAGAAGCCCGAACGGGCATTTATTTTTTGTCCGCTTGCTGAGCGCTTTTCTAATCGCATCTCTCGGTGCGGGAAATTCCCCTGTCTACGCGCTGAGGCCGGTCAGCCCGCGCCAGAGTGGCACCGCCGGGATTCTCGCCCAGTCGCTTGGCGAAGAAGCCGTTTCGGCGCTTCCTGCTACCGGCCTCGAAGAAACCGTTCCTCTAACGTGGTTGGCGACCACGATCGGCGACCTGATCGCGCGGGAAGACCGGCTCGGCCGAGAATTCGAAGAAATCCAGGGGGAGATTGTGCAGATCAGGCGGTCAACCGGTCCTGCCAAGGAAAGACGCCTTGCCGCGCTCCAGCGCCGTCTGGATGATTTTCAACCGAAGTTCCTCGATGGAGAGAAACAGTTGCACCGATATCTCTCCGACATGACCACCGACGGAAATACCACGGTGTACCTGCTGCTCGAGCAGGTCAAAAACCTCTTCTTCCAGGGACGGAACGAAGTGCCGATGGGAATGGTCAAAGTTCCGTTCATGGATCTCAAGGAGATGCTCAAGACGTACCAATTGCAGGAGTCCGAGGATTTTCCCGATGATTTCAAGGCGATGCTCACAGAAGAGCTCAGCCGGTTCGCGCACGCGACGTTTCAGGGTGGCCGCATCATCGTCACTGACTTGGACCGGGACCGGTTTGTCGATGCACTGCAGCAGGCGATCGCCGCGGCGATCCAGCGGGTCGAGGAAAAATACGGGCCGCGCATCAGGGGAAAGGGATCGGTCGCCCGCCGAGCCCAGTTCCTGGAGCGGCTCCGCAACCTGCCTTTCTACGATTCTCATGTGAACCTGTACCTCGAAAAACTTCCTCGGCAGTCGCCGTTGCCGGATCCGTCCAAACCACGGGAGTTCCGCCGGGCGCTCCTGCGCGGAAAGCCGAAGGAGGTGACGCCCTATCAGCTGGGTAAGCTTCGTCCAATCGACCGGCTGCGGTATTACACCGCGCACGACCGCTGGCTGCGCGGGCAGCGCCGGAAGCTTTCCCAAGCGACCCGCTATTGGATGGAGCTTAGCCGGCAGGACGTTCCCGGCGCGCGCGCGAACGCGAACGCCTGCCTGGAGCTGTTGATGCTCGATGCCTGGCGGCGCTTGGACGAGCGGCTGCGGCCGGTAGGCACCGCGCTGGATCCCGATTACGATCCGGAACTCAGCGAGGCGATCCGCGAGGCGCTCCAGCGGCCCGGCGTCACCGGCAACATCTACCTGCTCGACGATGAGGCGACGCGCACGATCACCGAACGGTTGGAAGCCGCTGGCCAGCGCAAGCTGCTTGGGAAATTTTATGAACTGCTGCAGCGGGGCCGGAGGGAGACCGTGCCGATCTCGGAGTACCATACCGGCAACATTCCCCGTTTGCAGCACCGGATTGACCTCGTTCAGGAAACGCTGTATATCAAAGTGCTCGATGCGGTGTCCGCGCTGCGCGACAACCCGTCGCAAGAAACGCTGGCTGCCTGCCGCGATGCGTACCGGCTCTACAGCCTGGCATTGAACGAGGCGTTGGTGCTGGCCTCCCGCGATCCCCGTCTGCCTGAACTGCACAAGATGTACTGGATCGACCATGTGATGCAGGCCGATGCGGGGGGGCAGTGGGCCCAGATGCGCGAGCATCTCCAGCAGCAATTGCGCCGGCGGTCCGGACAAGTGCGCCGCGGGGGCCGGAATCCGGACCGGGATAACGAAGTGGTGCGGCTGCGCCGGCTCATCACGCTGATCCGGCCCGGGTGCTACATGGTGCGCCGGCCGGAAGGGGATGAGGTCGCGGGGGTATTGCGGGTCCGCGCCGGCTATCGGATAGCGCTGACCGAGCTGCGGCGGGGGGGTACTTGGCTGCGCTTTAATCCAACCGATGAGAGAGATTCCGGGATCCAGCGGATCAATCTCGGTTTTCTGCGCGCCGCGGTGCGCCAGATGCGCCGGATACAGCGGAGTTCGGTCGATCCCGTCGATGTGCTGAACGCTTACCTGGAAGAAGCTCAAGGGGTGATCGGTGAAATCGCTCCCCGGCCGTTTCCCGCCGAAGAGAAAGTGAAGGAAGGGAACTCTGTGCGACGGATGCCGTCGTTCTCGACGCGGACCCAGCCCGCGGCCCGATATGCGGTGAGCCCCGTGACGGGGCGCTGGTACTATCAGGACCCGGACAAGCAGGGGCGCTGGATCCCGCTGCCGCTGGACAGCCCGCTGACGTCCAGGCAGGTGCGGCCGGAGCAGGCATACCTCGCCGCCACCCGGATTTACTATCCGCATGCGGTGCCGTTGGGTGAGTTCCGGGCCATGTTCGGACGGTTGGAATATCTGGTGGAATTTCAAAAGAAAAACTCCGAATGGGACGTGCGTGTGATGTCGTCCGACGAGATTGCCGCGGCGGTGCGCGCGGGACTTGAGGAGGACCGGAAAGAGACGGCCGCCCAGGCGCGCGTTCAGGGTTTCGGCCTCCAGGAAGGAGTTGACTCACTCATTCAGGAGTTGCTAGACGGAACCCCCAGTGCACGATGGGTGACGGCCCTGCACATCCGGGATGTCCTAGCGTTCGGAGACCCTAAGAATCCTCCCCGTGTGTTGATCGAAAGAGCCGGGCCGCTTATCTCTGCTTTGGTTTCCAATTTGGTCTATCAGGATCCCTCCCGGTCCAGTTTTTGGCGCAGGTGGTTGTTCGGGGATCCCAATGGTGAAGTGGCGGTCCGAGAAGCTGCGCACCGGGCGATCGCCATACTTGCTCGATACGAGCAGTTCCATCCAGCCCTGTCGGCTGAGCCGAAGCTGGTTCCCAGCATCATCGCCAACCTTTCTTCTGAGAATAGTTTCCTTCGGGGAGATGCTCTACGTACCTTAACGGCCCTGGTTGCCATTAGATCCTTCAGGGGCTCTTTGGATTCTTGGGTACAAGATCAGGTTGAATCTTTGGTGCATCCGAATCCGGCCGTTAGCTTGGCGGCGCGTAAGATTCTAGTAGGTCTCTCAGGGGAGAAGGTATTTCAGGAGTTGTTGGCGGCTGAGGTGCCTACCCTCATCTCTTTTCTAGAACAGAGCCGTAACTCCGCCCGTGTTCATGCCGGGGAAGTTCTGGTTGCATTAGCATCTTCGAATCCAGCCCGCAAGGCTTTGACTTCTCAGATCCCGACACTGGTTCGATTACTCGTAGAACAAAACGATTACTTTTCGGAAGTTTATGCAGAGAGGATCTTAGAGGTTTTGATCCCTTCGGAGGCCTTGTATCAAGAGATCGTCGCCCAAGCGCGCTCCACCCTTCGGGCGAGTCGGCTGGCTACCGATCAAGACCGTCTTGGCCTTTATTCGGCAGTGATCTCGGCCCAGTTAGCACAGGCGGTACTGAGAGAGAAAGGGAATCCTCGCGAGGGCGAGTTGCTCGGAATCTTGGAGGGGATTAATCCTGCGCAAGCGAGTAAGATTAAGAACGCCTTTCAGAAAGTAAGGGTGGCCGGCCTGGAGGAAAAGGAATTGGAGGATCGGGCGCTGGCCAAGCTGCGGGGGAACAAGAGATGGCGGGCGGTGGCCGATTCGCTGGCTGCTGGCGACCGGGAGATCTTGAAGGGGATCATCAAAGATCTGAACCAGGCGAAGAAGCTGCTTCCGGGGGATCCGGTCTGGAGCGCGCTCGGGCGCAAGGAGAGGGATCAGTGCATGGCGGCTATCAAGGAAGTGATCCGGGTGGCCAGGGACGATATAAAGAGAGAGGCGGAACAGCGTGCCAAGCAGGATCGGCTGCAAAAACAGGCGGAGGCCGAGGCCGCGCGCCAGGCGGGTGAAGCGCAAGGGCCGACCGTCGAATCGCTGACAGCAGGAATATTCGGCGCCCCAGCTGTGCCGACCGGTACACACCGCGAACTCGAGGCTGCGCGCCAAGCTCATGAGTTGTTCGTAGCGCCAGAAGTTATCCAGCCCACTCGCCCGGACCCGGCTGAGTTAATTCCCGATACAAACCGCATGACCGAAGAGCTCAGGCGTTCGGCGGACGGCACGGTCGCGATGCTGGCGGCGTTGCCTGCCGAATCGCGGCAGAGCCGCCCCGATGTCCCCTCTCCGGTGCCGAATATCCCGGCGTTGCTGTTTCCGCTCGACCGGGAGCCGGCCGATGTTGCCCGGCTGCTCCAGGATTTCACGGCTGCGGTGGTCCGCGCGTACAGGGACAAGACAGGCGATTACATGAATATCGCCACCGCGAAGCAGCTGCTTGCGCAGCTTCTCCCCAGCTATGATCCGAACATACCGGATGTGGTGACCGCCGAAATCCAGCAGATGTTTCAGCATGATCTGGCCTTGCAGTTGCTCGCGGTGGGGCGGATTTGCCAGTTTTTACAGACCGCCCCTAATGTGTACACGCCGATTTCTTTGAGGATTACCGGGCCTCTTCGACAGGTTCCGTATCTCGACGGCCGCGCTCATACGTGGGAGGGGGAAGCCACGGTTGTTGAAGGGCCATCCAATATGGCGGGCGTTTCAATACTCAACATAGCGCTAACCAATCTAGCCAATGCACGCGCGATCGCCGTCAACGACCACCAACAGTTTCTTACCCTCAATTACGACCCGGCCGTGAAGGCCGCGTACCGGCAGGCAGTCGTGCCGTTGCGGGAAAACCAGGCGGAATTCGAAAGGTATTTCGGGGAACTTTACGCGCTCTCCGAAGAGGGACAGCACGCGCGCGATTTCGCGTGGGCTTGCCTTTTTTGGGGCCGGGATCTGCACAACGATCTGATCCAGTCGGTGCTGGAAGCGGATGCGCTGATTCTTCCCGGTTCCGAGTTGGAGAGTCGGTTTTGGTCCGTCCCGAGATCCCGCCGGGACGGCATGGAACTCTGGAAACGCAGCCGGAACATCGTTGAGCTGGCGGGACAGCTTGGCGGTATCGTCGCCACCACGGGGCAGGCGGTTCAAGACGGACGGGATGACCTGGCGCTCGGTCTCGCGCTCCGCTACCTCGCCTTAAAAGATGTGGGAATACGGACTGAAGGCGCACCTGGAACCCCGAGTGTCGCCAACATCTTTTTCAACCTGTGCACTTGGGATGGATTCCCTTCGCATCAGGCGCTGCTTCAAGATTTCAATGCCGGTCCCCAGCCGGGCCGCAGGGCCTATGAACGGTTGAAGGCGCTGTATGAGGCGAATTTCCGTGGTGAGCAAAACCGGCTCCAGCTTCCATTGCGTGCTGCGGCGGCGGGACAGGAGGAGGCGTTGCTGCAGCGGAAGCCGGGCCAAAAGGGTCGGCGGGACGGGTACATCTTTGAGCCGGAGCGGGCCGGGTTGGCGATTCCGTTCGCGAATTTCCGCAACTCGGATTCGGACCCGGCGGTCTTTTACGCGGTGGTGATCTCGCCGGAGCAGGCGAGTGCGCTGATCAAGGAAAAGGTGGATGGCAACCGGATCGTGGCGGTGGCCGCGGACGAAGCACAGCGGCTCGCCTACGTACGGGCGGGTGTGCCTGGAGACCAGATCTTCGCGTCGGTCCCGCAGGCGATGCGGACCGCGCGGATGTGGATGATTTCGCTGTACGGGCTGGAGCCGGTCTCGCCGCCGGCGATGGGGAACGCGCTGCAGGCGTTCCTGGCGAATTTGAAGCAGTGGCTGGACGCACAGGGTTGGGAAGCGCCGCGGTTCGACGCGGGCCAGATCGCCGCGATCCTGTCCGTCAACGAGATGGCGTAAACACCGCCTTTTTTAATTGCTACGTATTTGCTGATAATATAAAATAGTTGAGTGAAAAGTGAATTCTGGGAAGCCTGGTTCACCCGTCAGGAACGAATCGCGCTAGGGTTTCTCTGCTGCGTTGGGTTGGCGGGGTTGTTGCTGTTGAGTTGGCGTGGAAACGGTCCGTGGATTCATTGGAGCCCGATGGTTTCGTTGCTGCAGGTTCGTGTCAACTCAGCGACCGCTCCGGAGTTGGCCAGTCTGCCTGGGATCGGTCCGAAGCTGGCGCAGCGGATCTTGGATGACCGAAAGATGCATGGTCAATATCTGGTGCTGGCGGACTTGAGACGGGTCAGGGGGATCAGTCCCAAGACGCTGGACCGGCTCAAGGGATTGGTCCGTTTCGACTGATGCTGAATAGGGCTCCATTGGCCTGTGCCGCGGCCTTCTTTGCGCTGGGAATCGGTGTTTGCTGGTGGGTGAAACCGGGTTTGCTCCTGCTCGGGTGGCTTGCCGTTCCCTTACTGCTGTTGCTTTGGAGAGTCCGGAGTCGGCCTGCGGCCGCCAATCTGCTTCTGCTGGTGCTTTCACTGTTGCTTGGAGCTCTGCGGGCTTGCGTTGATCTGAGGGAGCCGGCTTACTCTGTGGGGTGCTGGTTGGCCCCCCAGCCCCGGCCTCTTTTTTGCGAAGGGACGCTGATGAGCGATGCGGATTGGGTTCGGCCCCGCCATGGGCCAGCCCAGCGGCTGGGGTGGGTTGAGGTGACCCGGCTGCGCGGTTCCGACGGATGGATTCCGGTCTGCGGACGGCTGCGGGTCCGTTTCCCGTCGCTCGGCCCGCAACCTGCTTTTGGAGACAACCTGCTTTTAAGCGGGGAAGCCCGGTCTCCTCGATCTTCCGTCGGGACGAGTGGTTTCAGCGAAGCCCGCTGGTTCTGGCTCCAACGGGCTTCCGGTCTGCTGACAGTTTCGGAGCCGGAGGGAATGGTTATTCTCGGTTCCTCGGCGAAGATCGGGATTCGCTACCGGCGTTGGGTGGCCCGGTGGCGCCGGCAGCTCAAGCAGGCAGGTCGGTCTCTAGTGGGTCCGGTCGAGTCTGCTTATCTGGAAGGGTTTCTGCTCGGGGAATATCAGGGGCTTCCGCTTGAAATCGAGGATGCGTTCCGGAGAACCGGCACGGTGCACGTACTGGTGGTCAGCGGCCAGCACGTCGGGTTGATCGGAGCAGTCAGTTTTGTCACGTTTTCCTTGTTGCGGCTGCCCCGGTCCATCCGATATTTGCTGTCAGCGGCAGTATTGGTCGTTTACTGCACGCTGACCGGCGCCAACCCGCCGATTTTGAGAGCGACCGTGATGGGAATTCTCTTTTGCGTGGGATCCCTGGGCGGCGGGGAGTTTTCCGCTCTCAACGGGTTGGGATTGGCGGCGCTGCTTATTCTGTGCGCGGCCCCTCGTGCGTTGGCCGACGTCGGTTTCCAGCTTTCCTTTGCGGCGGTGCTGGGGTTGTTTCTGCTGACCCCCTGGATTGTCCGACGGTTCTCTGCCCCGCCTGAGGGACCGGGAACCGTTTTTCATCGGTGGATCATTCCGGGCCTGGCCGCCTCCCTCGGAGCGTGGATCCCGATCACGCCGGTTCTGGCCTGGCATTTTCATCAGTTGGTTCCGATCGCGCTGTTGGCGAACCTGCTGGTGGTCCCTTGGTCTTCGGCGATGATTGCCACCGGTTTTTTGCTCTACGCATCCGCCGGCGTCGACGGGGGATTGGCCGCTGCGGTGGCCGCCAGTTTTTCCTGGCTGGCCTGGGGGCTGACACGGCTGGTCACTTGGATGGCGGCTCTGCCGGGGGCCTCCTGGCGATGGTGAAAATGGTCTAAGTGGGGTCTGTTTTTGTGGTATAAGTTAATGTAGGAGTTTGGATTGACGAGAAATGCAGGACAGGGGAAAAACCAAGTGGCGTATGGAAATTCCGTTGTCCAAAATAGAAAAACCTCTCGTCGAACGGCGCCGCTTTCCGCGCCTTCATTGCGGTAGTCCTATCCAATTTCGGAACGTTCTAATCCCTCAGAACCCGTTTGACAGATCCCTCTCGAAAGATTTGAGCGCCGGCGGAATCTGCATGGCCACCACTCACTTTGTTCCGGTCGAGCAGCGGCTGGTGCTGGTGCTCGCCCTCCCGGGTTTGCCCAAGCCGATCCGGGTAGTTGGTCGGGTGGTCTGGACGCAGCAGAACCGCTTCGCCGGCACGTACGACAGCGGCGTCGAGTTTCTCGAGATGTCCTCCCAAGACAGGGAAACCATCGCCGAGTACGTCGAGCGGGGGGTCACGACGCGGCCGGCGGGCCGTTCTTCGACGGATCACCGTTCCAAAGTCGACCAGTAGAGTTTACACTCCGTTAGGGTTTACACTCTCCTTTCAGAGCTGGTTTCAAAATCCCGCGTGAGCCGCGTTGCGAGTGCCAGGCCGCCGGATCCAAGGAGCGACAACGACGGCGTATCCACAGCGATACGCCGAGG
>OBEQ011775089.1_pt1 | contig 10903 bp, 8 predicted proteins | sample 1670901 | NCBI WGS metagenome assembly OBEQ01 (sample SAMEA104232315, study PRJEB22302) | groundwater metagenome | biome: forest; feature: aquifer; material: groundwater | place: USA | collected 2011-08-07 | depth 5.4 m | reverse complement strand
TAGGTCCGTCTCGGTGTTCGGATCCCACGCAAGCGTCAGCGATCCTGCTGCTTCGGCGAGGCCCGTTGACAGCACGATCATCGCGAGCGCCAGCAATGCTCGCTTGATTCTCGGTCGCGTGACTGATCTTGTGCAGGTTGTAGACATGGCGAACCATGTCAGCGCAAGCGATGTGCCTGAGACGGCAGAAACGCACAAGCCTCGATCGCGGAATGTCTTACGCGATCAGCGCGGCCGGCGACACCCCCGACTCACCACGTAAAATCTTCAGGAATGTAAGGAGATGTACAGTCGACGTACATGCACACTATTACACCGCCGGGGTCGAAGGGCTCGTCCAAACCTCTCCCCGCCGCTGTGGAGGAAAGTCGGCCTCCCGGCTACGTTCTGCTCGGGGACGGGGCCTGGTCGCGGCGCACATCAACCGAGGAAAAGCCCAATCTTCTCTATCGGTTAGTCAACCTCCGGCGCGCGCCCCGTCTCGGTGGGATGTGGGTGGCCGTACCGTTGCTCAATGCTCTGTCGTCACCCACGAGCGGGTGAAGGTAAGAAGTGGAAGGGGCACATGAGCAGAGTGGTTGCGCGAGCAGGGATTTTCATGGCGGCGTTACTCGCCCTCGGGGGGATCGCCCACGCGGACCCCATCGTCCCGAACGTTCGCCCCGTCACCATTGGCGCGCCGACCGCGGGCGAGCCAAGTCTCGACAGTATCCTCGGGTGCTTGTTTCTCGCCGGCTACTCCGCCTGCGATCCCATGACCACGTCGCTGAGCTACAGCGCGTCGGGCAACCAGACCGGGACGGGATTGTGGGGCACGTTCGGCGGCAGCAGCAGCGCCACATTGAACTTCGAGTACACCGGCAGTGCGGATGCCGTCGGCATCTGGTCCGCCGAGAACACGGCTGGGCCGGTTCAGAAGCTGACGATCTTCAACCCCTCGGCAACTGGCGCCAACAACGGTTCGCCCACATTTGCCGGGATCCAGTTCGTCGGCAACGTGATCAACGTGTTCGGCCCGTGCGGTGCCGTGAACTGCCAGTGGGGCCTCACCGGCAGCAACATCAATCCAAACGCGTTTGGGTTCTTCATCACACATGGCCTCGAGACCTTCTACACCATGGACGCCTTGAACCCGGGCGGCTACGCTCAAGCGCTCTCGTTCACGAATGGCGTCGGCGAGTGGGCGGTCGCGTTCGAAAACTCGACGCTCACGAACACGCCCGACCACCTTGGCGACTACAACGACGAGGTGCTGACCCTTCAATCGGTGGTGCCGGCCGTCCCCGAGCCGGGCTCGGTGATGCTTGTCGCCAGCGGTCTCGCGGTCCTCGTTCGGCGCCGTCGGCGAAGCGCCATCATCTGACACAGACACGGATACAATCACGCCAGGTGTTGGCCGCGCGCGAGCGGGCCAGCGCCTGGCGCTTTGTTTTTTTGTGACGCGACTCTCGCTCTCGCGAACCGCGATCTCTTCGTGTCCGATACGTGACGCGGATTTCGAGCGTTGTCAACGCGCCCGATCAGACTGATCGTTTGTGAAAGAGATTGTCAGAACGCTGGAGGATGCCGCAGGGTGCGCGGGACGACGGCGTCGGCGCGTTCGCACTCATGCCGCGGGGTGAGCCCGAGATCGTGAGTCATACGCTCATCGACCTCGGCTTACCGCCCCAGCGCCGGAACGACGCCGTGTCCCCGCGCTACGGCCAGCTGCAATCTGATTGCCGATGTTCTGCGCCCCAAACCTGTTGGAAATCCTCTCGAACGTGGCGTTCTGCGAACTCCGCGGATGAGAAGTCCACCGTGACGGCGGACAAGTGTTTCTCGCTGCGCACTCTTCGGGTTCAACGATGACGGCTGCGTGGGTGTGGCGGGTGATGGCGCCGCGGAACGCGCCCAAATCGACAAGAAAAGGTTGCGGAACGGCAGCGTTTCTGCGCTGCGTCTCTGACGCCCCTTCGCCTTCTGCTGAGCTGCATGGCAGCATCTGACACCGCGAGAATGGTTTACGAACGATCGAAAGTGACGCTGCTGCGGCAGGTCTCTGGCAATCGCATTGCTCAGTTCCACGACTGTTCAAGAGGTAGATATGGCCCACAACCGCAGAAACGCCCTCGGCCTCACTTTGGCGTCGATGCTGCTCATTTCCGCATGGGTCGCATCGGCAGCGGCCGCGCGGACTGTGCCCGTTTCCGTAGCAAGAACACATGATGGCGGCGCGCAGGCAGCGGGCGACCACACCGTCAAGGGACCTCAGTCCGGTAGTCTCGTGCTGCTCGGAACGGGATTGGCACTGGCCGCTCAGGTTCTCAAGCGCAGGAAGCCGCAGGGTACGGAAGACTAAGTTCATCGTCCTGCAGACTTTCCGGCCCGCTTTCGAGCCGGCGGCATCGCGGCATTCGCGACAATCTTCGACGAATCAACAGTTTAGGCCTATCGTTCCCGGCCGGAGGGCTCCTTGCACCGCCTGCGATGCGAGGCACCTTGCGCTCCAACGACCTGTTTACGATGGCTCTCCGGAAACACGGGACTGCGCTCCTGCTCGTGGCGATTGGGTTCGCGACGCTGTACTTGAACGTCGTTCGCGCGCTCGTAGCCGACTGGACGATCGACGAGAACTATTCTCATGGATTTCTCATTGTTCCGATTGCCCTTTACTTCGTGTGGGAGCGACGAACCCGGCTCGCCGCAATGGCGGCGCGTCCGTCACGGTGCGGTCTCGTTGTGGTTGCGGCAAGCCTGCTGACGTTGACGGTGGGCGTACTCGGGTCGGAGGCTTTCCTCACACGGATCTCGATGCTCGGCACGCTCGGTGGAGCCATCCTGTTTCTGGGCGGATGGAGCCACCTGCGCGCGCTGATGTTCCCACTCGCGTTTCTCCTGCTGATGATCCCGGTGCCAGCTCTCGTCTTCAACGAGATCGCGTTCCCTCTTCAGATTTTCGCATCACGGGCCGGCGAGTTCACGCTGAGCGCGCTGAGCATTCCCGTGCTGCGTGAAGGGAATGTGCTCGTGCTGGCAAACACGAGCCTCGAGGTTGCGGAAGCCTGCAGCGGAATCCGGTCGTTGGTGTCGCTGCTGACACTCGGTATCGTGTACGGCTATTTCTCGGACGCGCGCTCCTGGGTCCGGACCGTTATCGCCGTGTCGACGGTCCCGGTGGCCGTCGTCGCAAACGGAGTCCGCGTCGCCGGCACGGGCATCGCCGCGCACTTTGTCGGACCTGCTGCCGCGGAAGGGTTCTTACACACCTTCTCCGGATGGCTGGTCTTCATCGTGTCGTTTGTGCTGATGTACAGCTGCCATCGCTTCCTCGTGCGGCTGTCACCCGTCGGCCGGCTGCGCCAGCCGCTCGGGGCGGCCGCGTGATGCGCATGCTGACGCGAAGCATCGCCCTCTCCGCCACCCTGATTGCCGCGAGCGTGCTCATCGCGCGCGCGAGCGCGTCCGAGGCGCCTCAGGGCCGCGTGTCGTTTGCCGCATTTCCGATGGAACTCGGCGAATGGCGCGGCCGCGCGGGGCCGCCATTCGACGCCAACACGCTCGCCGTGCTCGGCGTGACCGACTATCTAACGCGAACATTCAGGGCGAACGGCCTCGCGGCGAGCCTGTACATCGGCTACTGGGCGAGCCAGAAGCAAGGCGATTCGATCCACTCGCCGCTCAACTGCCTGCCTGGCGCAGGATGGGAACCGCTGTCTAAGACGACGGTAGAGGTCCCGGTCGCCGATGGTGACGGCCCTTCACCGGCGCGCTCGATCGCCGTCAACCGGTACGTGGTGCAGAAAGGGCTCGACCGCGAGCTGGTGCTCTACTGGTACCAAAGCCACGGACGCGTCGTCGCCAACGAGTACCTGAGCAAGATGTACCTTGTCGCCGACGCCATTCGCACGAATCGGACCGATGCCGCACTCGTCCGCGTCATCGTGCACATCGGCAATCAGGATGGGGGAGAGACTCTCGCCGAGCGCGAAGGCATGCGATTCATCGCGTCTCTCTTCCCGACACTTTCTACGTATCTTCCTTCGTAATGGCGAGGCCACTGTGACTTCCAATCGTCGAAACGGTCTCCTTTTGATGCTCGCTGCGGGCGTTGCTCTGTCGGCGGCGTGCAGCCGCGATCCCCAGCAGGTCAGCGCCTCGCACGTCAAGGCGGGCGACGCATACGTGAAACAGGCGAAATATCGCGAAGCGATCGTCGAGTTCCGCGTGGCGATCCAGGCGATGCCGCGATCGGGCCCGAGCCATCTCAAGCTTGGCGACGCATATGCGAGCGCGGCCGACCCAGCGAACGCGATACGCGAATACCTGAAGGCCGCCGACCTGATGCCGGACGACGTTCAGGCGCAGTTGAAGGCCGGACACGGGCTCTTGATGGCCGGCCAGTTCGACGGCGCGCGCGACCGCGCAATCAAGCTCCTGCAGAAGGACGTTCGGAACGTCGAGGCCCAGATTCTACTCGCCAACGCGAAAGCGGCGCTCAAGGATCTCGACGGCGCCATCACGGAAGTCGAAAACGCCATCGAGCAGGATCCACACCGCAGCCTGAGCTACACCAATCTCGGCATGCTCCATCTGGCGAAGGGCGAGCGGGACGAGGCCGAACAGGCGTTCCAGCGCGCGGTCGAGCTCGCGCCGCAGTCGGTGAGCGCCACGCTTGCGCTCGCGAATTTTCGCTGGTCGAGCGGCAAGCTGGACGAAGCCGAGAAAGCACTGAACCGCGCGGTCGCGCTGGACTCGAAGAGCGTGACGGCGCATCGAGCGCTCGCCGCTTTTTACCTCACCACCAAGCGCGCGCCGCTCGCCGAGCCGCACCTGCGTGCGATCGCGGACAACGCGCCGGTCGTAGGACCGCGGCTCATTCTCGCCGACTACTACCGGGCGATGGGGAACGTCGAGCAGGCCAAACACGTGCTCGAAGCGGCCACGAAAGAGCCGGATGGCTTTGTTCCAGCGCAGACGCGGCTCGCGGCGGTGCTGTACGGTTCAGGTGCGACGACGGACGCCCACAAGATGATCGACGCCGTTCTCAAGAAGGCGCCGAAGGACGCGCAGGCGCGGATCATGAAAGCCGGCTTCCTCGCCACGGAGCGCCGGTTCGAGGAGGCGCTGACCCACGCGACGGTCGCCAACGTTAGCGCGCCGCAATGGCCGGCCGGCCACCTGATGGTCGGATCGCTGTACGCTCTGCTCGGCCGATCTGACGATGCAATGCGAGCGTTCCAGGAAGCGTTGAAACTGAACCCGCGCGACGTGACGGCGCATGTCAGTCTCGCGCGCCTGTACATGGCGCGAAACGACTGGACCTCCGCAGCGTCGCATGCCCGGACAGCGGTCGCGGCCGAGCCGCGCAATCGCGATGCGCACATCCTGCTCGCAAGCGCGCTCCTCGAGAGCCACGATTTTCACGCCGCCGACAGCGAGCTGAAGCTGCTCGTGGCGCAGTTCCCGGACGACCGCGCCGTACAATACGCGCTCGGACGCTTCCGCCTGCTGAACAACGACCGGGCGGGCGCGCGAGCGGCGTTTGGCGCGGCGGCGAACGGGGCGGCCGACAACAAACCCCTGGCCGCGCTGATCGCGCTCGACGTCGCCGACGGCAAGAAGGCCGAAGCGCGCGCGCGAATCGAGGAGCGGTTGCGACAGGCACCCAATTCGCCGGAGCTGCTGGTGCTCGCCGCGCGCGTGTACGACGCGGGTGGGGATCCGGCCGCGGCGGAAGCCGCGCTCCGAAAGGCGGTCGCCGCAGATCCGTCGTACCTGGATGCGTACCAGTTGCTCGCGCGTCTGATGATCGCGCAGCGGCGGATCGGCGAAGCGCGTCAGGAGTTCGAGGCGATCACGGCTCGCGACCCGAAGTCGGTCGGTGCTCATACGATGGCGGCGGTTCTCCTCGAACGGGAGGGCAAACCCGCCGAGGCGCAGAAACACTACGAGCAGGCGCTCGCCGCTGATCCGCGTGCGCCCGTGCCCTCCAACAACCTCGCGTGGATGATGGCCGAGTCGAGCGGCAACCTCGACGTCGCGCTCCAGCTCGCACAGACCGCAAAAGCGCAGCTGCCGAACCGCGCCGAAGTGAACGACACGCTCGGATGGATTTATTACCGCAAAGGACTCACGACGCTGGCGATCAGCTCGCTGCAGTTGAGCGTGGCGACGTCGCCGCAAGATCCCGTGTACCAGTACCATCTCGGTCTCGCGTACGCGCGAAACGGCGAGAAGGCTCGAGCCCGCCAGGCGCTCGAGCGGGCTTTGACGCTCAGCGCCGACTTCGACGGCGCCGACGACGCGCGCAGCGCGCTCAAGTCCGTGACCACCTGATTCGCCCGAGCGTCAGGGCGCGGCGCCGCCGGCGCCGCCAAAAGTCTCAGCCTCGAATGACAACCGATCACCCAGGCAGACATTGCTCCGCAGGGAGCGCGCGATCTGGCTGCTGTCGGCGCGCCTGCTGATTGCAGCGGTGCTCAGACTCCGAAATCCCCAGCAAACCGCGCGGATACGCTCCACAGCGGGCACTTCCTGCCAACTGGCGATCCTTTTGCACCATAGCGCCTCATGTCGGTGCCACGCTCATGAGAGTACTCGCGGTCACGATTGGTCGGCGCCCCGTTGTCCTGGCCGTGTGTGAAACCGTTGCGATCACTCTTGCTGTGTGGCTGGGAAGCTGGCTGGTGCTCGGGCGGGAGGCGACACTGGTCTTCAGCGGTGCGACACTGCCAAAGGCCCTTCTCATCACCCTCGTGTGCCAGGTATCGCTGTACTACGCGGACCTCTACGAACTGCGCGTTGGCGATCATCGCGAACTGTTTGTCGGGATCGTGCACGCACTGAGCGCGACGTCCTTCGTTCTCGCCGCGATCTACTTCTGGGCGCCGTCGCTCGAAATCGCCCCGCGGGTCTTTGTCGCGTCGGTGTTCTTCGTGATGATGTCGGTCGCCGGCTGCCGCTTCGCCTTCGAATGGCTGATGGGCCACACCGGCCCGCGCGAGCGGCTGCTCGTGGTGGGCACCGGACCGGGGGCCGTCAGCCTTGCCCGGGAGCTGTTCGATCGGCGCCAGGAGTTAGGCGTCGAGATTGTGGGCTTCATCGACCCAGACCCGTCCCGCGTTGGCGCACCTGTGATCAATCCGGGCGTCATCGGAACCATCGAGGACGTGCCCTCGATCGTCCGCGCGCGGAACGTCAACCGCGTCGTCGTCAGTCTGGGCGACGAACGGGGCAAGCTGCCGATGGACACGCTGCTCGAAATGAAGCTCCAGGGCGTCAGCTTCGACCATCTCGCATCGGTGTACGAGGAGCTGACGGGCAAGATTGCGGTTCAGAATCTTCGTCCGAGCTGGCTCATCTTCTCGGAAGGGTTTCGCAACAGCCGATGGGTGGCGAGCGCCAAGCGGCTGATCGATCTGGCTGCTGCGCTCAGCGGACTCCTCGTGGCTGCGCCGATCATGGCGCTCGTCGCGCTCGCCGTTCGCCTCACGTCGCCCGGTCCCGTCCTGTATTCACAGCAGCGTGTCGGACGCCAGGGGCGTCTGTTCACCGTCTACAAGTTCCGATCGATGCGGCAGGACGCCGAAGCGGCAACGGGCGCCGTCTGGGCCCAGAAGAACGACGTGCGCGTCACGCCGATCGGCCGGTTCATTCGCAAGCCCCGGCTCGACGAGCTCCCGCAATTGTGGAACGTCCTGGTCGGCGACATGAGCCTCGTCGGCCCGAGACCTGAGCGTCCCGAGTTCGTGCAGCGGCTTACCGAGCAGATTCCGTTCTTCGGCATGCGACATGTCGTGCGGCCGGGTCTCACCGGCTGGGCCCAGGTCCGCTATTCGTACGGCGCGAGCGTCGAAGACGCGATGCAGAAGCTGCAGTACGACCTCTTCTACATCAAAAACCTGTCGATCGCCCTCGATCTCTTCATCATTCTGTCCACCATCAAGACCGTCATCCTGCGCAAAGGCGCAGTCTGAGAGCTGAGCCACATTCATGTCGATTGTCAATGCGATGACCATTGACGTGGAAGACTACTTCCACGTCAGCGCGTTCGACGGCGTCGTGCCACGGACGCAGTGGGAGAGTCTCGAAAGCCGTGTGGTCGCGAACACCGATCGGCTACTCGACATCTTCAACGACTACGAAGTGACCGGAACTTTTTTTGTTCTCGGCTGGGTGGCGGAGCGCTTCCCCGACCTGGTCCGTCGCATTGCCTCGATGGGTCACGAGATCGCGTCGCACGGGTACGGCCATCGGCTCGTCTACGACCAAACGAGGCGCGCGTTTCGCGAAGACGTCCGGCGAGCCAAGGCGCTGCTCGAGTCGGCAAGCGGTCGCGCGGTCGTCGGCTATCGTGCACCCAGCTACTCCATTACGCCGCGATCACTGTGGGCGCTGGACATCCTGATCGAGGAAGGCTATCAGTACGACTCGAGCATCTTCCCTATCCGGCACGATCGGTACGGCATTCCGGTCTCTCCGAGGCACCCGTACGCGCTACGCCGGAGCGGCGGCACGCTGATCGAGGCACCGGCGTCGACGGCGACGATCGGGCCGCTGAATCTGCCGGTCGCGGGCGGCGGCTACTTCAGGATCCTGCCCTACCAGTGGACACAGTGGGGGATCCGGCGCGTGAATCATGACGAGGGCCGGCCGGTGATCTTCTACCTGCACCCATGGGAAATCGATCCGGGTCAGCCAAGGCTCTCCGCGGGGATTCTCAGTCGGTTCCGGCACTATCGCAATCTCGGGGACACCGAGGGCCGCCTCCGACGACTGTTGAACGACTTCGAGTTCGCGCCGATGTCGCGCGTGCTCCAGACGGCGCCCTCGCCGACGTCGATTGGCGAGCCTGCCGTAGCGCTGCCGTACGTATGGTGATCGGAGGGCGAATGTCGTGGTCGAGAAAACAAAACACCGCCTGCAGGCCGACTTCAGGCTGCGGCGTTCGCATTGTCGCCGCTAAGCAGCTGACCAGCAACGAGTAACGCGATTCTCGACCGGCGGACACGGTGGCGTTCGCCTTGCAACCAAGCGGCCTGTCAAGCAAGCCTGTTTCCACGACACAGCCCAAATGGCCTACTTCGGATTGCTGCTCTATTGCGTGCTCGTCTACATTCGGCCGTCCGAATGGGTTGCGGCCGTCCTGGGCTGGCCGCTTGAATTCATGGCGCTGGGTCTGACAATCGTGATCGCCCTGGTCGGGTTCCTGACCTCGCCGAACAAGCATCAGATGCTCGCCCCGTTCGGCTGGTTGCTGGCGGCATGGGTGACGGTGATCTTGCTCTCCAACCTGGTGCATGGAAACGTCGACGACGCCATTGACAACGCGATCGTGTACGGCAAGCGGGCGTTGGTTTTCATCGCGTTCATACTCGTGATCGACTCCATCCGCCGGCTGCGATGGTTGCTCATCGTTCTCATGATTCTAGCGGCAGTGCTTGGAGCGCAGGGCATTTATCAGAAGGCGCACGGTGTGGGGTGGGCGGGCCAGAAGCTGTACTGGGACGATCGAATCTGCTGGATCGGGCTCTGGGACGGCGCAAACGTCCTGTCACTGCTGTTCGTGTCAACCGTGCCCATCATTCTCGAAGTGCTGCTCGGCAAGTGGGGCGTGCTGGCGAAGGTCGTCGCGGTGGTCAGTGCCGTCTTCGTGATCGACGGAATGATTCTCGCGGCCTCGCGCGGCGGCTGGGTCAGTCTAGCGGTCATTCTCGCCCTGTTCTTCACGCGTCGTTTCGGCAAGTCCGGAATGATTGTGGCGGCCGTCGCGATCGCCGGCCTGGTGTTCGTCGCCCCAAGCCGGCTGTCGCGCGAGGGCGACGAACGCGATGAGTCCAGCACGAAGGGCCGCATCGAGATGTGGTCGCAAGGTCTCGAGATGCTCAAGTACAACCCGGTGTTCGGGATCGGGAAAGGGCGCTTCCTCTCGTATTCGGGCATGCTGATCGCGCACAACTCCTACGTGCAGAACATGGGCGAAACGGGCTTGGTTGGACTGTTCGTGTGGATCGGGTTGATCTATGCATCGTTCAAGAGCTTACGCGTTGTAATCCGAAACAAGGATGCGCTGGATCCACGCATCATCGGGCTCGCACAGGCGAGTGCGGCTAGTCTCACCGGCTATCTGGCGGCCTCGATGTTCATCAGCACGGACTTCGATCTCTTCTACATGCTGATGGGCATGTGTGTCGCCGTGCTGATTGTCGCGAGGCGTGAAAGCGGCCGCGACCTCGCGATGGCGATGGGGCTGTGGGACTTTTGCAATGTCGGTGCGCTTGTCGTCACCATTGTCGTCGTGATGTACGTCGCCACCAGGTCGATGTCGTGACGCTCAATCACGGCTCTCTCTGGTCGGTGGAGACGGTGCGTCCAACGCGCGTCATCACCGACACCACACGCAGTCGTCGCATCGATCTGCTGTCGAACAGTCGCCTGGCGGAGTCCGTCGGCGCGTACGGGTGGCCCGAAGGACTCGAGTGCTGGACCAACGATCTGAGCGCAACCGACGCCGACGACCTGCGGGCCGAACTCGGGCTGCGCCACACAGCGTGGAAGGTCTTGCTCGACGCGGAGGCGCGTCGACACGTCTTGGTCGTGGAGCGCGGTTACGGCAGCGTTGCGATCTCGCTCGCCGCGGACTTCGAACGCGTGTACGTCGCGACACCGGATCCGCACGGTGCAGCGGTGATCAAGGCGCGCGTCGCGCACGCGCGACTCAGCAATGTGGCGGTCGTCGATTGGCGCTCGATTCCGCCTGGCTCGCTGGATGCGGCCGTGCTGTACGGCCTCACCGAGTCGGAACTCATCGGCCCATTCTTCGACGCGCTAACGCGCTGCTTCGCGCGGCGGGCGACTGTTTACGTCGCCCTGCCGCGTTCGAGTGTCGGCAACGGCCCGGCGGGCGGACGACCAACGCTCC
>OBEQ011348423.1_pt1 | contig 10903 bp, 5 predicted proteins | sample 1670901 | NCBI WGS metagenome assembly OBEQ01 (sample SAMEA104232315, study PRJEB22302) | groundwater metagenome | biome: forest; feature: aquifer; material: groundwater | place: USA | collected 2011-08-07 | depth 5.4 m | reverse complement strand
GGCGACGTAGGGCCGAAGGCCTGCATGGCCGCAGCCGCAGCCGCAGGCAGCACGGTCACGCCGCCGAGGGCGCCGAACGCCGCAGGCATCGGTGCCCCGTCCGCCACGACACCCACGAGCCGCCCATCCGCCAGCCGGTACACGCGCTCGAGCGCGCCACCGAGTTGCTCGCGCAGCTCGACGACCGGGTCGGCGCTTGCGGCGACCGGCACTGGCTCGGACCCGGTGCCGGCGGCAAAGCTTCCCTCGAGGATCGTCGCGATACGGCTGGCCAGCGAGCCACGTGTGACTCGATCCTCGGTGGAGTCGCCGATCGCCGCCTCGAACAGCGCGCGCTTCGCCGCAAGTGTTCCCTCCATGCGCGACTCGATGCTGGCCTCGGCGAGCATCAGCACGACGTTCACCGGGCGCACCTGTCCGAGCCGGTGGACGCGGGCGATCCGCTGCGCCAGGACGGCCGGATTCCAGGGCAGGTCCAGGTTGATCACATGGTCGGCAGCCTGCAGGTTCAGACCGACGCCGCCCGCGTCGGTGGAGAAGAACACCTTGCACGCTGGATCCTCGCGGAAGCGGGCCACCAGGCCACCGCGCCGCGCCGACGGCACGCCGCCGTTGAGCAGGACGTGACCGACTCCGAGCCGCTGCGCAACCTTGGCAGCGAGTGCCTGCATCTTCTCCCACTCGCTGAACACCACCACCTTGTGACCACCCTGCACACAGATCTCGTCGAGTAGCCGCTCCAGCTCGTCGAGCTTCGCCGAGCGCGGTTTGCCGGGGGCCCCGCACAGGGCCGCGGCATCGCACACCATGCGCATGCGCTGGAAGGCGCGCATCAGCCGCTGCTCCTCGATCGGCGACAGGGGTCGCCTCTTCACGATGTTGAGGAGGCGCGCCGCCGTGCCCTCGGCGTCGTCGTGGATCGCCCGCTGCTTCTCGTCCAGAGGGACGACCAGGCGGGTATCCATCCGTTCGGGAAGCTGGTCGAGGACGTCTTCCTTGCGCCGGCGCAAGAAGAGCGGACGAAGGCGCGCGCGGAGCTCGCCCAGGTTCCTGTAGCCCACGGGGCGGCCACGTTCGTCGCTCTCGGCGAAGTCACGGTTGAAGCGCCACAGCGGCCCGAGGACGTGCGGATCGACGACCTGCATCAGACTGTAGAGATCGTCGAGCCGGTTCTCGAGCGGCGTGCCCGTCAGCACGAATGCACGCGCCGTCGGCAGCCGCTTGACCACGTCGGCGGTACGGGTGCGCCAGTTCTTGATGCGCTGCGCCTCGTCGAGGATCAGCAGGTCTGGCGCCAGCGTCGCGACAGCCTTCTCGTCGAAGCGAACCAGCTCGTAGCTGCTGATGAGAACCTCGCCGGGATTGGCATAGATGGCCTCACGCGCCACACGTGTGCCCGAGACTACCGTGGTGCGAACGCCGGGCAGGTCGACAAAGCGCGCGATCTCCTGCTGCCATTGGTGCTTGAGCGAGGCCGGGCAGACCACCAAGGCCCGCTGGATCTCGCCCTTGCGAAATAGCCGCGCCATCGCGGCGATCGCCTGCGCGGTCTTGCCGAGCCCCATGTCGTCCGCCAATAGTGCGCGCTGCCGCCCGACCAGGAATGCGACGCCGTCTACCTGGTACGGGTACAGGCGGCCACGGAAGCCTGCCTGCTCGGCGCCGGCGCGCCGGACCTCGGACTCGACCTCGGTCTGACGCCGATCACGATCGCGAGCCTCGGCCGCCCGCCGCGCCAGATCGTTCACCTCGGCGGGGATCTCGACGCCGGCCGCCTCCGCGTCGAGCGACAACACCGGCCACGCGTCGACGAGCGTGCCGCGCAGGCAGCCGTCGCCATCGAACCAGCGCCGCGCCAGGCGCGCCACGGCGTCGCCGCTTCGCCGCGCCAGTCGCAGCCCGACGTGCGGTTTCGGCTCGTAGCCGAGGTACAGGTAGGAGCGCGGTGAGCCGGCGCGCTTCGCCGCTTCGACCCTCGCGCGCCCGAGCCTGCCACCGGTCACACGGTCGAGCACCGCGACGATGTGCTTGCAGAGGCCGAGACCATTGGTCCTGAAGTCGGCACATGTGCAGCCGTTGTGGGGCGCATCCAGCGCGCGGATCACAACCGCATAGGTTTGCCCGGACGGCGAGCGCACCTCGTACGTGCCATAGGGCGCGTCCTGGTCGCGGAGCGCGCGGATCGTGAACAGCCCGCTGCGGCCCCGGTCGACGCGGCGCGACCGTTCCTCGTCGAGCGGCGAGGCCGCGACGGGTGAATCGGCGTCGTCGCGCTTCGCGCCCTCGCCGGTGAGCAGGAGCGCGAGCGCCGCGACGTGCTCGCAGGGCGACCCATTCGAGCGGGGCACGCAGGTGCAGGCCCAGCGCAGCTCGCCAGCGCGGAGCGCCAGTTGCGCGCGCCGCCGCGCGCCGCGTCCACCGGCCACGACGCTCACCGCCTTCACGTCGCTCAGACTCGGCCGGCTCAGTCGCGCGGCATGGACGAGCTCCAGCCCGTTGTCGAGCGCAGCACTGGGAATCCATGCCTCGAGCGGTTCCTGGGCAAGATGATCCAGCAAAGTCGACGGTGTCGTGGCGGGACGAGCCATGGTGCGCGAAGGTATCCGGTGGGTCTGACGTCGTGGCGTCGCGGCCGGCGCCACGCCTTCACGTGGGCAATGGCCCGCCCGGCGTCAGCCGCCGAACACGCGGCGGAGCTCGGTCGGGCCGAGCACTTCTTCCGGGATGCGGCGCCCGGCCGCGAACATTGCCGCGATGGCAGAGCGGTGCTCTGGCGCCAGGAACGTGAGCGCGTCCTCGGCAGGATCCGCGCCGGCCGCGGGCCAACCACCCGGGCAGCGCAGGTTGGCCGCGCTGCGTAGCATCGCCTGGTGAAGTGGCGACGCGGCCGTGATCGGGGGCAGGCCGCTTGCGGCAGCGCGGCGCGACGCGGACCACGCGATGCGAAGACCTGGACCGTCGAGATCGCCGACGTAGTGCACGGCGCGGATGGGTTGCGCGAATGCGCTGTCGAGCTCGGGTAGCGAACGGATTGAACGCTCGAAGCGATTGCCATCGCCGAAGACGACAGCGCCGTACGGGGAGCTCGGCAGGCCGCTGAGGACCTCGCGGGCGACCGCGTAGGCGCCCGCGTTCTCGAAGACGATCGCGAGTGGCTGGTCGCCGATGCGACTCCAGGCGAGCGGTGTGGGATCGGGTAGGCAACCGAGGAGATCCAGGCTGAGACGGCCGGTCCGGAACAGCCTTCCGTCGATGAGGCGGTCGAGCGCCTTCTCGTCCCCCGTCAGCTGCAGCGACCGGTATTTCAGCGGGGCAATGTCCACGAACCAGCCGCTGGTGAGCCCTTCCTGGACGCGCTGCAGGAACGCCGACTCGGCTCCCGCGAGATGGCTGAGGTCGGGAATCCACGCGAGCCGCGCGTGCCAGGCGAAGCCTCGCCAGCCCGCCTGCGCCGTCGAGCCGTCTACGGGTCGTGGGCGCGCGACCCATCGGGGCAGAGCCGGCATCTGCGACCGGTCCCAGCTCGGTGGAGCCGGCAGGCGGATCTCGCCGCGCAGCACCAGCGCGTCGAGCGCCTCCGCGAGCAGCCGGCGCTCTTCGACACCCTGGGCTCGCCCCGGGAATGCCTCGGCGAACGCGCGCCAGACCGTCTCGACCGGGACGCGCTGGCGCGGAGACTGCGCCAGGCGCGCAGCAAAGGCGTCCAGACGGTCCGGCGACAGCTCACCCGCCATGGGCGGTCTCGTGGCCGGTGGGAGGCGGGAGCCCGAGCCGCGCGAGCCGCGCTGCGACGACCTGTCCACGGACGCCGTCCTGGGCGCCGCCCTCCAGCACCTCGACCACCTGGTGCCCGCTGTTGCGATCGATGCGCTCGTTGCGCAGGCGGATCACGTTCGGCAGCGCCCGGATCGCCTCCAGATCCTCGACGCCCGTGGTGTAGACGAGCTGGATGCCCATGGCGCGAGCGACCTCGCGCTGCAGCTCCAGGAAGCTCGCCCGCGATGCCCGGCCGATGGGGTTGTCGAGGAGCAGCACGCTGGATGGTCGGCGCGCCGCAGCACGCCGCTTCGCGCGCAGCTGCGCGAGCGTGCAATAGAGCAGGATCGCGCAGGTGAGCTGCTCGCCACCGGAGAAGCGCGCCGTCTCGGGGATGTCGACGATGCGCGTGCCCAGGCCTGGATCCGGAAACATGACCTTCACCCGGATCGGCCGGGCCAGCCGCCGGAGGGCGCGCTGAACGAAGCCGATCCCGCCGGGAATGTTCCCTTCCACGGCGAGCTGGTCGATGAGCTCGGCCATGCGCGCCTCGCGCTCGGCGGGCGCATCAGGTGCGCTGGTCGTGATGCGCAAGAAGGCCTCTCCTCCGCCCCAGGTGAGGTGCGCAGGGAGTCGCGACTGCCGCTCGGCGTCACGGAGCAGACGCAGGGCCTCCGACGCCACCCCGAGCGCCTCCTTGACCAGCACCGCGCGGTGGAGCTCGAGGCCAGCAATCTCGGCGTCGAGGATGCGCGCCCGATCCTCCAGCGCGGTGAGCAGGTCCGTCGCCTGCGCCTCCAGCGTCACCTCGTCGAACGCGCGGAAGCGCCGCGGGATCATCGACTGCAGCCGCTCGTGCTCGGGCGCAGCGGCGATGGCGTGCACCTGCTTGGCCGCCGAGAGTCGCCGCCCGTCGAGCACCCGCGCCTCGGCGCGCAGCGAGCGGAGCGAGACCTCCAGATCGCCGGCCAGGGCGCCCAGATCGGTATCACCCGGAAAGACCGACGCGAGGCCAGTCGATTCGTCGCCAGGGAAATGCTCACGCCAGTTCTCGGCCAGCGTGCCCACGCGCTGCGCGATCGCGCGCAGCGCTGCCTGCGCCTCTCTGGCAGCGCGCTCGAGCTCGCGCGCAGCCGATGCGCGCGTCGCCGCGGCGGCAGCGTCGCGCTCGGCCACTCCGGCTTCGGCCTCGGCCAGCCTCGACTCCTCGAGCGCGTGCTCGGGACCCGCTACCGGCTGCTCGCAGCGAAGCGGCGCCTCGAGCTCCTGGCAGCGCCGCTCCGCGGCCGCCAGGACGCTCGCGCGACGGCTCAGCTCCTGCGAGACGTTGCCGAAGTGGCCGAACAGCGACTGCGCTTCCCGGCTCGCCTTCTCCTCGAGCGCCTCGACTTCCTCCGCGCCGACCAGGCCTGCCAGCGCAGTTGCCACCTCCACCTCCGTCAGGGGCGCCCGGATCACATCCTTGAGCCGTTGCCGCGCCGCTTGCGCCGCGTCCTCCTCGCGCCGCCGCGCGAGGACGAGACCCTCCGCGCCGACCTTTTGCTCGTAGACGGCCAGGCGCTGCTCGTACAGGGCGCCGAGCGCAGCGACGTCGCCGGGAAGGGCAATGACCTCGGCGTCGAGGTAGCGTACCCGCGTGCGCTCTTGCTCGAGACGCGCGGCCTTCTCACCGTGCTCGTGCGCCGAGCGCGCGCGATGCATCGCCGCGTCCTCCGTGACGCCCACGTCCACGGCGAGCGTCTCGACCTCGCGCAGCAGGCCCTCCGCCGCGGCGCTCGCGTCGACGAGGCCGCGCTCGGCAGCCGGCCAGCCCGCGCTGTGCTGCCGCTGAAACGACTCGACCTCGTTCAGCGATCGCCGCGTCACATGCAGGCGCTCGAGGCAGTCGCCACGTTGCCTCTCGGCCTCGCTCCGACGTCGCTCGGCGGCCAGGAGCGAGTCTCGCTTGTCGGTGAGGTCCGCTTGCGGCTCCGCAAGCTCGTGGTTCCGGTCGGCGAGCTCCGCGGCCTTCTCGACCAACCAACCGAGCGGATACCGGCCTCGAAAGACGCGATGGGCGTCGCGCAGGCTCTCGAGCTGGGAGAGCTCCGACTCGGCGGCCGCGATCTCCGCCTCGAGCTGCGCAGCGATCTCGTTGCGTCGCGCAGCCTCGCGCGCCGCCGCGGCGCGGTCGAAGTGAGCGTCAGTCGCGGGGCCGACCACGAAGCCGCTGATGGGCGGGGCCTCGAACGCGCCCTGCGGCGCGAGCACGACCGGCACCTCGGGCGGCGGCGCGGCGGCGAGCAAGGCACAGGCGCGCTGCCAGTCGGCGTCGCGCACAATGACACCGGTGGCCAGATGCGGGTGGCTCATGACCATGGCACGGCGCGCCTCGAGCGCCGACGGGCCGTTGGTCGCGATCTCTTTCCAGCCCGAGCGAACTCCCGGAATGCGGCTGGCCAGATGCGCCACCAGGGTGGCGACCTCCGGCGACGGTGGCAGCAAGCCGTCGACCTCGAGGTGGCGCCGGACCCGCTCGTCCGCGGCGCTGGCGCTCCGGCGCTCGATGAGCCTCGTGCGCACGGCGGCTATCGCTTCGTCGAGCCTCAGCTCCACGCCGTCGCCCGCGCTCTCCAGGTCGACACGCTCGCACTCGAGCAGCCGTGCGAGCAGCGGCCGCGCCTCCAGGGCGTGGCGCTCCGCCGACGCTCTCTCCAGCTCGAGCTTGGTTGCGCCGAGCGACGCTTCGAGCCCGCCGAGCTCCCGCTCGAACCCCACGATCTGGTCACGGATCGTCAGGGCCACCTTCTCGAGCTCGCCGGCGAGCTCGCCCCAGCGCGCCGCCGCCCGCTCCTCGTCGGCGGCGCGCTCGAGAATCCGCGCTGCCGCCGACTCGGTCGACTCCTCGGCGCCCACGATGCCGGCGTGCACGAGCCGATCGCGTTCGCGCCGGGCGTGGACGATGGTCTGCTCGAAGAGCGCGGCCTGCCGCTGGTGCTGCTCGGCGTCGCTTCGCCGGCGCGCGGCCAGGTCGCGGAGATCACGCACACGCGCCCGGAGGACGGCGTCCTGGTCCAGATCGCGCCGCTGCTCGACGCGCTCGCTCGTGGCCGCGGCGTCCAGCGCCCCGGCGAAGGCGACGGCGGTCTCGCGGAGCGCGATGTGGAGCGGCTGGTGCTCCACCTGGCTCCGTTCCAGGTCACCGCGCAGCTGCTCGGCCGCGGCTTCGTGGCGCAACGCGTCGCGCAAGGGTCGCGCCGCCGCCCACAGCCGTCGCCTCGCCTCCGCCTGCTTGTGGCGCTGCTCGACCTCGTCCCGCTCGGCGACCGCGTGAGCGTGCCGCCCGGTGGCGGCAAACCACGCGAGCGTCGCGGCCCGGCGCAGCTCGAGGCGTGCGCGCTCCTCTGCCACCTGGCGCGCGTGCTCGGCCGCTTCGGCCTGCTGCCGCGCTGCATCCTGGTCCCCGGTGACGGTCACCAGTCGCGCCTCGAGGTGCCGGTCCAGCGCGACAAGCTCGACACGCCCACGCGCCGCGGCGGCCAGTTGCCGCGCACGCTCGCCGGCGAGCGTCGCGAGCGGCTGCATGGCCGCGACCAGCGCAGCGACGAGGGCACGCTCGGGCAGGTACTCCTCCTTGCGCAGGCGAAGCTGCTCGCGGTACTGCGCGACGTTCTTGCTGACCTCGTTGGCGCTGGCGACCGGGAAGGCGAGCTCGAGCAGGAAGTCGACGAACGCCTCGTGGTCCGAGAAGCGGAACAGCTCGTCGGCGCCGCCCTCGCGCGTGTTCATGCGCACCTGGTACGAGAACAGCTCGGGATCGATGCCCACCCCACGCAGACGATCCGCCCACTCGCGTTGCACCTCGGTGGCCGTGAGTTGCTGCTCGGGCCAGCGCGTTCGCAGCGTCGCCCACTCCTCCTTGAAGCTCACGAGCGTGCGACGCCGCCCCGCCTCGCTGAGGAGCGGCAAGCCCGCCAGGGTGAGCCGGTGCTCGGCCGCGGACACGAGCCCCGAGAACCACAACTTGCGCAGCTCGCCCGTGCCGGTGCGCCACTCGTAGAAGGCGCCGGTCAAGAGGCGCGGCGGCGGGCTGCCCGCGCCATCGTCGTCGAGCTCCCACTCGGCGACCACGACGGCGCGGTCAGTCGTGGAGACGTATTGATCGAGGCGGCGTTGGCGCGCGTCGGCCTGCGCACCGAGGAACTCACGCAGGTCCGGACGCACGAGCCCGAAGAACAGGCTCAAGAGCGACGACTTCCCGCCGCCGTTGCGCAGCCAGATGGTCGAGTCGGCGGGGACACCGGCGCGCGTGAAATCGAGCGTGACGTCGCCGAAGCGGGCATTGGCGTGCCCGATCGAGACGAGGCGGAGCTGGCAGAGCCGCGCCATCAGCCCTCCCCCAGCGCGCCCTGGACCTGCTCGAAGAGACGCATCGCGGCAAGATCGCGCACGAGTACCTGGTAGCGCCAGGTCGGCTGGTACGCGCTGCTGCCCTCTTCGAGCTTGGGCCGCGTGAAACAGCCGTGCTCGACCAGCCGCTCGAGCGCGAGCTCGATGAGCCGGCGCGTCGACCGCGCGCCCTTGCCGCCCTGCCGCGTCTCCTTCGCGGCGGCGCGCTGCTGGTAGGCGCGCCACGCCTCGGTGAGGCCGGCATGCTCCTCGTCGAGCGTCGGATCGGGCCGCTGCCGCGCCTGTTCCTCGAGCTTGGTCGCGAGCGCACGCAGGTTCTCGTCCACCTCGTCTACGGTGAGCGGGGGCCGCGCCAGGCTGGTCTCCTCGGCGAGGTCCTCGGGGCGGGGAAACAAGGTCGCCGCAATGGCGACCTGGATGAGCCCTTCGAGGAGCCGGTCGTCGGCGCTCTGGTGGCGCAGGTCCTCGCTCGTCGGCTCGAACGCCGATTCCGGCGTCGGCGTCAGGACCAGCCCGTGGATCGACACCTCGACCAGCTGGAGCGCCAGGCCCCGCGCCATGGCGGCGACGATCGCGCGCAACTCGGCATGATCGAAGTAGCGGTCGAGCAGCTGCTGGTACTCTGGCTCCTGGCCAGGTCGCGCGCGCGGCCGGAGGCCGAATTGCACGAGCCGCGCCGCGCGGGTGACCTCGTCGAGGTCGGGCGTCACCGTGCGCCTCCGGCGGCGGCGGCGGGCGACAGCTTCAGATCGTCTCCCTCGAAGCCTTGCGCGCACAGTGGCGTCCCGGCCTGCGTCACGATCGGGAGTGCGGATCCCGCTTCGGGTGCGAACTGCCTCAGCGTGAGCAGGGCCAGCGCGACACGCGTGGCCTCATCGGCCCCGGTGGCTTGCAAGTCGGCAAGGATCGCCGAGAGCGTGGTCTCCTCATCGACCCGAGCCAGACGATCCAGCGCCCGGGCACGGACTTCCTCGGGGAGGAACGCCAGGTCGTCGTCGCGCGTCGTGAAGTCGACGGCCGGCGCGTTCACATCGTCGGCGGGTCGCGCGCGGCGAGGCCGGAGCAGGTGCGCCACCAGCGCGCGCAGCGAGAGCTGAGCGGGCGGCGTCGCGCCGAGCAGCAACGACGGCGCGGTGCGCAGCACCCGGCGCGCGTCCACCGCCGACATCTCGAGCAGCGGCCGCAGCACGTCAGCGCCCAGGTCGGGATAGATCCGGCGAGCTGCGGGGACGAAGCGCTGCCGCCCCTGCTCCTCCAGGAACACGCTGCGCGCGCCCAGTAACCGGCCATGGAGCTCGAGGTGCCTGACCTGGCATTCGTTGACCAGGTCCATCACCTCCGCGAGCGCTGCCCGGCGGAGGTGCTCGCCCGGCAGGACGTCGAGCCGATCCGCTGCGGCATCGACGATGTTTCGCTCGACCTCCAGGCGCGACGTCAGGTGCGCGAGCGCTTCGTCGAGCAACCGGGGCGCCGCCTCGCGCCAATCGACCGCGGCCACATCACGCCGGGTATCGCGGAGGAGCCGCGCGACCTTGTCCGCGTAGCGCAGCGACTGCCAGCGTGCCTGGCGCGCCGAGTGCGCGGCTTCCTCCAGCCGTCCACGCGCAATCTGCGACTGGATGACCGCCTCGGTCGCCGCCTGCGCGTCCTCCAGGTCGTGCTCCAGCGCGCCCAGGTAGAGGTTCACGGCGTCCGTCGACAGCTCGAGGACCGTCCCGCCATCTGGATGGAAGCGGTCCTGAAGCAGGCGGAAGCGCAGTTGCCGCGCTTCGACCTCGCCGCTGGCCAGGGCCGCCGGGTACGCGATCTCGAACGCGCGCCGCGCTTCCTCGTCGTTGCGCAGCGATCCGACCACCCGCGCCACCATGCGGCGATGTAGCTCAACGTCCGGGACCTTCCCTGCCGAACGATCCATGGCGCCGAGGAGCGGACCCAGCTCTTCCGCCAGCGACTCCACGTTCAGCTCGTGCTCGAGGCCCATCCGATCGACGACCAGATCGAAGGTCCGGAGCGCCAGGACGAGCGAGTCGTAGTGCCGCAGGTCCGGATCCACGCGCGCGTCGGCCTGCCTCGTCGCAAACAGTGGCGTCGCGCGCAGGAGCACGCGCAGCCGCTGCGTCAAGGCCGAGGTCCAGGGAGCGCCTGTCACGTGCGGAACATAGGAGCAGGGTGTGACAGATCGGGCTTCGAGAGCCACCGTGAGCCGATTCTCGATCGTCAGACCGGTCGGATAAGTTCCTGGACGGATGAAGAAGCGACGCGGAGGTCACTTCTGCTGGGTGTGTGGTCGAATGAGACCGAACGAGCGCTTCTCGGGGCGCGGGCATGCGCGACATGTGTGTCACGAGTGCGCGAAGCTCGGACCCGAGGAGCTCGCGTACCGCCAGGGCGTGCGCAACATCGACCGGCTGCTCGGTCCGTTCGGCGGCGTCCCCCGGAAGCATCGCAAGGCCTTCGAGGCCTTTCTGGCCCATCCGAATCCGCGCCTACGCGAGTACGCGGGCGGCATCCGGGCGACGCTCGAACAGCGGCGCGAAGAGTGGCGCGAACAGTGGCTCGAACCGTCAATCGAGGTCGCGCCACAGCCGGAACCCGATGACGACGTTTTCTCCTTCAATGACGAGGACTGCCCATTTTGAAGAACACGGTCGCCAAGAAGAAAAGTCGGCCCGGACGCGCCACGCCAGACAGCGCGCGCCTGGCCGAGATGGCGCTCCTCGTTGAGCACCGCCAGCACGGGGTCACGCCCGGCCGGCGC
>OBEQ011101764.1_pt1 | contig 10903 bp, 11 predicted proteins | sample 1670901 | NCBI WGS metagenome assembly OBEQ01 (sample SAMEA104232315, study PRJEB22302) | groundwater metagenome | biome: forest; feature: aquifer; material: groundwater | place: USA | collected 2011-08-07 | depth 5.4 m | reverse complement strand
GTCTTCCGTCAGGCGAAACCAGAAGGCCGACAGCGCCGTGAGGATCTTCCCCTTCTCTGGAATCCCCGTTGGAAGGACGACGTCAAAGGCGGAAATGCGATCAGTGGCGACCAGGAGGAGGCGATCGCCGAAGTCGTAGATATCGCGAACCTTCCCCCTCGCATAGAGGACGAGGCCCGGCATTTCGGTCCTCAGCACCACCGATTCAATCACGGCAACCTCATAACATTAGCATCCCCTGCGTCGTGACGACACCCAGTCGATGGGAAGAATCTGCTTGACCAACAGGCTCATCGGAGCCCGGCCTTCCTGACGACCCGTTTATCGAGCTGAGCGCCACGCCCTCAGCGGCCCGCATCAAGCCGTTTGGCCGACTCTCCTGAAGCATCCTGGTCCGGAGCCTCCAGGAACACACGGCTCTTCAGGATGTCTGCCGCATCGATACGGCCCAACTCCTCCTTGGTGACTGGGCCGCCGCTGCTGTAGATGCGATTGGCCTGTCGGAGCTTGATTCTGTCAATGGCGTTCCTGATGCTGCGGGCGTTGGCGAAGTCCGGCAACGCCATCCGCCGTTCGATATAGGCGCGGAACACCTGCCGTGCAGCCTCATCCAAGTAGTACTTCTGCTGGTCCAGCATCATCTCCGCGATCTGCATCAGCTCATCCAGGGTAAAGTCCGGGAAGTCGAGATGATGGGCGACACGCGACCGCATGCCTGGGTTCGAGCTGAAGAACTCATCCATTCGGTCCTTGTACCCGGCCAGGATAACCACCAGGTCTTCACGCTGATTCTCCATCACTTGTAGCAGGATCTCGATGGTCTCCTGGCCGTAGTCCCGTTCATTCTCTTTTCGGTAGAGATAGTACGCCTCATCGATGAACAGCACGCCCCCCATCGCCTTTTTAAGCACCTCTTTGGTCTTCGGGGCGGTGTGGCCGACGTACTGGCCGACCAGGTCATCGCGCGTCGCGACCACCAGATTATCCCTGCGGATGTAGCCGAGGCGATGGAGGATTTGCGCCATCCGCATCGCGACCGTGGTCTTCCCCGTCCCGGGCTTGCCGGTGAAGGACATGTGCAGAACGGGCCGATCTGCCTCCAGCCCCATCTCCCGCCGCAGGCGGTCCACGAGAAGAAATGCGGCGATCTCACGAATCCGCGTCTTGACAGACTGGAGACCGACAAGCTCACGGTCCAGGTCATCCAGCACCTCCTGGATGTTGGAATCTTTGAAGGCCTGAGCGACGTCGAGCTTGTCTGTGTTAGTTTGAGCTTGGTCCATCGAAAAGCCCTTATCTGTTGCTATGATTTTAGATTCCTTCACAATGCCGTTCACCCTGAGCGAAGTCGAAGGGCTGTCTCGCTCCCTCCCGTCTTATGCTTCAACAGGCTCAGCATAAACGGCCGGGGGGGGCGAAGCGTCAGCCCGAGCGGCCTTGAATGCGAGCCTATGTCGGAAATCCGTAGCAAACCACTACTTACCGTTTGCCTGCCGAGCCGGCGCCGTCTGCCGAGTAGCGCTCCCCTTCCGGCTTATCCGTGGCATAGCTGTGCACGGTATAGCGGATGGTGCGACCCTGTGCTTCCTGGCGTGCAAGACCAAATCCAGGTTCATGCCTGGGCCGGTTGACGATGAAGGACAGCCTGACGGTCTCCCAGCCTCTGGAGCTATCCAAGGCGTTGACCTTGATGTAGTGGTTGGGGTAGGCCTTGCGGCAAGCGCTGATCTCATACATGATTGCCGCCGCATCCTTCAGATCGAACATCGGCAGCCCCCACATCTCCCAGTAGGTGTTGCGCGGGTGCGGGTCATCCGTGAACTCGACGTTGATGGCCCAGCCCTTGTTCAAAGTATACTCCACCTGCTTCTTGATCTGCTCATCCGTCAGATCGGGCAGGAATGAAAAGGTCCCTTGAGTGATTCTCATGGCTGTCCCTCCTTCATCACCTACACTACAGTTGGCGTCGGGACAAAGTCCACGGTGTCGGTGGATGCATAGTCGAACGTGATGTCCTTCCAAACCTCAAGCGCCGCACGTAACGGCGAGCACCACTTCGCGGCCTTCTCCAGGATCTCCGGGCCTTCGCTCAGGTAATCGCGGCCCTCGTTACGGGCCTGAATTATGGCCTCCAGCGCCACGCGGTTCGCCGTAGCCCCCGCCTGGATGCCCTGCGGATGGCCGATGGTGCCGCCGCCAAATTGCAACACCACGTCCTCGCCCAGGTAATGGATCAACTGGTGCATCTGGCCTGCATGGATACCGCCCGACGCCACCGGCATGACCTTGCGGAGCGAGGCCCAATCCTGGTCAAAGAAGAGGCCATGTTGGAGATTCTGGGGCGTGCGAGGCTCCCGCAGTGTATCGTAAATCCCGCTGATGACGTTGGGGTCCCCTTCCAGCTTGCCCACCACCGTGCCCGAATGGATGTGGTCCACGCCTGCCATGCGCATCCACTTGGCGATGACCCGAAAGCTGATACCGTGGTTCTTCTGCCGCGTATACGTGCCGTGACCCGCTCGGTGCAGGTGGAGGATCATATCGTTCCTTCGCGCCCATTTGGACATCGATTGGATCGCGGTGTAGCCGATCACCAGATCGATCATGACGATGACGCTGCCCAACTCCTTGGCGAACTCGGCCCGCTCGTACATGTCTTCCATGGTAGCAGCGGTGACGTTGAGGTAATGGCCCTTCACCTCACCCGTGGCCACAGAGGCGCGATTCACGGCTTCCATCGAGAACAAAAAGCGGTCGCGCCAGTGCATGAACGGCTGGGAATTGATGTTCTCATCGTCCTTTGTAAAATCCAGGCCGCCCTTGAGCGCCTCGTACACGACGCGCCCGTAATTTTTGCCCGACAGTCCTAACTTGGGTTTGATAGTGGCCCCGAGGAGAGGGCGCCCGAATTTGTCCAGACGTTCGCGCTCCACCACGATCCCGGTAGGCGGCCCCTGGAAGGTTTTAAGATAGGCCACGGGAATGCGCATGTCTTCCAGGCGCAACGCTTTGATCGCCTTGAAGCCGAAGACGTTGCCAATGATGGAAGCCGTCATGTTGGCGATGGAACCCTCTTCAAACAGGTCGAGATCATAGGCGATGTACGCAAAATACTGGCCCGGGGTGCCCGGCACGGGGTCCACCCTGTAAGCCTTGGCCCGATAGAGCTCGCAGGCGGTCAGTCGGTCGGTCCACACCACGGTCCAGGTAGCGGTGGAAGACTCACCGGCCACGGCCGCTGCCGCCTCCTCCGGATCCACGCCTTCCTGCGGAGTAAGACGGAACAACGTAATCACATCCGTATCTTTGGGGACGTAATCCGGCTCCCAATATCCCATCTTTTTGTAGGGAATCACGCCCGCTTTGTAGCGTTCTTTTCCTTCCTTCATGGTCCCTGATTTTGCCGTAACTGCCATGCTGACCTCCTTGCATCTGCTGAGATTCAGGCTTGCTGACCAGGCCTTGTCTGCAATCCTACTCCACTCGGTCTTTACTTCACTCCTGGCCGCCATCCATTTGATCAAACCATTAACTCCTCCCCATGCTTTCCTTAACAATATCGGGCCAGGTGCCTGCCAGTCTTCCCAAGTCTCACTCCACCCTTCCATAAAGTCAAATACAAAATACTTTGATTTTCATAAGGTTTTCCCTATAGTTGAGTCATGACCCTTCACCAGCTTCGTATCTTCATGGCGGTCGCCCGCCACCACAGCTATTCTCGGGCGGCCGAGGAACTCCACCTGACCCAACCGGCAGTCTCAGCCCAGGTTCGGGAGCTGGAGCGGACCCTCGACGCGACCTTCTTTGAACGGGTTGGGCGGACCATCGTATTAACCGAGGCGGGCAAAGAGCTCCTTGCCTACGCCAAACAAGTCTGCACCCTGATGGACGAGGCTAGGACAGCGATGCAGGAACTCGATGGACTGAAGCGAGGACGGGTCGCCCTTGCCGCAGTGAGCACGGCCGGGGCATACGTCCTGCCGTCGCTTCTCGGGGCATTTCGCCAGCGGTACCCAGGGATCAGTATCAGCCTGGAGGTCACCAATCGCGCCATCGTTCGGGACCGCCTCCTTCACAACGAAGTTGACCTAGTCGTCATGGGGCGCCCTCCCGAGGGGGTCCCTCACGTGGGCGCGCCGTTTTTGTCCGACGAACTGGTGGTCATCGCCTCCCCCACTCATCCTTTAGCGAAAGTGAAGCGCATTCCGGTCAGCCGCCTGGCACACGAGGTCCTCATTTCCCGCGAAGTCGGGTCAGGAACCCGCCTCAACGCCGATGAGTTTTTCCAGCGGCAGGGGGTGAACGTCTCTGTCGGACTTGAGCTAGGGGATAACAGCGCCGTCAAGGAGGCTGTGGCCGCCGGGCTGGGGATCGCTCTTCTGTCCCGCCATGCCATCCGAATGGAGATGGCACTCAAGCGTGTGGTCGTCCTGGATGTTCAGGGCCTTCCCCTGCTGCGCCAGTGGTATGTGGTGCATCGTGAGGACAAGCGTCTCAGCCGGGCGGCTGCCACCTTCAAGGCGTTCCTCCTGACTTCCGCCGAGGCTGTGCTGGCATCTGCCAAGCCACCCTTGTCGCCGAAATTGCGTACCCACCGCTGAATGACCGCGGCGTCCACGGAGCCTCCGGCTCCGTTTGCGACGTCCGGCTTTTCACCCTCAACAGCTAGGCGCGATCCGATCAGGCGACATCACGGATCGCGAAATCGGAATCAACAGGCGATCCTCTGGGCGATGAGTAAAGATCACGGACAGGAGAATCCGCCCTAGAAATGAAGCGAGCTCTTGCGGTTTCTACTCGTCCTGTTTGTTCTCGGCTTCCAGTGCGTATCGAGAACGGCTTGCTAAATGACGCCCCGCGAACGCAGCGTGGCGAGGTGGCTGGGACCCCAACCGAGGTACTTCTGGTAGACGTACCCATTGTGGTAGCCAGCAGGGCGGCAGGCCCAACGAACTCGCGGCGGTGTGGCCGTCATTCGCCACACCGGCATCTGGAGTGTCAGCTCACCGTACACCGGGTCGGAGAACTTCTGAAAGCAGTTCCTCTCCCACCAGTTCTCCCGAGACAGGACCTCCATCGGCGATTCTACGCGGCCGAAGACCACCACTCCTGGACCGGGATCTGCCATGACCTTGCTCAGGATCTCATCAGAAATTCGCTGCATTATGTGTTAGCTGCTCTAGCCTTTTCGCGTACCTTTGCGTTGAACTTCTCTGCGTTTATTACGAATCGCTCGTGCGTACCTTTGCTGATAACATCCACCCCATCGTGCGCCTCCACCTCAAAAACCAGCCTTCTTCCGTCCACTTCGACTAGCTTCACTCTTGCTACGACTTCAAACCCAGGTGGTGTTGCAGCAGAATGGCTTACATTTATGTGAGTACCGACCGTCTGTTCTGCTGGCCACTCAAGGTGTGGAACTACTGATTGTATGCAAGCCCATTCTAGGAAACCTACCATGAATCCTGTAGCGAACACCTCTGGCATCACCTGGAATTCTGGAGATTCAGGATACAGCGCCGGCACCGTTTTTGTACCGGGTACGCGGAATCGCAGTTCATGTTCGATACCAGGTCTTAGCGTTTCCTTCATCTCCACTCCTTTCTTGGACTTGCTTTCGGAACAACAGCTTACAGGCCGCGGAGGCGGGCGGTGTGCAGGACGGCGATGATCGTCATGCTATCCATGATCTCGCCATCCATGACCATGCGAAGGACTTTGGGGAAGGGAAAGACCTGGGTCTTGATGAACTCGGTGTCATCGCCTGGTTGGCCATGAACAGGCTGAAGCCCCTCTGCAAGATAGAGATGGGCGGTCTCGTCCAGGATGCTCTTGCTGGTGTGATACGCCACGATCTTCTTAAGCTGACCTGCCCTGTACCCGGCCTCCTCCTGGAGCTCCCGTTGGGCGGCCGCTTCGAGCGACTCTCCGGGACGCACCCCACCGGTCGGCATCTCCCACGTGGTTCGCCCCGGCACGTATCGGTACTGCTGGACCAGCAAGACTTGGTCGTGATCCACAAACGGAAGGATGCCGACGCAATCACCGCAGATCACGACCCCATAGATCGTTGTCCTGCCGTCTGGAAGCTCGACCCGGTCCTCTCGAAGCGAAAGCCATCGGTTCTGATAAATCGACTTGCTTGACAATCTCTTCCATGGCTCGAAGGACAGGTCTGGTTTCGGCATGGTCTCCCCTCTACCCTCTCCTCTCTGCCCCTTCCCGCTCGAAGCAGGTGGCGGTGCCGTAGATCGGCGAGGCGATGTCGTCCCCTCTGGCGAACAGGCCCACTCGATTATACCAGACCCCGAGGCAGGGGACCTCTCCGGGCGACGTCCGAGAGCCGGACAGATCCAGGCAGCGCAGGGTTAAGATCTCCGGATGCTGCAGGACCAGGCTGACGCCCTCCAAGGCGGTAAGCCCACGTTCTCCTGCCACGAAGGCCCCTTCGGCCTCTTTGACCGTTCGACCAAGATGACGCTTGCCTGCCTCCACTTGCAGCCAGTATGGACCTACGTTAATCGACCCACCCGGATCGGGCAGCAGCGCCGCGCTCAGGTAGTTGGCGATGTTGGCATGCTGGAGCTGGAGCCAGAAATCGACCCTAGGCTCGACCAGGATCAGGAGGTCGAACCCTAAAGCCGCGGCGTCCAGGTCCCAGACCGGTCGCGGCAGACTCGAGCGATAGGTCTCCTCCGTCACCCCGAGCGCCTTCGGGATGGCGAGTAGGGTCATCTGTGTGGCGAGCGCTTCAGTCGCATGGATCGATTCAGGGGTTGCTCCCACGCCACCGACTCGCCGCTCCCTTTCCGTCATACCCTTTTACCCTTCGCGACGGCTGACCGATGACGCCGCTTGTCAAGGAACGCCGCCACCGCCTCTTCATGCTCCTTCGACTTCCAGAGGCTTCGAAAGAGCTGCATCTCCAGCACGAGCCCTGCTCGAAACGGCAGATCCCGGCCCTGGACCAGGGCCCGCTTCATCGCCCGGATCGCCTGGGGTGGTTTGGCAGCTATTCGCCGCGCCAGACCACGCGCCTCACTCATCAGTTTTGATCGAGAGACAACACGATCAACCAGGCCCAGTGTCAGAGCCTCCCGGGCCGAAATGACCTCGCCCAACAACAGGAGGCGCGCAGCTCTTGCAGGTCCGAGGAGACGTTGGAGCCGTTGTCCCCCGCCCCACGCGGTGATCAGCCCGATGTCTACTTGGCGGAAGACGAAGGAGGCCTCCGCCGCCGCAATCCGAAGATCGCAGGCTAAGGCCACCTCGGTCCCGCCACCGATCGCATACCCATTGATGGCAGCGATGACCGGGACTGGAAGGTTCTCAATTCGCCCCAGAAGGCGGCGCATCATCAGGAGCATGTCCCGGACTTGGCGATCCGTCACCAGGCTTTGGAAGTACCGGAGATCCCCGCCCGAGATGAAGGCGTCGCGTCCGGCTCCGGTGAGGATGAGCGCCCGCAGATCCGAATCTTGCTCCGCCAAGCCGATGGCCGTGCCCATCTCCTCCATCGTCCGGCGGTCGATCGCGTTCCTGACCCCAAGTCGATGAATGGTCAGCGTGCCGATCTTCTCCCGCACCCCGTAGCGGAGAGTCGTGAAGGCCATCTCTCCTCGTTCCAATCTCCCGGTTCCAAGTTTCGCGTTCCACGCTCCAACGATCCAGCCCCCAGAACATCGCTCAACTACGGATCACACTCCTTTGAGTAGTTTCTCATTGATCAATGCGTATCTAATGGATTATATTACATATTTATCAAGTGGCCAAACTGTCTTCTTCCTGTTCCTGGCGGCCCAGTTTGATGCCTAGCTCTCGCAATTTCTTTCGCAGCGTGTTGCGATTGATCCCGAGCAACTCGGCCGCCCGAAGCTGATTTCCGCCAGTCCTATCCAGGATGTGCAGGAGGAGGGGTCGCTCCACGGCGGCAAGGAAGTGGGGATAGATCTGTCCATCTTTTTCCTCTTTCAGTCTGCGTAACTCTGCCGCGATTCCCTGATACAGCATCCGCTCAAAGGACGATCCGCCGCTAGACGGACCGACTGCCTCCGTCCGGGCGAGGGCAGCAGGCAAGTGCTCCGGCAGGATCAGGGAGGTCGCGGCAAGAACACAGGCACGCTTGACCGCATTTTCTAGCTCCCGGACATTTCCGGGCCAGCTATAGGCGAACATCAGCTCCAGGGCCTCTGGCGACACCGTCTTCGGTTCCTGCCCCTGCTCCTCGGCGAACAGGTGAAGAAAATGGTTCACAAGAAGGGGGACGTCTTCTGTTCGCTCCCTGAGCGGCGGTAGATTGATGGCCACCACGTTCAGTCGGTAGTAGAGGTCTTCTCTGAAGCTCTTCTGCGTCACCGCTGTCTCCAGATCCTGGTTCGTGGCGGCGATGACCCTGACATCCGCAGAGAGCAGCCGTTCGCCGCCCACCCGCTCGAACTGGCGCTCCTGCAGGGCGCGCAGAATTTTGGCCTGCAGCCCAAGGTCCATGTCCCCAATCTCATCGAGGAAAAGCGTCCCACCCTCTGCCAGTTCGAACTTTCCGCGCCGCAGGGCACTGGCTCCGGTAAAGGCGCCCTTCTCGTGACCGAACAGCTCGCTTTCAAGCAGGTCGCGAGGGATCGCGGCACAGTTGACGGCCACGAACGGCCGCGCGAGACGGCGGCTGTTGTAGTGAATCGCCTTGGCCAGCAGCTCTTTGCCAGTCCCACTCTCGCCTTTGATCAGCACAGTCAGGTCGCTTGCGGCCATCTTTCCCACCAGCTTGAAGATCTGCTGCATGGCCGGGCAGAGGCCCACCACCCCTCCAAAATCGAATGGCCGCTCGCGGACCGCCTCCATCCGGGCCACCTGTTCGGTGAGGTCGCGAATCTCGAAGGCCCGCCGGACAAGAATCGACAGTTCACCGAAGTCGAACGGTTTGGTGATGTAGTCGTATGCCCCTCGCTTCATCGCTTGGACCGCCGCCTGGAGTGTACCAAAGGCGGTCATGATGATGACCGGAAGCTCGGGGCGAACCTCCTTGATCTTCGTGAGTGTTTCCAAGCCATCCGACCCCGGCATCTTGATATCCATCAGGACAAGGTCGATACTGGGTTCGGTGGCCCGCTTGAGCCCCTCCGCCCCGTCGGCCGCCAGCACGATCCGATACCCTTCACGCTCCAGCGCCTTGCTGAGGGCCCAACGGATGCTTTCCTCGTCGTCAACGACGAGGATCTTTCTTGTCCCGATCATGAGGTGAGCCCTTCCGGCGACGTGGACTCGGGTTGTTTCGCCAGGGGCAGCATGACCCGGAAACTACTACCCCTGCCCGGCTGGCTCATAGCCTCCATGGCACCACCATGGTCCTCTACGATTCTGAGAGAGATGGCCAGCCCCAGCCCGGTCCCGCCTTCCTTTGTCGTAAAGAACGGAGTAAAGAGGTACCGCTCGATCTCGGGATCGATCCCGCCGCCCTGATCGACGATCTCGGCGACAGCCACCGACAGGCCGCGACACCTCTGTGAAGAGCGCTCATACCGGGTCTTGAGGGTCAGCTCCCCGCCACTCGGCATGGCCTCGACCCCGTTTCGGATCAGGTTCAGAAAGAGCTGGCGGATTTCAGCCGGGTCGGCGAGAATCTCCGGAAGCTGTGGGTCGTATGTTCGCTGGACGGTGACCCCGCGGGCACGGAGCGGGGCCTGTTCCAGGAACAGGAGGCTATCGAGAATCTCGTGTAGATTACACGGGCGAAGCACAGGACTTCGCGGCGTGGCGAACGAGAGGAGCCTTTCGACGATCGCAGCGAGCCGATCAACCTCTTTGATGATGACCGAGGTGTACTCTTTGAACGCAGGGGGGAATGCGCCCTCGCCCTCCAGCAACTGGGCCGCGCCCCTCAGACCCGCCAGGGGATTTCGAATCTCGTGAGCCACCCCAGCGGCCACCGTCCCGAGAGCTGCGAGACGGTCTGAGCGCGATACACGCTCCTCCAGGTCCCTGATTCGTGTCTGGTCCCGCAGGGCGAGGACCGTGCCTCGCGCCTCGCCAACGGCGTCGCTGATCAGGGAGGCAACGGCGCTGACGACGACCTGCGAACCATCCTGTCTGGTAAGTCGGGCATCGAAATCGGTGTGGGTCCGACTGCTCTCCAGGGTCTTCCGCACTAACTCCTGCAGGGGGCGATCATTCGGAAACACCTGCTCGAAGGGCCGGCCGCTCAGCGGCTGGGCCGACAGTCCGGTCAGCTCCTCGGCCGCCTGATTGATCGAACGGATGTGCCCCCCCGGGTCTACGACGATGATGGCATCCTGCAGGCTTCCCAGGAGATCCTCGTAGTACATTCGCATCGACTCGACGGAGGCGCAGAGCTCATCGCAGCGCTTCCTGAGGCTTTCCAGCTCTGACTCGCTGTCGTTCCGTTGTCTTTTGGATCTCGCTGGCATGTTGCCCCTTCTTTTGCCGAGCCATCTTAGCCGATTTCCCTAAGGCTGACAAGCCGGAAGCCGCTTCCCAATGTGCGAGAGGACTTGATACTGAAGAGGGAAAACAGAATTCTTAGCAGGAGGAAGGCGCTCGAGATGATCGCCGCGCCCTAGAGGTCGTACAGGACCGGTTGGTGGAAGGGGTGAGATGGGCCGAAGGGCTACTAGTGCCGTTCCAACTATTTACCCGAAAATGGTGAGGCGAGGGAAAGTGATAGTTTTGAGCAGGACACCTGTCGGCGATGAGCCGCAACAAGTTGGAACGGCACTAGGCCCGGCGTCCCACCTTCTGCTGGTGGGCCCGCTGGGTCTGGGCGATCCAGCCCTCGATCGCCTCCTTCTTGAAGCGCCAGACGTTGCCCAACTTCCAGGCCGGGAGCGTCCCCTCCCGGGCCATCCGGTAGACCGTCGATTTGTTGAGCCGGAGGTAGCGGGCCACCTCC
>OBEQ012577266.1_pt1 | contig 10904 bp, 12 predicted proteins | sample 1670901 | NCBI WGS metagenome assembly OBEQ01 (sample SAMEA104232315, study PRJEB22302) | groundwater metagenome | biome: forest; feature: aquifer; material: groundwater | place: USA | collected 2011-08-07 | depth 5.4 m | reverse complement strand
AGGAAGTGTACAACCTCTTCTTCGGTGTGTATCTCCCCTACCTGTCGATACATTAGTTTAAAAAAATCCATCAAAAGCATATTGCGTGTTTCTGCACATATTCGGTAGCGCTCGTATGTTGTAGCAGAGAGCGGAATTTCAATGAGGACATTGTTGATAAGACCAAAGATCCTCGATTTGTATTCGGTCATCGTGTTCCTCGCCGGAAAACACCATAATACTGTGTTACATGATTCTGTCAATGCTTGTGTCAGATTCTCCAACCGGTATACTCAAATATACTATTCAATAGTCTATGAGCAGAATTATTTTTGATATAGAAACAGTCGGCGTTGATTTTGAAACCCTGGACGAGAAATCGCGGGAATATTTTTTAAAATATGCCGAAACACCCGAGGCACAAGATGAGGCCAAAGCAAGTTTAAGTTTTTATCCGCAGACCGGGCAGATTGTCGCGATCGGTATTTTAAATCCTGATACCAACAAAGGTGCGGTGTACTATCAATCATCCGATGGATCGCAGGAGAAAATCCAAGAAGATGAGGTGCAATATGTTCCAAGTAGTGAAAAAGAGATTCTCAAGACATTCTGGGATGTTATTCGCTACTACGATCAGTTCATTACATTTAACGGGCGGACGTTTGATTGTCCATATATCATGATCCGATCAGGAATCTTGAAAATCAAACCCTCAAAGAACCTCATGCCCAACCGCTACTATGATCAACATATTGATCTGCTTGACCGCTTGTCGTTCTTTGGCGCAGTTCGCCGCAAGATGAGTTTGCATGTGTGGTGCCAGGCGTTTGGAATTGCAAGTCCCAAAGACCAGGGCATCACCGGTGATGATGTGGGACGATTGTTTAAAGAAGGAAGATCGCTGGATATTGCTCGATATTGTTTTGGTGACTTACGCGCAACAAAGGAATTGTTCGATTATTGGGACAAATACATCAATATAAAATAATACGATGTTTTATAAAAACGTAGATGATTTTAAAGAAAAATCTGGTTACGATATTGATGGTATTTGGTATCCCCGAGTAACCTCAATCCTCTCTATTAAAGCAAAGCCGGCACTGTATCTCTATTATGGTGCATTGCCAAGTTACAAAGCTGGACAGGCGATTGCAACCAAATCTGCCGAAGAAGGAACTGCGGTGCATACGACTATTGAGGCGATCCTCAAAAAAGAACCGGTGACAATCCCCGACCTTATTCGTCCCAGTGTCGATGCGTTTTTAGAATTCAATCGGAATAATACTATTACTCCCCTGCGCATTGAGGAGCGTGTGGTCTCTAAGAAACATCATTATGCCGGTACGATTGATATTCTTGCCGAGGTGAACGGCCGGGTTGGCATTTTGGACATTAAAACATCCCAGGCAATCTATCGTGACTATAGCATGCAGACCGCCGCGTATATCGAGGCATACAAAGAAGATACGACACTCCCCCCGCTTACCAGCTGGATCCTTCGCCTGGATCAGGGCCAAAAATGCATGCAATGCGATGCAATCCTCCGGCATAAGGGTGGCAACTCGAAAGTTCGCGGCGGCAAATATGGGTGCGAACATCAATGGTCAGGAGTGCAGGGATTCTATGAATTTCAGGAAATGGAAGGATTCGATCATAATGTCAAAGCATTTTTAGCGGCAAAAACACTCTGGGAATGGGAACACAAAGAATTTATTGAAAAATTGATATAGAACCGTGTTGTTATTGACAGTTTCCTGCCAAAGTATACCCAGCCACTTGCGCGGCTTTTTCATTTTCAAACCAGAGCTGATTGGTAAGTTTGATTCGTTGGGCGCCAGGGCACCATGAGTAGTGGTATAGCTTTGATGATGCAGATTTTGAGGCGACAACGCGGTTGTCCGCCGGGTGAGGCGCTGGATGACTTATTATTGATCCTGTGCTTCCGGTTTGTATATTTTTACTCCCTGCAACTGCCTCTAAAATCGCCGCATCAGTGCGAATCATGACGGCATGGGATCTAAGCGCTGTCGAAAGGCCCATATGATACCCAATGATGCCGGCGAGGATTCCGCAGACAACCCAATAGATGTCATTGATGTGGGCCTTGATTTGTTCGGTGATTTTTGATACCATAGGGCGGTATGGCACATACAAAAGCTATAAGTGCAGGACGATACGGTAAGGATTCGCGGCCGAAATACCGTGGCGTAAAGCTCCATGACGGAGAATCTGCCAAAGTTGGCAGTATCCTTGTTCGTCAGACTGGCAGTTCTTTTCTGCCCGGCAAAGGAGTGCGCCAAGGTTCTGATTACACACTGTACGCGGTTGTGAACGGAAAAGTCAAATATACCGCTACAAAAAAACAGAACTACGATGGTTCTCGCCGCATGGTCAAAATAGTACACGTCCTGACAAACTAAAATCCTCCGGAAACGGAGGATTTTAGTTTGTTGGCGGTATCACCTGCACGGGAATCTGCACGGTAATATCTGGGGCAAGCTTGAGAGTAACTTTGTGCTCCCCCAGTGTCTTTATTGGTTCATCGAGATGGAACATGTCCTGTTCCAGAGCAATATTGGTAAGCTCTTTGATCTTTTTTATTAATTCCCGCTTCCCTATCGCCGCAAAAAGCGTGCCGGTTTCGCTGGCGCGTTCATTGAAAGTAATCGTAAGATCCTTTAATCGGTCGGCAGCTTCCTGGGCTCGTTGCTGTTCTTGCTGAAGCAGGAGCGATCGTTTCTGTTTGAGTTTTTCTGCTTCCTGCAGTGTTGCGGGAGTCGCAAGTTTTGCAAGTTTGCGAGGAAACAGAAAGTTGCGGGCATATCCGTCATTGACGTCTTTGGCATCCCCGATCTGCCCGATGCCTTTTAAGTTGTCTAGAAGAATGACCCTCATGGCTCCCGAGTATATCACAGACCCTTGATGGTTTCAACTGCCTTATCCAGCTGTGGATCTTTGCCAGGAATGCCAAATTCAAGCTTTCCGGCCTGCAGTTGCTTATCATCAATAGCAACGGGGATATCAGCTTCAATCCCTTTCTCTGAAATAGAGATGCCAGATGGAGTAAGCCATTTCGCGACAGTTACTTTTAATGATGATCCATCCGAAAAACCCTGCAATTCCTGTACCGATCCCTTTCCATAGCTTTTTTGTCCAATCAGTTTGATACCACGGTTGTCGTGAACCGCGCCGGCAAGAATCTCGGACGCCGACGCCGATCCCCCATTAATAAGAAATACTGTCGGATAGTGTTTAAGTTCTGCACTGCCAGATGCTCGAAAATCATTCTGGAGTCCATTGCCAAATTTTTCTGTAGTCACGATACTGCCACGATCCAAGAACCATCCGGCCAGATTTACTGCCGAATCCAGCAGTCCACCGGGATTATTGCGAAGATCAATGATAAGTCGGTCTGCTTTTGATTTGAGGATTTCCTGTGCCGCGTTTTCAAATTCTCGATCAACATTTTCGCTGAAGCTGAAAATTTCCATATATGCGATATGGCCGTCCAGGAGCTTCCATGAAACTGCGGGGATTTTGATGGTGTCGCGAATAAGCTCGACCACGCGGTTGGTGTTATTTCGCGACATGGTAAGTGTAACTTTTGTTCCATTGGGACCTCGGATAAGACTCACTGCTTGTTCAACTGACATACCTTCGGTGGTCGTGCTATTAATTTTGAGGATAGTATCCCCCGCCAGAACGCCCGCACGCATTGCGGGAGAATCTTTGATCGGCGCGATAACAGTAAGGACATCATTTCGTTTTCCGATTTCCATACCAACACCGCCAAATTCGCCTTTGATCTGGTCTTTAAATTGTTTTGCAGTAACTGGTTCAAAGAAAACCGTATACGGATCACCGATACTGTTGACCATTCCCGAAATAGCTCCGTAGAGTGCTTTCTTGGCATCAATTTTATTTTTGTCAACATATTTCTCTTGAAGTGTATTCCATGCTTGCCAAAATAGTCCAAAATCAACACTAGCGGGCTTTCCGGCGCCTTGGTTACCGATTTCATGAATGACAACATCCGTATATACCGTATGGTATTGGTGATACCAATATCCGCCACCAAAACCGGCTGCCAGACAGCCGATTGCGACACCAATAATTATTTTTCTTCCAATACTATTCATTGTCTATGCGTTATGAGATACGTCCGAAGAGTGCCGGCTGGGCACGATGATGATGTGGCACGCGTATACCGTGTTTTATAAAATACCGTATTGCATCGGCAATATGCCATCGCGTTTCCCGTTTGAACAATACATCAAATATACCGAAGCGGCCCTTTGATTCCCGCTTGTGGTAATGATACAGCTGTGCGGACGGATAATACAAAACAGCATAGCCATTGTCCCAAAAGCGTCGCGCCCAGTCAACTTCACTCATATAGAGAAAGAACTGCTGATCCATCAACCCAACATGCTCGCAGACGCTCCGGCTGGTCATAAGCGCAGAGCCCATGAGCCAATCGACGCGAGTAGGCTGGCGGAGATCAACATCTCGCATCAAAAAGGGGCTTAGTACATGAGATGCGAGCGGTAAATGGCCGATACGTCGGTATAAAATAGTAAGTGGCGTATAGAACCGAAAACAAGATGCTTGGATGCTATCATCAAAATTCAACAACTGGGGTCCAATAAGTCCTGCCTCCGGGTGTTCTTGCGCATATACGAGAAGCATTTCTACCGATCCCGGAAGCACAATGATATCCGGATTAAGAATGAGATAGTATTCGCCTCCCGCTACCCGTATCCCTTCGTTGACGCCCCGAGTATAGCCGATATTTTCAGAAAATGGGACGAGTGTAATCCTGGGAAACGCCGCGGTGAATTCATCAGTAACCACCATGCGACTCTCAATCGTGCTTGCAGAATCAACGACGATAATTTCATAGGAAACAGTATTGCTCAAATTACGAGCAAGTGATTTCAGGCATAAGCGCAAAAGTGGCGGGTTTTTGTAATTAACAATGATGATTGAAAGCATATATTATTGTTTCGGACTTTCCGAGGGTGTCGGCACCGGTGTCGCAATGGTATGCGGAAGTCCAGTAAAAAGTTTTTTTATCTGATCAAGATGTCCTCCACGCGGCAAAAGAATATATGCGCCATCTTCCGCATGAGTGTCATAGAGAAAGTTATCCGTGGTAAGTACATACCGTTTCAAAGTACTGGTATCTATCTGATGGGCCAAATCCAAAAGAGACGTGGTGTCCAGTATGTTAAAATCTGTCACAATATTGCTCCGTATTGCATTGATCAGCGAAAGTGCTTTGAGTGGATCGGAAATGAAGTCCGTTGCCAGTATCTTCTGCTTAATTGCTAAAATAAGCTGTTGTTGCCGGGCAGCGCGGTCAAAATCACTGGTACTATACCGAGAGCGTGCATAGTACAGGGCATTTTGTCCATCCAGATGGTTGAGCCCTGCCGGGAGCGCAAATGTGTATCCCCATTGCTGTTTTTCTTCAAACGGTTTGTCTAGGGTAATATCAACGCCACCCAGCGTGTCGATTATTTTTTCAAATGCTGTGAAATTAAACACAACTGCATTGTCAACATATACGCCGGTTATTTTTGAAAAAAGTTTTTTTGCGCCCCCTAATCCGAGGCGTTCGTAGGCAGTATTGAGTTTATCTTTTTTCCCACTGCTGATAGTCACATAAAGGTCGCGGGGAATTGATACCAGAGATGCCTTGCCGGTTGTACGGTCAAAGCTAAACAAGAGAATGGTATCAGTGAGTAATCCCCCGTCGGCAAGATCATCTTTGCCCCGGATTCCCATGACAAGCACATCGAGTCGGCTGGGTTCTTTTATGGGCATAACGTAATCGGGATCGTCTTGTTGAATGGGCAAAAATGTCAGCAGATTTGCAACTTTATTCCAGATGGTTGGCTGGTTGTTATAGATTGTAATTTCTCGCAAAACCTCGTCGGATGCCCAGTGGTATACAACAAAACCAGCAATGATCAAAATACTGGCGCCAAACCAGGCAAAAAATATTTTTTGCCTTTGTGATGGACGCTGATTAAAATCAGGTTGATAATTTGGAAATTCCATGTGGTGGTGTAACGAACCACCGGCGCATATCTTGAGCGGACATTTTCGCTTTTCGCAGGATATATCGTCGGCGGACTATCATTGTGGGAAGCAATCGGAAAAATCTTCCCGCCTCAAGAAATACTACCGGTTCAAATACAAGCGTATAACAAAAAACAAGGATCTCACGCGCTAGAATCCATGGGAGATCCTTCAAAATATTAATTATATAGTCATTTTTGATGATTGTAAACCGGACATTAGACCAATCCAAGCGACGTTTCAGCAATGGAATTTGACGGCGCATGTGTACTCGGTCAAGATAATCTTGCCAGCTACGGGAAACGTTATGCGTCGTCGAGCGGTTATGATATGCGATAACGCTGGGGACATATATTTGTTTCCAGCCAAAAAGATGCATACGCCATGGCGAATCAAGATCGTCTCCATAACTTAACGGACCGACCCGAAATGTCGGATCGGAAAAATGCCCATTGACCTTTGTATCCTCGATTGCTAATCTTCGGAACACCGGTACCGCCCCCTCAACAGCAAAAATTTCTTCCTGTTTTTCATATTGTCCATGATCTATTTCTCCCTGTCCACGATTCGTCACTCGCCGTGAACGCTCAATCTGAAAGCCAAGCGTGTCGATATGTTTTTTGTCTGGCTGAAATATCTTTGCTTGGAGTGCACCAATGTGCGTATCTTGTTCCATCACTGCCACGGCTCGTTCTATAAAATACGGATCCAAAACAACGTCAGTACAGGCAATAATATATTCTCCCGTGCTCTGTGGTAATAATTTCTCAAATCCCGCCCAGAAGCCGATGTTCTTATTATTTTTCTCAACCAAGTAGTCTTGTCCGTGCAGTTCCCGATGGACGATTTCTTCGGTTTGATCGGTTGAATAGTTGTCCCAAATACAAATCTCCATCAGTTCTCGCGGGTAGGTTTGTTTCTTGAGGGCATCCAAAACCTCTGGTAGCCATACTGCGCTATTGTGAATAATAAGAAGAATGGAAACTTTTTTATTCATGTTTTGCAAAAATCAATCCTGCTGTTGTCGCAAACAACAAAAACACTCGTTCATCGAAAAGTACTGGATCGGTCATGAGGTATGCGAACACCCACGGGATGCATATCAATAGTGCCCCGAAATAGGTCATTGCCATACCCGAAGAGGTGAAATAATTTTTATAAATTGCATGGTATAGTTGCCAGAGAAACCAGAGCGCACCAAGTAGTGCGGGAATACCCATTTCGGCGGCGATGTGCAGATAGATATTGTGCGCGGATGATCCTGCGCGGGCCAATTGAATATCTTGTGCCAATACGACGGGGAAATTCCCAATGCCTACACCAAGCAACGGGTGATGCACAATCGAACGGATACTCTGTTTCCAGATCAAAATCCGTTGAGCATTGGACGTTTCGCCAAAATCTATAATGGATGCAATGCGATTGCCAAAAAGTCCCCAATCCCCTTTTGACAACAGAAATTGCGGCGATACAAATATCGGATACGCAAGTGCAAAGAGCATAAAAAATAAAATTAAATATGCCGAGAGATAGCGGAAAAGATTATAGCGAATGGGATTGCGGCGTTGTTTGAGCCACCATACCAATAAGACTGCTAATCCAGCGGTCGGGACACTGGCGGCCCAAATGCCCCGGGTTCCCGTAAGAATAAGGATGAGAAATGCAATAGGTATCCAAGCAATAGAGAGATTTGCACGGGTACGGATGAGTTGTTTAAAGTTGCGGAGTGCTTCCCACAGAGCGGGCCGATTCAAACCAAGCGCAAACAGTGCTGGCAATCCCAAGAGCACAAAGACCGGAAACGAGTGGGAATCAGGGAACAGTGAAAATACTCGCAAAGACAGTTGTGACCCATAGTATGCAAACCACGTATTCCCTTTCCAAACAGCAATATATGACCATTGCGAACCAAATTGGTTCAATTGGATGTTCTCACCCCATACCTGCATGAATTGGTAGATATTCATGAGGTATGTACTGACAAGTTGAATATAGCCGACGACAACAACTATGATGGTTGGAATGGCAATACTCTGAATCAGGCTTTGTGTTTTGAGTTTTGCGTTTCGAGTCAGATCATACAGCACAACACCGACCAGAGAGAGGTTTACGAAATAAATTATCCGCTTCATTCCCTCTTTCAGGTGTGGCGCACCAATAAGAGATACTCCTGCCAAAAGGAGCAATGTTAAAACCGATGTTGCAACTGGATGATTCCGGTGCCATTGGCGATGATAACGAAAAAAAGTTTTCAAATCGAAAGTTGAAAGTCGAAAGTCGTGAAGGAACCAGCGAAGAAAAATAATTATTGAGAGAATCCGCCATGTGTTGAAATTATCAAATGTTTTTGTCAGTGGGAGTGCGATAAACAACGGAATTGATTGCACAAAGAGCAATACCGCATCCTCCAGTGGCGCACGAAATATATAAAATGCCAATATACTCGCAAGCGCTAATGCATAAATACGCGGCACAATACCGGTGACAATCAAAACAAAAAGAGCAATTTCAAAAATAAAAATATAATTCCGTTTTATTTTGAGCATAGATATTGTATCTGAACCAAAAACCGCTGGGCAAACATATTCCAGGTGAATTTTTTTAATATATCACGTCGAGCGGACAAAATCTCGTTTTGTTGAGGACTTGGCGTGAGTGCATCATGCATTGCTTCGGCGATTAATTCGGTGGTTATCGGCTGTGCAACGAAGAATGCATGATTGCCAAATATCTCGTGGCTTACCGGTGTATCAGCGACTATCGGCACGCTTCCATGCGCGAGCGCTTCAATCGGTGGTAAGCCAAATGCTTCACGATCGGAAACATATACGACTGCTTGTGCGTCGGCATAGAGCTGATTCAATTCTTCTTGTGGTACATACTCTTTCCATAATATCCGTTGACTCTGAAGGCGACCGTTAATGGCATTTGCCAGATTCCTAACTCTTGGGGGGTTATATTTATCAGTGCCAATCATGAGAAGGTTAGTATCCGAAAACAACGGAGCAATATTCTCAAATGCAAGCATAACCTCTCGGGCATGCCGTCGCGGAAACATTTGCCCAACACACAAAATAAAGGGATTAGAATTAAGAATTAAGGGTTTATTGTTTATTTTTAATTCTTTATTCTCACCCCGTAATTCCGTTTGCAGATCCACGCCGAGATGATTTACAAAAATTCTCCGCGAATCAATACCGAAGAGCCGGACTAATTCTTTTTTTGACGATTCTGATATGGCCATGATGCGAGTCGCACGACGTGCAGCCCAGTTGCCAAAAATCCAATATGCGAGACGATATCGGAACGGCAGTTGTGGATTTCGCATTTCATAATGAATATCATCCGTAAGCATAACCATGGATGTGCCTACATGCAGAAGCGGTAGCATGTAGTTGGGATAGAACATGACATGAATGTGATCAAAGAGCTGGCGTATCGGAAGCCAGATATAATAATACACACTAAACGACGGGGTATTTGATACCCGTGTCGTGAAAATAGCATTTTTTAGAAACGGATAGTCGGGAATTTGTTTTTTGAAGTACAAATAAAAACGAAACTTTCCTTCAAGTTCTTTGTTCTTTGCAAGTTCTTCAAGAAGTTTCTGTAGCAACTTCCCTACTCCCCATGATCTGTCTTCAATAGATTCACATTCGATGCCAATGGTAATCAAACGACGATTTTGCCGAATCTGCCACGATAGAAGTCAATAATACCGGTGATAATTCCAAGAGACGCATCACGCGTTTTTGGCAGAAAAAGCAACTTTAAGAGTTGTCTGATTATGGCAAAAAATGACCAAAACGGCAAGACAATCTTGACCCATACTGGACCGTTATTCCAGTTGAATACATGCGCATTGCGCCAGTGATAGCGTAGAAGAAGCGGTGCGCCCAGCGTGCTGGTGGTTGCTGAAACCTCATGGTGTATCCCCTGCGGGGCAATCTCAATGGGAATATCAGCGTGCCGGGCGCGCATTGAAAAGTCAGCGTCCTCAAAATAAAGAAAATATCGCTCATCGAGGTAGCCAATTTTTTCAAATACTGATCGGTGAATCGCCATACCGGCACCGATGGCATAGACTTTAGAATTTAAACTTTTGGCTTTGAACTTTTCGTATACATGTGAGAGAGCCGGTTTGAGCCACTCTATCCGGCCACAATATGCAGTTCGGTCGGCTTCTCTGATCGGAAATGCAATAACGCTCTCTGTCCGACAGGATACAAATGCTTTTATGCCCGCAATAAATTGGCGTGTCACCCACGCATCATTATTGATCAACACAATCCACTGGGTATTTTGTGCCAGCGCCTGTTTAATCCCAAGATTGTTGCCGCCAGAAAATCCGGTGTTTGTTGGAGATGCAATAAACTGTGCGAAAGGATACTGCTCAAGAGCGTTTGTGAGTTTCTCACGATGAGCCGGTTCAGATGCATTATCTACAACAAAAATACAAAAATTCTGATCCGTTTGCTCTTTGAGTGAATCAAGAAGCCGGATCGTTTTTCCAGCACCATTATAATTGACGGTGATCAGTGACAACATCATGAAATTTACTTCTAAACTGTTCTTGTGAGAAATTGCTGGCATGTTTTTGTATGAACTCTGGATTATAATTTTTATAATTTTGGTTCAAACGTTTTACGCCATCAGCAAGCGCTTCGGGAATAGGGTCATCAAAGAATTCTCCCGTAATACCCTCGACGACCGTTTCAGTAGCGCCACCACGGCGCAGTGCGACTACTGGTGTGCCAAACGACATCGCTTCAATGGGTGTCAGGCCACAATCTTCTTCCTGGGACATAATTAACGCCCGGCAATGCGCGTAATACTCT
>OBEQ012147148.1_pt1 | contig 10904 bp, 8 predicted proteins | sample 1670901 | NCBI WGS metagenome assembly OBEQ01 (sample SAMEA104232315, study PRJEB22302) | groundwater metagenome | biome: forest; feature: aquifer; material: groundwater | place: USA | collected 2011-08-07 | depth 5.4 m | reverse complement strand
TAGCGCACGCGCGGAAGTCGGCCATCGTAAATCCGTCGCGCTTGCCATTCATCGTCATCTGGTGCCTTGCTGTCCAGTTGCCGGCCGGGTTGTAGCTATAGGAGATGTCGAACGCCGGCGAGAGCGACCAGCGGCCGGCCTTGTCCATTAGAAAGGCGATGTTCTTGACGTGATCGTCCTGATTACGGGCGATGATGTTGAACGCCATCCGCCGAAACTGCTCTTCCACAGCCCTCGCCGGCAGCCCGAGCTGGCGAATGATGAGCAGCGCCTGCTCATAGGCATACAACCCCGGGCGGTTGAAGTCGAAATGAACCAGCGCGCACAGGGACTGCATGTGCAGTTTCTCGCCGCTTTCAAGCCGATCAAAGCGCCGGGTCATGAAATGCCGCCTGCCGTGTTCGGAGAGCAGGCGACACTCGCTCATGGTCACGCCCGCTGCAGTCGCCATCAGGGAGTACGCGTACTCAATGGCGCCGTAGCCTATTGGGTCGTCCAGTTCTTTGTCCTTATTGCCGGCAACGCCGTCGAATTTCAGCAGCCAGTACTCGAAACCCGCCCCGGCCGGTATCTGCCCAGAGCGCACCTCATCAGTATTCCGGTTCCATGCGATAACAGCTTTGGCTCGCGCACCGCCGGCGGACGTGCCAACGCGCAGGATGTCGTTCAACGCCTCAGCCTTGCTGTGATCCGCGAACGAGACTTGCAGGTCGTGACGATGGCTGAGGATTTCGGACGCCAGCCTGACCAATGAATCGATCTCGATCTTCTTGGCACGGCTCGCCTTGGGCCCTGTGGCCGGCACGAATTCCAGTGCGCCCATGCCCCGTGCGCCGGTATAGCAAAGCCGTTCAACCACGTTGAAGCTGTCAGGCGTCCTTCCCTGCGTCGCCAACCAGGCGTCGATCAAGGTATTGCCAAACTGATCCGGTAGCGAATCTGCCAGGAGACCCGGCAGACCGTGAAACGTGTTTCGGGGAAGGTCAGGAAACACATGCACGCGATCGCTCGGCGGCATCGTGATGGGCGACACCTCAATCCCGCTGCTCGCGAACGCCGGTTCATATTGGAATAGTGCGTAGTCTTTTCCGTCCTCCAGCGAGACCGCCCCGATGGTCCGCCCCCAGAGTTGCACCTTCGCAAGTGTCGTCATGACCTATCTCCCCATACCCATTTCTTCGAGGGACGGTCAGGCGTTCTGGCGGAAGAGGCGCGCCGACGCTGCTTGCCGCGCAGCTTCAGTTGCACAATCGGGCTCGGCAGGGATTCAGGGATCAGCGCATCGAATCGTTCAAGGAGGCCCAGCACGCGGCACACGCGGATAAAGCCCGATAGCTGCGTAGCCGCCGCCCCGGATTCCAACCGCTCCACGGTCCGTTTCGAGACCCCGGCCTGTTCGGCGAGTTCGGCCTGGGTCAGGTTTCGGTCCAGCCTGACTCTGGCCAGCCGCCCTCCCAGATCGTTGAGCAGCGCCTGAGCTGTGACGTGTCTCGATTTTTTCATAACGCGTCAATTATGGCGACTTAGAGCCATACAGTCAATGTATTCGTCATAAGTGACGAATACATAACACTATTTATATTCGTCTATTTAGACGAATTATATCGTCTGATGGCTTTCAATTCGTCATATAAGTCTAGTTGAATGAATATTCGAAAGAAGGTGCTAAGGCCGGCGTTCTTGCACCAACGTCGCCATCGTTCGCGCGGGCGATCGCCTGTTCGTGCTGAAGGACGATGCGGAGCTGCTGGTGACGCGGAGCGGACCCGGCGGCTTCGAGACCGCGCGGACCTACACCGTGGCCGACAGCGCGACGTGGGCGCGGAGCCCGTCGTCTCGGGCAACCGCGTGTACGTGAAGGACGTGGCGACGGTTGCACTATGGACCGTGAACTGAGCGACGGACGCCAGCTCTGGCACTCGGCACGACCGTGGCGACACGCCGATGTTGAGCCTCGTGAGCCCGGCGCACGTGCGCTACAATCGGCCTGCCTGACGGTATGCCAATGACACCAACACACAGCACAACACACACGAGGAAATCTATGGTCTGGGTCATCTTCGTCGCGGGAGCGGTCTTGTCGTGGGGCGCCTACGGCGCGCTGCTGCACATGGGACAGACGCAGCTCGGGAACCCGCTCAAGGCGCTGCTGTGCGTGGGCGTCGCCTACTTTCTGATCGGCGTGATCATCCCGGTCCTCGCGCTGTCGGCGCAGGGCAGCTTGTCGGGATTCGACACCGGCGGTCTGATCACGGCGACGGTCGCCGGCGCGCTCGGCGCCGCGGGCGCGGCGTGCATCATCTGGGCGTTCAAGACCGGGGGGCTGCCGGTGTACGTGATGCCGCTCGTGTTCGGCGGGGCGCCGCTCGTCAACGTCCTGGTCACGATGGCGCTGCATCCGCCGAAAGCCGCCATCAGTCCGATGCTCTACGTCGGATTCCTTCTGGCGTCGGCCGGCGCCGGCATGGTGCTCTACTTCAGGCCGACGGCCTGACAATGCATTGGGTAATCGAGTGATTGGGTAATCGGGCAATTGATTGTGCGATTGATAAAAGCCGCTATCGTCCCGGTTGTCGCGCTCGCGCTGCTGTCCGCTGCGCCGCAAGGTCAGACGCGCGCCGTCAAAGCGCTCGTGGGCGGCACGCTCGTCGACGGCAACGCCAGCCGTCCGATCCAGAACAGTGTGATTGTGATCGACGGCGATCGCATCCGCGCCGTAGGTCAGGTCGGCACGCTCGCCGTGCCCGCCGGCGCGGAAGTCATCTCGACGGAAGGCATGACCGTGCTGCCCGGGCTCTGGGATATGCACGTGCACCTCCAACTCGTCGGCCACTCCGACTACGACCACTGGGACAAGACTTATCCGCCGGCGTACGACGCCATCATCTTTCCCGCGGCGGCCAAACAACTGCTCCTCGCCGGTGTCACCAGCGCGCGCGACCTCGGCGGCCCGCTCGCGCCGAGCGTCTCGGCTCGCGACCGCATCAACGCCGGCGGGATTCCGGGCCCGACGATGTACGTATCGGGGCCGTTCATTCAGCACGCGCCTTATCCAGGCACTGAATCGTACCGATGGGGCGTCAACGGTCCCGACGACGCGCGGGCGAAGGTGCGCAAGCTGGTTGACGGGAAGGTGGACGTCATCAAGCTGATCGATCAGGACGAGATGACGCTGGACGAAGTGCGCGCGGTGGTCGAGGAGGCTCATCGCCTCGGCAAACCTGTGGTCGCGCACGCGCATCGTCCGGAAGAGATCCGGCGCGCGCTCGCCGCCGGCGTCGACTGCCTCGAGCACACCGGTCTCGCCACGGCGCCGGAGTATCCGCCGGACATCATCGCGATGCTGCGCGAGCGCACGGCGAAGATGAGCCTCGGCCCGCTCTGGTGGACGCCGACCGTCGAAGGCCTGCTGAACTACGAATACTTCCGCGACAACCCCGAGGCGCTCGACGATCCAGCCTGGCAGGAGGGCCTTCCCAAGGACATCGTCGACGACGTGAAGAAGTCGATCGAGCATCCCGATCGGCTGCCGTACTACCAGCTGACCCCGGCGCGGCGTCCGACGTTGAAGCACAAGTTCGATCAGCTTCGGCAATCGGGCGTGACGCTGCTCATCGGCACCGACAGCGGCATCCCGATGAACTTCCACAGCCATTCCACGTGGCGCGAGCTCGACGCCTGGGTGACCGACTTCGGCGTCGATCCGATGACGGCGATTCGTGCCGCCACCTACTGGCCGTCGGTCGCGATGAAAGTGGAAGCGCAGGTCGGCACGGTCACGCCCGGCAAGTACGCGGACATCATCGCGGTGCGCGGCGACGTCATGCGGTACATCGCGCTGCTGCAGCGCGTGGACGTCGTGATCAAGCACGGAACGCGATACAAGTGAGCTGGGTGACTACGTGATTCGCCGGATCGCCGTCGCCGTCCTGGTTCTGTCCACGCCCCTCGTCGCCGGCCCTGCCGACAACTGGCCGCAGTTCCGGGGCGCGCACGCCGGCGTCGCCGCCGACGATCCCGCGCTGCCGTCCACGTGGAGCGCGACCGAGAACATCGTCTGGAAGATTGACGTGCCCGGACGAGGGTGGAGCTCGCCGGTCGTGTGGGGCGATCACATCTTCGTCACGGCGGCGGTGAACACAGGCAAAGACGAACCGCTCAAACCCGTTCGTTCCTACGCAGGGCGCTCGGTCGGCGGCCCCATGTCTGGCGCTGACATCGGTTCTTCGTCAGACCCGCACCGGTTTGTCGTTTACGACATCGACTTCAAGAGCGGCAGGATTCGATGGGAGGCGACCGTTCGGACGGCCGTGCCGCCCGAGCCGACGCATCAGAAGAACAGCTACGCGTCGCCAACCCCAGCAACCGATGGCGCACGCGTCTACGTCTACTTCGGCAACGTGGGGCTCTTCGCATTCGACATGAACGGGAAGCCGGTGTGGTCCGCGCCGATGGGTCCGTTCAAGGTGCGGACCGGCTGGGGCGCGGCCGCGTCGCCGATCGTCCACAAAGACCGTGTCTACATCGTGAACGACAACGACGACCAGTCGTTCATCGCTGCGTATGACGCACGGACCGGCGCCGAGATCTGGAAGATGAATCGCGACGAGGGCAGCAACTGGACGACGCCGTTCGTGTGGGAGCACGAGAGCCGCACCGAGATCGTGACAAGCGGGACCGGGAAAGTGCGCTCGTACGACCTCGACGGCAAACTGCTCTGGACGTTGACCGGCATGTCGAGCATCCAGATCCCGACGCCGCTCGCCGCGCACGGGTTGCTGTACATCAGCTCCGGCTATCCGGCCGATCCGTTGCGTCCGGTGTACGCAATCCGTCCCGGCGCCTCGGGCGACATCTCGCTGAAGAAGGACGAAACAACCGGCGCCTTTATCGTGTGGTCGTCGCCTTCTCTCGGCGCGTACAACCCTTCTGGGCTCGTGCAGGGCGATTACTACTACACGCTGCTCGATCGCGGAATCCTCACGTGCAACGACGCGAAGACCGGCAGGGAAATCTACCCGCGCCAGCGCATCACCACCGAGGCCGTCAGCTTCACGGCGTCGCCGTGGGCATACAACGGGAAGATCTTCGCGATGAGCGAGGACGGCGACACGTACGTGATACAGGCAGGGCCCGAATTCAAGGTGCTCGCGAAGAACCCGCTGAACGAGCTGACGCTGGCGACGCCCGCCGTCGCCAACGGCAGCCTCATCGTGCGGACGGCGTCGAAGCTGTATCGAATCGCTGCGAAGCCTTAGTGGACCGTACTCGCTGAAGTACTACCAACGGAGATCGTGATTCGCGCCCTCCAAGAGCCTTACTGCCGCGTGGCAGTGAATGGTCCCGCCTGCCCTCCGTCGCCCCCCAAGATCACCACGCCGCTCATTCGATTTCCCGCCACACTGCCTGAGAAAATGAGGGATTTGCGGCCGCTACCGAACTTGAACGAAATGACTGTTCCGTCCGTTGTTCCATCGGTGAGCGCCGTGGCCTGGACGCCGATGGTCTCGCCGCTACAAGCAGGAGGTGTCCTCGCGGTACGCGTTCGCAATGTGACCGTCCCGCTCAGTGCCGTTCCAACCTGTGTGAGGTCCAGCTGCAGATCGTCCGCTGTATCGCACAGGGTATCTGAAAGTGGAGGTACATTGATGAAGCTCACGCCATCCGGCGCAAGGCCGACCCAGCGTCCGCTCACGTTCGGGCCGGACGATCCTCCCACCGTTACGACAACCTCGTTCGAGGGACCGCTGACCCCGACGGCGTTCGCCGCGCGCAGCCGCACGTAGTAGGTCCCGGCCCCTACGCCGCTCGCGAAAAACGTCGTCGCTGTCGATCCGCTATTCGCGTTGGCGAGATTGACGAGTCCAGCCGCCGATCCGGCCTCGAGGACGTACGACGTGGGCGCGCAGCCTCCGGACGGCGCGCTCCACGTCAAGGTGACGGTATCTCCGCTCACTGCGCTCGCGAGTCCACTGGGTGCGCCCGGCGGACTGGTGCACGCGCCGCCGCCCACCACAACGATGACCTCATTCGAGGCCGCGCTGATACCGGCGGCATTCTGGGCGCGTACGCGGACGAAGTACGTGCCTGCGCCTACGCCGTTCGCGACGAGTGCGGTCGCGATGCTGTTGGTCAGGACATTCGCCAAATTCGCGGCGCCGGACGAGGAGCCCGCTTCGACGACATACGAGATCGCCGGGTCGCCTGACGCAGCGGCGTTCCAGACGAGCGTCACGGACGCGGCACTCACCGTCGCGGTCAGATTGACTGGCGATCCTGGTGCGACGCTAGCCGCGCCAGCCGCGCTGATGCGCATCCGGCTCGCAGAAAAGCACGCGGCGTCCTGGGACGATTGCAGGCACGCGGCGACGTCCACGACGCCCAATCCGAAGATCGACGCGCCCCGGATTTGCGTCACGATGGCGCCGGCCACACTCGACACAAGGTTGACTCGCGCTGACGGTGAGACGGGGGATGGCGCTCCTCCACTTCCGCATGCCGCGGCGAGCACGCACAGGAGAACGCCCGCGAGCAGCTTCCGCGCCGTTCGTAATCCGGTCATTCAAACTGACTCCTTGTCAGGAACATTTCCCTTGAGTAGAGGTTGAGTCGAGGGTGAACTTGAACCGGAAGTTCTGGGGCGTGGTTCCTGCGGACCCGATGAAATAGTTGACGCCGCTGCACGTCACCGTGGCGCCGGGGCCCTCGATGCTTTGTACCGAGTTATCCACGGGACGTCCGGGCAGATTCGAACCTGCCCCGCTGACACTGAAACCGAGAGTGCCTCGGCTCGTCATCTGTCCGGTCACTTCGAGATCGCCAGGCGTGATGCCACTGAATGAGGTGCTTTTGTCTCCAGTCCCGGAAACCGTGAGGCCGGCAAACGTGTAGGTCCACGTGACCTGCGAGCTCCCGTTCGTGCCGAACACCGAGAGGGTGACACCTCTCGTGTCCTGCAGAAAGGGACAACCCGAGCTCCCCGGAGTACATGAATTGATGGCGGGCGTCGTGTTGGTGGCGGTCGGTGTGGTGCTGCTTCCGCCGCAACCGGCGAACATCGCGACGCAGACGCACAGCGAGGCGACCTCGAACGCGCGACTACGCGGTCTGCCAGCACGACAACGATGAGTGTTGGACCTCAGTGTCAGCCCCCTGATGCTTCCTATAACGTCGCGGCACGGTCGATCGGACAATCGACTACGATCGCGAGTCACCGCCATGAGCAAGCAGGCTTCGACACTCGGGCCCCGACCGGACGCGACGGGCGATTCGATTCCGGCCGAATCGACGTTCGACCTGCTGGCGCGCGTCCGTCAAGGTGACGACCTCGCCGTCGACCGCCTGTTTGCGCGGTATCTGCCGCGCCTGCGCCGGTGGGCCAGTGGCCGGCTGCCCCGCTGGGCGCGCAATAGTGTCGACACGCAGGACCTTGTCCAGGAGACGCTGTTCCAGACGTTTAAGCAGATCGAACGGTTCGAGCCTCGTCGTGAGGGCGCGTTCCAGGCCTACCTGCGGCAGGCTGTGATGAACCGGATTCGCGACGAGCTGCGAAAACACGGCCGAAGGCCGGCGGCGGCCGAGCTCGACGACCAGGTTCCGTCGGATGAGCCCTCGCCGCTCGCCAGCGCGATTGGCACGGAGGCCTTCGAACGATACGAGGCGTCGCTGGCGCGGCTTCGGCCGATCGAACGCGAGGCGATCGTCGCGCGCGTGGAGATGGAATGCACCTACGAGGAGATGGCGGCGATGCTCGACCTGCCGTCGGCGGATGCGGCGCGCAAGGCGGCGCAGCGCGCCCTGGTCAGGCTCGCGCGTGAAATGAACGTGTGATGAAAGACGACGAGTTCCTGGAGATCGCCGCGTCCATTCTCGATGGCACGCCGGTGCGTTGGGAAACGCTTCCGGACCCTGGAAACGGGACTGACCGCGGTTTCCTGGCGCAGCTCCGTCTTCTCGACCAGTTGACTCGCGCGAACCACGCCGCGCAATCACCGATCGGCACTCGTTGGGGGACTCACCTCATCGTCGAGCGAATCGGGTCTGGCACGTTCGGCGACGTGTACAAGGCGCGCGATACGACCCTGGATCGCGACGTGGCGCTCAAGCTGTTGCGAGCCAGCACCACCAGCCGCCATCTGACCGAGGGCCGGCTCCTTGCCCGCGTCCGCCATCCGAACGTCATCACCGTTCATGGCGCTGCCGAGCACGAGGGTATCTCCGGCATCTGGATGGAGTTGGTCGAGGGCCGGACGCTCGCGCAACTGGTCGCCGAACATGGACCGTTCACGCCTTCGGAGGTCGTCGCGATCGGGCTCGACGTCTGCCGCGCGCTCGGCGCCGTGCACGCCAGCGGACTGCTGCATGGCGACGTGAAAGCGCAGAACGTCATGCGCGAGTCCTGCGGACGGATCCTGTTGATGGACTTCGGCACGGGCCGAGTCGCCGGCGATGCCGCGCTCGAGTCCACGCTCGCTGGCACGCCGTTGTCCGTGGCACCTGAAGTGCTGAACGGCGAGCCGACCGACGCATCGGCGGATGTCTACGGTGTTGGCGTCCTTCTGTACTTTCTCCTCACGGGCGCGTTTCCAGTCGAAGGCGGCACTCTGGGAGAGATTCGCGCGGCGCACGCCGCCGGCACCCGAACGCCCCTTTGCGAGCGCCGACCTGACATCCCACGGCCGCTCGCAGCCGTCATCGAGCGCGCGGCGTCGCCAGCCAAAGAGGAACGCTTCCAGACAGCCAACGAGATCGAAGCGGCGATTGTGCGAAGCGCGACACCGCGGCGCTGGGTCCGTGTGGCGACGGTTGCCGCCGCTGTGGTGGCGCTCGCCGCGGGATCGTGGGTCCTCGCGTCGCGACGATCGACCCGCGCCGACGCTGCTGCGACGTCCGAATCGCCGAAACATTGGGCGATGGTGGTCCCCTTCGAGAACCATACGAACGACCGGACGTTCGACGATCTTCTACACTTCGCCGTCGAGCGTGAACTCTTCAGCTCGGACGTTCTGAGCCCGGTGCCACGCGACCGCGTCGACGATGCCTTGCGGCTGATGCGAGTGTCGCCGGACGTGAGACTCGATGCGGCGCTCGGCCGCCAGGTGTGTTTGCGCGACGGCGAAATCGACGCGATGATCACCGGCCGGCTCGACGTCCTCGGCACGGTGCTTTCGCTGACGGCGCGCCTGACGCGGCCGAGCGATGGCCGTCTGCTCGCGGATGTCACCGAACAAGCATCGGGCCCTTCGGAATTGCTCGCCGCCGTGCACCGCGCCTCGGATCGCCTCAAACGCGCGGCTGGCGACACACCGCGCGCCCGCGAACCGAATCGGGCCGGGCTCGAACGCGTGACGACGCCGTCGTTGAATGCCCTCAGGTTGTACAGCGAGTCGTACGAGTCGGGCCGCACGCGACGTTGGGCAGCGGCGCGCGAGCTCGCCGCGCAGGCCGTCGCCGACGATCCGTCGTTTGCGTCAGGGTGGATCTGGCTCGCATGGGCGCGACGCAACACCCAACGCCCCGTCGACGAAGTCCGTGCGGCCGCGGAGCACGCATTGCGTCTTGCCGACGAGGTGGCCGAACCCGAACGCTTGTGGATTGTCGGCAGTTATCACTTCATGATCACGAACGACATGGAAAAGGGCGCTGCAGCGTACGAGGCCCTGATCAAGCTGCGACCAACCGATCACGTGGCGCGCGACTGGGCGATCGGAAACCTGGCGTCGCTGCTTTCCAGTCTCGGTCGATCAGGCGAAGCGCTGCCGTATCTTCTGCAGCGTGCCGATGCCCGCCCGTGGAGCGCCAACGTCAATTGGAGTGCGGCCAGTGCCATCCTCGAGACGAGCGGAGACATCGGCGCCGCGAAGAAGTACGCGGACCGCATTCTCCGGCTCGACGACCAAGAACCAGCGCTCAATCAGGAGTACTTTCGGTCGTGGGCCCGCATGTTGCCGATGTACGAGAAGATTCTGGCCGGAGACATCGCGGGCGGCGTCGCGATACACCGGCAACTACTCGGCGAGGTCGAACGATCCTCCGACGCCGCCACGCGCGACCTCGCATCAGCGGTCCTGAACAGCGCGCTCTTCTTTGGGCGACTCGACGACGCGCGGCGAGCGAACGCGCACGCCTCCGAACTTCACGATCCCGCCCTCTTCGACGCGCTCATCAGCTACTACGCGGGTGACGCCGAAAAAGCGAAGCGCCAAATTGCCCCGGGTGAGTCTTTCCACGAAGACCCATTGGCCATCTGGCTGTACGCGAGACTGGGTGACACGGCGCGCGGTGAACAGATACTTCGCACCGACTGGAAGGTGCACAACCCGTCTCGGGACGCCGTCGAGGGCGATCTTGCGCTCTCGCGCGGTGACATCGCGAAGGGCATCCGTCTGATGGATGAGGCGATTCGGAAGCTGTCGCCTGCCGGCACGTATTATCGCGAGGTCGAGGTGCTCGCGACCGCATGGATGCACAGCGGTGAGGCGGATCGAGCCATCGCTCTTTTGAAGCCGGCGAGCGCGCGACGCGCCGTCGCTTATTACACCCTGATGCCGTTCAGCCCATTCTGGATCCGCGACGAGCTGCTGCTGGCGGAGGCGTACGAACAGTCCGGCCGCCACGACGATGCGAAGCGCGTCGCGGATGGGCTCGCGCGGCTGCTGGCGTTTGCCGATCCGGACTTCCCGATGCTCGCGCGCGTCAAGGCCCTTCAGACCGGCGGGCGACGTACAGATTCAACACACCCCTGAGCAGAAAGAACGGCGCGACGTAGAGCACTCCTGCGAACGTCGTCCAAGGACCAGGTGCCGTGCTACACCGAATGGGACAACGCTCTACTCAATAGACTGCTCGCTGCTGGACCTTCTCCTTCGTCGCGAGCCGGAAGCGCTCGTCGATCACACCGCCCT
>OBEQ010246780.1_pt1 | contig 10906 bp, 5 predicted proteins | sample 1670901 | NCBI WGS metagenome assembly OBEQ01 (sample SAMEA104232315, study PRJEB22302) | groundwater metagenome | biome: forest; feature: aquifer; material: groundwater | place: USA | collected 2011-08-07 | depth 5.4 m | reverse complement strand
TGCCGCCCGCCGGGTACCCCGGTCGCGAGGCGCTGACGGAGTTGCGGGGCCATTCCGTCGTCACCGTCTGGATCAGCAGCGCCGTGTCGGCCTACACGCACGAGTGGGTCGCGAGGCTGCACGATCCCCGCTGGCGCACGCTCGGCCCTGACGATCTCCCGTTCGACCCCGCGCGGGACTACTACTTCTTCTTCGAGGCGGACAGGGAGAATCCGCGGTATCGGACGCCCGAATTCCTGTTCGTCCCGGCCATCCACGTGCCCTGGGTCGTCGACCGGCGGTGCGAGCTGTTCGGGGGGAAGATCGGGCTCCCGGTCGACGGCTGCACCGATCTGACGGGAGTCGGCAAGCGCTTCGACCGGCTCCCGCGCTACCGGCGGGGAGACGATTACATCATTTACGACCTCCGAAAGGTGTATGCGACGCGCGAGCAGCGGCGTCACGCCGGGCGCTGATCTGCGCCCGGCGACCGCCCGCTCGGCCCGCCCGGCGGCATGGTGACCGCTCGAGTCAAGCGCTGGCGGCCGGACGGGTCGTCGGCGGCGGACTTGGCCACGTTTGCCGTCGCTTGGATGGCCGCCTACGGTCTCCACGCCTATCTAGCCCGGACGGGTCCGGCGCGGCTGTGGGACTACGTGGTCCAGCTGCCGCTCGTGCTCGGGGGGTGGGGGCTCGCGCTCCACGCGTTCGGTCGGTACGAAGCGGGCGCTTCGAGAGCCGGGCAGTGGAGGGTCGTGCTGGCGAGCGGCGGCGTCGCCGGCATCGCCCTGCTCGCCGTGCTGCGCGTCGTCTTCGCCGATCTCAACTATTCCCGTGCCGTCGTCGCCGTGTCGATCCTGCTCACGACGATCGCGCTCATTCGGCCGGCCGGGACGAACCGGCGGCCCGTACCCCGCCCGTCGTCGCCGTGGGGGCTCCTGCTGGGCGACGCGGCCATCGTCGCGACCGCCTGGCTGGTCGCGTACGCCGTGAAGTTCCGGGCACCCTGGCTCTGGCCCGTCCCGGGCGACACCCACGCCGTGCGGCCGTACCTGCGCCATCTGCCCGACGTCCTCCTCGTGTGGGTGGCGGCGCTGCGCGCCTTCGACCTGTACCGCCCGAGCCGGTGCCGCGGCCCGATGTCCGAATTGCGCGCACTCGCGCTCGCGGCGGCGGTCGCCGGCATCGGTGTTCTCGCGCTGCTGCGAGGCGTCTTCGCCCGGGCCGAATACTCGCGCGCGGTGATCGTCCTCGCGTGGATTCTTACGGTGACGGCGCTGCTCGTGGTCCGCCTGCTCGTCTGGCCTCGGTTCGTCTCGAGCCGCCGTGGGACCGCGCTCGAGAGGAACGACGAGGGGCCGGCGCAGCCCGTCGCCCGCACCCGCGCCCCCGTGCCTCGCCCGTCGGGCGGTCGCACCCCTCGGTGGAACGCGGCGGCGACCCCTGTTGTGTCAGGCCTCGTCGTGCTCCTGCTGAGCCTGCTCTGGTACGGGGTGTACCTGTCGTTCCCCCTGATCGGGGAGGACGGCGCGGCCCTGTACTCGTTCCTCGTCGAGACGACTCGGTCGGCCCCGTTCTGGAGCACCCGGTTTCCGATCAAGTGGCTGGAAGGCCTGGGGCAGCCCAACGTGTTCGTGACCACGACGTTCGACCCGTTCTCCTGGCTGCTCGCCACCCGCTTGCCACCCGAGCACGCCTTCCGGCTCTCCTATGCGCTCCGGGCGACGGCATGCTGGGTGACGACGTACCTGTTCGTGGCCGCGCTGTTCCGCTGCCGCGCCGTCGCCCTGACGGCAGCGTGGCTCGCCGTCCTCGTGAACTTCTTCCTGACGCATCCCCGGGGCATTCCGACGTTCGCCGGCATCTTCGTGGCGACTCACGTCGCCGTGTTCCCCGGCCTGCTCTGGCTGTACCTGAGGGTCGTGCGGCACGCGCGGCTCCTCTCCTCACGCGACGTCGCGTTTGCGCTCGGGCTCGTACTTTTCCTTCTCATGTACCCGCTGGGATCGCTGCTGGGCCTGCCGGCGCTCTTCGCCTTCGGGGTCGCGATGGCCGCCCGGAAGCGGCCGGGCCGGGCCGGGCTCGCCCTGCTGAAGCTGACGGTTCTGGTCGCGATCGTCCTGCTCGCGCCCCGCCTCGGGCTCATGGCCACCTGGTCGGCGGTCGCGTCGGTCGCCGCGAGAAACGTGTTCGCCGACGAGCTCACCAGCTATCCGCGCGACTACGTTCCACCGCTCCTCTGGCACGACGTCCCCCTCGGGATCCGCCTGGTCGTGGCCCTGGCGCTCTCGGCGATCCTCCTCCCGCGCCAGCGGCCGAGGTCTCTCCGCGTCCTCGGAGTCACCCTTGGGCTCGTCGTCGTCGGCACGCAGCTCGCCACTTGGATGCGGGCGGCGGCCTGGGCGCCGCACGTGCTCGAGCGGCTTCCCCGGCCCTTCTACCTCGAATACTACTTGCCGCCGTTCTACGTCGCCGCCGCCGCCTGGGCGCTCGCCCGGCCGCGCCGGCTCCTCGCCGGGCCCACCGGATTCGACTCTTCGTGGTGGCTTCGCGTGCTCGCCCTCTGCGCCGGTCTGTGGGTCCTGCTCGGAGCTCCGGCCGCGCTCGTCGCGGCCGTCGGAGCCCTCGGCTGGCTCGAGACTCCCGCGCGGCCGGGCAGCGGCGCGCTTGCCGCGGTCACCCGCGCGGCTCGACTGCTTCCGGCGGCGACCGTCCTCTTCTTGTTCGCCGGCGGCGTGGCGACGTGGCTCGCCTGGCCTCAGAGCGTGCATCCCTTGTTCTTCCAAAGCTTCCGCTGCAGGCATCGGAGCTTCTGGTGCCAGGATCCGCCCGGACGGACGATGGGGGCAGCCGATAGCCCCGTCGTCACGTTTCTCAGAGAGCGGCTCGCGAAGGACCCACTGTTCCGGGGTCGAGCCGACTTCCTCCTCACCCCGGCCGTCCGCTTCGAGTTTCCGCTCGGCGGCGACGAGCCGCTGACCCGCGAGGAGTTCGAGCTACTGCGGGGGTGGTATGCCCGCGCGTACCGCCAGGCGCACTTGGTATCGGCCGGGACGCACTTCCGGCGCCGGCCCGACGCCTTCCGTCCCGACCGGCCGCGGGCCCTCGTGGAGGCACTTTGGGCCCTCTCGCGGGAGGGGGACCCGGCCCTCGGAGTGCTTCCCGAGGACGTCGCCGCCGAGATCGTGGCCTGGGCCGCGCGCCGGGGCCGACCGGTGGAGTTCCTGTCCCCCTGGAAGGCCGACGGCGAGATCACGATCATGGTCCAGGAGCGGAACCGGAACTTCCTGGCGACCGGCAATGGTATGCTGCTGCGTGCCCTTCCGTTCCAGAACGTTCCGGTCGCCTCGTCCTACGAACAGGCCCTCGACTACCTCTATTACCTGCTCTGGACGCGCTACGTGAACGAGGGCGCGGCGGCGGTTCGGTCCATCAACTTCACGAGCCTGGAGGTTGCCAGGCCCGACCGCCTCGCCCTCGTTGGCGTGCGGTACATACTGGCCCGGGCCGTCCCCGACGCCGCGCCGCCGACCCTGCCGCGAGTCTTCGAGTGGAACGGGTACTCGATCTACGAAGTACCGGACCCGAACACCGGAAACTACTCGCCGAGCCGGCTGCGGTTCGCCCCCTCGCTCGCCGACGAGCTGAGAGCCATGCGGGAGCCGGGGTTCGATCCGCGCCGGACGGCCGTCGTGGCCGAAGGGGAGCGGGAGTGGCTGGGGACGGGACCGGCGCTCGCCCCGCTGGCCGCTTCGCGCCTGAGTGCCGTGGGACAGGCCCTCGTCTTCGACGCGGCGTCGGCCGGTCGGCGCTCGCTCGCGGTGCTCCCGTTCAAGTTCTCGCACTGCTGGCGGGTCCGGTGGGAGAGCGGATCGGGGCGGATCGTGCGCGTGGACGCCGCGCTGATCGGGGTGGCCGTCGAGGGCGCGGCGCGCGTCCGCCTGTCGTGGCAGGCCGGCTACGGGAGCGGCGCCCGGTGCCTCGGAGAGGACGGGGCACTGCGAGGGGCGGCGATCGCGGCTGCCGCTGAGATCCGCTGAGCCCGGGGAGGCGACATGCAGAGACCAGCGATAACGGGGAAGCCCGGGCGGCGACGATGAGACACGCGACGATCAGGCCCGTCACGGGCGAACGGTGGTCGTCGACGTGCGTCGTCTGCGGCCCCACGTCAGTCGGACTCGTCCACCGGAAGGATCCGTACCGAATCGTGCGCTGTGAGGGGTGCGAGCTGGTGTACGTCGAGGGGGCATCGGCGTTGGGGAACCTCAACGACTTCTACGGGGAGGAGTACTTCTACAGCTCCGGGGAGTCGGTGTGCGGGTACCGCGACTACACCCGCGACGAGGAGCTCCACGCCCGGAACGCCCGCGCCTTGCTCTCCGAGGTCGAGCGACTGACGCCGCGGCGCGGAGCCTTGCTCGACGTTGGCTGCGCGCACGGGTTCCTGCTCGAGGCGGCCCACGGTCGCGGCTGGAGGTCCGTCGGGGTGGACATCTCGTCGAAGGCGATCCACTACGCGCGAGAGAAGCTCGGTCAGACCGCCTTCGAGGGGGACCTCGGCTCCTGTCACTTTCCCCCCGAGTCGTTCGATGCCGTCTGCATGATCGGCTCGATCGAGCACATGACCGACCCGATGCGGGCGCTCACCGGCGCCGCGCGGCTCCTCACCCGAGGCGGCGTGCTCGTCGTCACCACGATCGACATCGAGGGCTGGCTAGGCTACTTTAGCTGGAAGCCGCCCGAACACCTCTTTTACTTCTCGTTCTGGACCCTGTCCCGCCTCATCGCGAGGGCGGGCCTCGCCGTGGAGTCCAAGCGGACGTACTGGAGCCAGTATCGCGCCTCGGACCTGGCCGGGCGCCTGTGGGGCTACTGGGATCTTCCCCGGGCCGGCCGGGTCTGGAAGATGATGGAGGCCGGCGGGGCGGATCGCCTCTCGATCCGCATCCCCACCAACGAGGTCCTCGTGGCGGCGCGAAAACCGTGATTGATGTGGTCGCGCTCCCGTAAGCCGGGCGCACGGTCGCGCGGCGTCGGCCCGGTCCTTGGCGCCGGGCTCGTGCTCCTGTTCAACCTGTTCTGGTTCGGCTGGTACATCTCCTTTCCCCTCTTCGGCGAGGACGGCGCCGCGGCCTACTCGTCGCTCGTAGAGACCCTGCGGGCCAGCAGCGCCCTCAAGCCCGTGCTCCCGGTCAAGTGGCTGGAGGGGCTGGGTCAGGCCGACATCCTGGCCAACGTGAACTTCGATCCGTTCTCGTGGGTCATGTACCTGCGGCTCGAGCCCGGCCACGCCTTCCGGCTGTCCTACGCCCTCCGCTCCACGGCGTGCTGGCTGACGTCCTTTCTGCTGGTTCGCGCGCTGTTCCGCGGCGTCGGCGGGATCGCCGCGGTCGCGGCCTCCTTGACCGTGCTGCTTGCCTTCATCCTCCCGCAGCCGTTCGGCGTTCCCACCTTCTCGGTGATGCACGTCGCCACGCACAGCGCGCTGTTCCCGCTGCTCGCGTGGCTGTACCTGCGCCTGCTGCGGTCGCGACCGGCAGTGGGCGGGGCGGAGCTGGGTCTCGCCCTGACGCTCGGGATCTTCCTGCCGATCTACCCGTTCGGAGCGTTGCTGGGGGTGGCGGTGCTGCTGGCCTTCGGCCTGGCGGTGTGGGCGACCGCGCGGGGAGGCGGGCGCCGACGGGCGGCCGTCGCGATGCTGAAGGTCCTCGTGATTCTGCTGGTCCTGCTGTTCGCCCCGACCGTCGGCATCTACCGGACCTGGCGAGCGGTCGCGGCGGTGTCCGCCCGCGCCGTCTTCGCCGGCGAGCTCACGTCGTACGGCCGGGAGTACATCCCGCCGCAGTTCTGGCACGACGTTCCACTCGGCATCCGGGTGGTGGTCCTGCTGGCTCTGGCCATCGTGCTGGTCGGGCGCCGATGGCCCAGGCCGATTCGGGCCCTCATGCTCACCCTGGCCATCGTGGTGGGCGCGGCGCAGATCGCCACCGTCGTGCGCTGGTCGGGGGTCGCGTCGGCGGTGATGGACCGGTTGCCTCGACCCTTCTACCTCGAGTTCTATCTCCCGCCGTTCTACGCGGCCTGTGCCGCCTACACTCTGGCCCGGCTGCGGACGGCGTGGAGCGGGCAGCGTCACGCATCGCCCGGGCTGTCGCGGGTGCTCGCATTCGCCGGCGCGTCCTGGCTCCTCGTCGGGGGCTGGGTACTCTGGCCGGGAGGGCTCGGACCGGCCTCCGCTCGAGCCGCCTCACGGGCGCGCCGGTGGGGCCGGTGGGGTGGGCCCGCAGCGGCTCTCGTCCTGTTCCTCGGCGCCTTCGGGACGTGGTCGCTCTGGCCAGAAGGCCTTCATCCGCTGTTCGCGCCGTACCTCGTGTGCCGGGAGCACGGGCTCTTCTGCCGGGACGGGCCCGGGGTGACGATGGGCGCCGCGGCCAACCCCATCACCGAGTTCCTGACGGCCCGCGTGGGTCTGGCGGGGGAGTTCCGGGGACGAGCGGACTTCCTCCTCGCCGACCGGTTCAGCCGAGAAGACGAAGTGTGGATCATGGTCCAGGAGCGCGACCGGAACTTCCTGGCCACCGGCAACGGGATGCTCCTCCGCGCGTTGCCGTTCCAGGGAGTGCCCGTCGCCTCGTCCTACGAGCAGTCGCTCGACTACCTCTACTATCTGCTCTGGACGCGCTACGTGAACCATGGGGTTGCCGCCCGGCGCTCCATCAACATGACCAACCTGGACATCCTGCGGCGCGATCGTCTCGCGCTCATCGGCGTCCGCTACGTCGTGGCCACCGACCAGTGGTACGACTTCACGCCCCACCTCTCCCGCGCGTTCGCCTACAAGGGCTACTCGATCTGGGACGTCGGCACCCCCAATGTGGCCGGCTATGGGCCCACGCGCCCCATCTTCGCCCGAACCCTGGCCGACGAGCTCAGGGCCCTGCGGGCGCCCGACTTCGATCCACGGCGTGACGTGGTGCTCGACGGGGAGGAGCGCCCCTGGCTCGGCACCGGACCGGCACTGGCGCCGCTGACCGCGTCACGCCTCATCGTCAAGCGCCAGTCGCTCGTGTTCGAGGCCACCGGCGGACCCGGGCGAACGCTGGCCGTGCTGCCCTTCAAGTTCTCCCGCTGCTGGCGTCCCCGCTGGGATGGCCCGGTGCCCGGGCGGATCGTGCGGGCCGACGTCGCACTCCTCGGGGTCGCCTTCGCCGGCGCGACGCGGGTCCGGCTGTCGTGGTCGGCCGGGTACGGTCCAGGGACGCGGTGCCTCGAGCGGGACGCCGAACTCGTGCCGGCCGCGATCGTCGCCGCTTCCGAGGTCCGGTGAGAGTTCTCTTGCCTTGTGCAGCCTCTCCGGCTTATGGTGCCGTGTGCACACTGAACCGGGATCAGACCTCCAGTCGCAAGATCTTCCCGAGGTGAAGGCCGCCGTTCCGAGCGGCAGCGAATGGGACGCGCAGACTCGGTCCGAGGTGCCCCCGGTCTACCGCGACAAGCTCCTGCGGACGAACTCTGCTCTCGACCAGCTGCGCGGCCTGATGCAGCTGCGGGTCGGCCGAATTCTCTTCGAGCTCGGCCTCACCGTGGGCTCGCTGCTCGCCGTTCCGCTCCTCTACCGGACGGTTCCGGGTCGGCTGACCTTCGTCGTCTGCTTCCTCCTGAGCGTCCGGACGTTCAACTGTTTCGCCCAGCTCGTCCACTCCAGCGACCATGGTGGGCTCTTCGCCGATTCCCGCCTCAACCGCGTGGTCGGCAACCTGTGCGCCTACTGCCTGGGCTACACCAGAAGCGGCCACCGGTTGGCGCACCTCCAGCACCACCAGTACCTCAACACGCCCAGGGACCCGGACCGGATCTGGGGCGCTCCCGATCAGCCGACGCGTGATCTGCTCCGCATGTGGCTCCGGGACCTCCTGTTCCTCTCCGCCCTCGAGCGGCTGCTTCAGTACTGGCAGTCGGACCGCAAGAACTTCTCCGTGTCCCCGTGGAAGACGCTCACCGTCCGCTTCCTCGTCGACGGCGCCAGATCCATGTTCCCTGTCGTCGTGACCCAGGGACTGATCTTCGGCCTCTACGCGGTGCTGCTCGGACCTCTGTACTACCTCGGCCTGTACGTGCTGCCCATCCTCACGCTCTATCCGGCGCAGATCCGCCTCCGGTCCACCGCGGAGCACAGCTTCGATGTCGGGTACCGCCCGGTCACGGCGCAGGACCGGTGGGTCAGCAGGAGCACCGACGCGCGATGGCTCGAGCGCTTCATCGTCTCGCCGCTCGGAATCCACTACCACTTCGAACACCATCTCTTCCCGGGTGTCCCGCACTACAACTTGCCGAAGGTGCGGAAGCTGCTGGTGACGGCCGGCTTTCCCGTCCCGGTCACGCGCGGCTACCTGGCGTTCGTGGTGGAGAAGATGCGGACGGAAAGGCAAGCGCTGATCTCCCGACAAGAGGCCTGACCTCCGACGACTCGCGGTCTTGTCACCGCCTCCGCATTCGTTGACTGAACCGGCATGATGTGGCCTCGCTGCGTCCTCTGTGGCTCGGACCGCCACGCGCGGATCGTCTTCGAGGCCCGCGACTGGGAGTACGGGGTTCCGGGCGCGTGGGCGGTCGCCTGCTGTCAAGGCTGCGGCTTCTACTTCCAGAGCCCGCTGCCGACGCCCGCCGCGATCCGCGGCTTCTACCCGTCGACCTACTCCGCCTACTCCCAGGAGCCCGCCACCGGGTGGATGTTCCGGCTCACGTACTGGCTGGACGCCCGTCGCGTCGCCCGCCTGATCGGCAGGCGCGGGACGGTGCTCGACGTGGGGTGCGGGAACGGCGCCGCGCTCGCCGCGATGCGGGCGTACGGGGACTGGGAGCTCTGGGGCGTCGAGCTGGATCAGGAGGCCGCCGCGCAGGCGAGCCGACTGGCCCTCCGGGTCGTGAACGGCGCCCTCGAGGCCGGCGAGTTGCCGGCGGGGCGGTTCGACCTGATCCGGATGGGGCACGTGATCGAGCACGTTCTCGATCCCGTGAGCACCCTGCGGCGCGCGTACGAGCTGCTCCGTCCCGGAGGCGCGCTCTTCGGCGAGACGCCGAACACCGACTGCTGGGACTTCCGGCTCTTCGGGCGGTACTGGGGCGCGCTCCACGTGCCGCGCCACATCACGCTCTTCGACGCGCGCAACCTGACCGCCGCTCTCCTGGACGCCGGCTTCGTCGGGGTGCGGATCAGACCGCGGCTCCGGACGGTGGGCTGGAGCGCAGGGATGCAGAACTTCCTGGCGCACCGGTTCGGGCTCCACGTGCCGCCCGAAGGGCGGGTCCGCTGGTATCCGCTCCTCATCATCGCGTGTCTGCCGCTGACGGTGCTCCAGGCGCTCGTGAGCCGCCCCGCCACGATCGCCTTCGTCGCCCGGAAGCCCCCGACGGGAGGACCGGTGGCCGCCGCCGCCCGATGACGGCCGGCCGCCCGTCCCGGGACCGCGCCGCAGGGCTCCTCCTCGGCACACTTCTCCTGACCCCGTGGGCGCTGTTTCAGGTCCTCTCGTGGCGGGTCTTTCTCTACCACGACTCCCTCAAGCACGGGTTCCCGATGTTCTTCAACACGGCCAAGGAGACGACCTGCGGCGGTCTCCCGCGCTGGATCGGCACGCTCGACAGCGGCTCTCCGCTCGTCATCTACGCGATCAGCACGAGCCTGACGCAGATCGTGAGGCTCCCCGCGCTCTACGTCGCCGGCTGCCTCCGCCTCGGGCACGGCCACGCGCTGCACCTGTACCGGATCCAGGGCGTGATCAGCTACGTCATGTTCGCGGCGGGCATGTTCGTGCTCGGGCGGGTGCTGTTCCGGCGCCGCCTCGCGGCCTTCTACCTGTTCGTCGCGACGCTCTACGCGGGCATGTTCCTCGACGCCACCCACTCGGCCCAGGTCGTCGCCCTCGTCTTCTGGATGCCCTGGATCGTCGCCGCGGCCGTCATGTTTCACCGGCGCGCCGGATCCCCGCGGGCGGCGTGGTATCTGAACGGAGCCGCAGTGCTGGCCGCCTTGCAGGCGCTGGACCAGTACCCGCACTACACGCTGCTGCCGCTCGCGGTCGGAGTCGGGCTCTACCTGGCCGTGTACGGACGGTCCGCCTGGGGGCCTCTCCGCCGGCACCTCCTCCGGTTCTGGCCCGCGGCGATCGTCCTCGCCGTCACCGCCTTCCAGCTCTTCACGGTGAAGGCGGCCATCGGCGCATACAGGCCGTCGTTCCGGAGCGACCTGGTCGTCGACCCGAAGGTCTTCGGCGAGACGGGTTTCGTGCAACCGACCGCCGTGATCGGAGCCTTGCTCCCCCTCGGCTTCCTGGCCGGGTTCGACGACCTCGGCAACAGCCTGCTGACCGAGATGGGACACCGCCACCTGTGGCTCAAGCCGCTGAGGGTGGGGACCGTGTCGCGCGCGTTCATCTTCAGGCTCGACCTGCTGCTGTTCGGCCTGGGGTTCGTACCAATCGTCCTCGCGGTCGCCTTCGCCCTCCGGCGAGGGGACCGCCGCCGCCTGGCGTGGGGCGGGTTCGCGCTGGCCCTCTTCCTGGTGGCGCTCCAGCAGACGCGCCTGTATTTCCTGCTGCTTCGGCTGCCGTTCTTCAACGTGCTCAGGATCTACTTCCTGTACGCGATCGTCGCCATGTTCGCGGTCCTGGTCATGAGCGGGTATGGCATGGACATGTGCCTGACGCTCTCCCCGCCCGATCGCCGGCGGCTGCTGCGGCGGAGCCTCGCCCTCGTGCTCGCGGCGATCGGAACCGCGGCGCTGGTCCTCGGGGCGCTCCTGCCCGGCGCGGCGGCGGGGACCGGAGGCCGGATGAAGCCCTGGATCGCGGTGGACCTCGCGCTCGTGGCGGCCGGCGCCGCCTGCGCCGGGTGGGCGAGCCCGGGCCGCCGGCCCGGCCGGGCCGCG
>OBEQ010157691.1_pt1 | contig 10908 bp, 11 predicted proteins | sample 1670901 | NCBI WGS metagenome assembly OBEQ01 (sample SAMEA104232315, study PRJEB22302) | groundwater metagenome | biome: forest; feature: aquifer; material: groundwater | place: USA | collected 2011-08-07 | depth 5.4 m | reverse complement strand
CCCCTGGCTCATACTCCAGATCTGCATCCTGAATGACTGTAAAGTCACCTGTGGCAAGCTTTAGACCTGAGCGGATAGCAGCACCTTTGCCAAGATTGGTCTCGTGTCTTAGTGTAATCAGTTTCATCAAACGCTCGTAACTGGTGTTTTGTTCGAGGAGTTCTCCTGTCCCATCTGTTGATCCATCGTCAATGATAATTATCTCAAGCTGGGCTCTAATATCGGCACTTATGAGTTTCCCTAGAAGAGGCAGGACAGTCTTCTCTTCATTGTAGACAGGAATAATTACTGAGAGAGAAGGTAATTTGAAATTTGAAGTTTGAAATTTGGATTTGTCCCGGTGTTTGGGGACGGGGAGTTTGCGGCTCATTTAGGCCACTTTAGCATCCGGGCCCCAAAACACCAAGGTTGATTCTATTTTGTTCCCCAAGTGCCTGGTTCTTCGACGGGATGAACATTGGGTAGAGGAGTTTTGCTGGGTTCGACGATAAAGGGGTTGGTTCTGGCGGGAACGACAACGATGGGTTTATCTGTGCCTGGCCAAGTTCCTGGTTTGGTTTCTACTTCGGTGTCAGTATCTTGTTCTCTTTCTGGTTGTCTTTCGTAATATGGCATATTTCAATCACCTCCTTTCTTTGGATTAACTTTTGAAAATATCCTTTAGTGGAGTGCGGTGTTTTCTGTGTTCTGATGAACAGACTGGACAATTGGGGTCTTTGGGGAGGCCAATCCACTGGGCATCTAGAGGATTCATGTGTTGAGATTTGTTATTTGACAGACCGCCGAGTTTTAGATAACTGGTCGAATAGATGAGGAGATTGATTCGTGGGTCTGGGTGAAACTCTCGACCTAGGAGAAAATTGAGAGCGAGTTTGGCAGTGATGGTTGATATGATACCGATATCAACTGATAGACCGGGCATGCTTTCGATCTGGTCTTCTCTCACTCCATAGATGAAATTGTGAGTTATGGGATCATCGGGGGATGTGGTTCTGCCGATAAATGAGGAGAAACAGCTATAACAAGGGAGATGATGGTCTGGTCTGACTAAAAATATTTCTCCGCCTTGTGCATGAGAGTAGACTCCTGCTACAAAAACAGGTACGCCACGGGCTCGAGCTGCTTGGGCGACCCTCTGCTGGGTTCTCTCGGAACCCAGGCCAGCGATTATAAGTAGGTCACAATTTCCCAAGAGCTCAGGTTGAGTGGCAGCGTTTCCAGCAACTGCCCAGATGTCGGCGTTGGAGTTTTTGTCCCGGACCATCTCTCTGATCGCTGCAACTTTATACGAGCCTACGTGTTTTTGACCGGCCCTGTGTCTGGTGAGGTTTTTAAAATTCAAAGTATCTCCATCAATTAGAGTGAATTTACCCACGCCGCAGGAGGCAAGAAGAACCGGGATGTCTGCTCCAAGGGAACCTAGGCCAGCTACAGCCACCCTCTTTCTATTCAGGCGTTCTCGGTTTTCCTGGCCGATGGTCGCGTCTACGCGGTCCCATTCAATAGGCATAGTTGGTGATGAATTCGGTGATAGATTTGAAAGGGTGAGGTTTGAGGTGTGAATTGATTTGTAGTTGTAGATCCTCTCGAGGATCCTTGCGCGCGAGGAAAAGATGATGGGTGAGGTGATAGTCTGAAGGCGTGCGAATAAAAAGAGGATGGGGAAGTTGCGGGTGGGTGACTTGTAACCAAATTTGTGCCTCTGTCTCGTTATCCGGAATGAATAGAGGGAAAGGGATAATGCTGAAGCCAGAAGCGACCAAGGCGTCGTATTCTTGGTTAAAGAGAGCGGGTGCTTCTACATACCAGGGAGCCGCGGGGATTTGGGGGAGGGGGAGGGAGTATTCGGTTGGTTTGAGAAAGTATGAGAATTTTTTGTTGGCTTGGGTGCGGTAGAAAAAGAGGCCTTCGATAATGGTGCGGTGGTCAATTGTAAATTGAGCTGATTGGGGATGAATCCTGGGCTGGGGGCGTCTTTTGACAAGGATGGGAAAGAGATAATCTGCGTAGTAATCAAGGCTTTCATTGACCCATGCGGTATCAGTAAGGCTGTAAAAAGGCATCTCTCCTGGATGCGAGTGCCAGGTACCCAAAAAACCGAATTCACAATTCTCGTAATAACTTTCTTGGGTAGGCTCTCTTCTAAGGAAATTTTTCCGAGCTTTTTCCCAGTGGAGATAGACCCACTCAAGATATTGTTTGCAAGTAAGACCACCAATCGTGCACTCGTCTTTCTGGCGTTTTATTTCCTCTGTAGCTTTGGGGGTAAAGGAGAGCATGGGAATAAATTCAGTAATGTTCCCCTCTTGGTGTCTCAGGCCGTAGATGTGCCCACCTGTTTCACTGTCGTGGGATAGTGTCTCCTGAAATACCTTCTCCAGAAACTCAGGCGCAAGGCGTAAAGAGATATTTGGAGGGATAAGGAGCTCTTTGTTTTCTATCATAAGTAATCTGGCATGACGTCGTTGTTGAAATAGTAGGCAAAGAGCTTGGCTCTGAGCCAGCAAATACCTCTTTTGGCGTGCTCTGCGGCGGTTGCATCTGAGCGACATAAAGGATCTTGAGGACTATGTTGATAATGGCAAGCTATGGGGAAACTTTCTCCATCAACAGTTTCAGAGCCTAAGACATGCTGATCCTGAGGTCTATCTCCAATACGACGGGGATAGTTAGGGATAGAAATTTTCACAATACCTTCAGGGAAATCATGAGGGTATAGGATAACCATCCTCCAGACTGTCTTTATTGTCTTTTTGGTACCTAAATATTTCTCATCATCCATGGAGAAATAGATTTGCCACCAGAGACAGAAGTCCCCATGCGATAGAGGTCTGAGCCTGGTTGAGCGAGTGGTGATAGTGACCTTATCTACATCCCACTGAGTAGGGGGAAGGCTTAATATTTGAGGGGTATTGATATTGAAGAGTTTGTGAATGGCCGCGATCTCAGTTTCCAATCTTTGACTAGCGTTTTCTCCTTCTGCCCACCAGGACCTAAATCTGGGAATGGACCTGTTTTCGGCCCTTAATGGCATAAGTAGATCGGTTTTATGAGCTTTTCGATTGGTTGTCAATAGGAGGCGGGGATTTCGAAGATGGAGGATTGGGGGTTGGAGTAGACGAGTTTGAGGTTTGGGAGGGAGTAGGGATTAACTCCCTGATTCTCTTGGAAGCCGAAGTAAACATATCTGATGTTTGCTTGGGTTAAAAAATTCGCGGATTCCTCTTTGGTCGTGCGGTTTTGATAGAAGCGTAGTGCTTGTTGAGATTTATCCGCGTAGTTGAGAGTCTCGGTGATATTGCCTGCATAGACTGTGTTGTTGCTCCAGACAGGGATGATATTGCTGGCCTCGTAGAGAGCTAGGACTGTATCTGTTTGGGTGGAATGAGAGCTGAGCCAGCCAAAGGCATCGACCATATATTTTGTGGGATAAACGAGAGTCGAGAGGTCGTCGTACTCGTGAATTCTTTGCTTAAAAGAGGCGATAGTTGTGGGGAGGGTGGGGAGGGTAAGCAGAAGAGATAGGAGCAGGGTAATAGATTTGGGATATTTTTTGGAGATTAAGGATGCTAGATAAAAGAGTGACGTGGTGCTGGCGATTGCTAGGGGTACAAAAATGGGTTGGTGATAGAAGCGCAGCCGATTGATGTGCAGGATGGGGGAGGCAAGATAGAGAAGGATAAAAACCAAGATCCAGGAGAGAATCATCTGGATTGGAAGAGGCTCGATGACACTAATCAGTCGTTTCTGTCTTGAGAGCCTTAGTATGAGAAACAGCAGAGTTAGGCTGCCTGTTATGCCAAAGATCGAGAGGAGAGTGACGGCCGTGGGATTGAAGTGCTGAAAAGAATCGAAAATAAAAAGAGTTTTCCATGGTTCGGTGCGGTTGAGAAGGCGAAAGTACAGAAGGGCGGGGGAGGCAAAGACCGTCACTAGTACGATAAAGATCGACTCTTTGGGAGATTTTTCTAATCCGGTACCGGCAAACACTCGTAAAAACCAGTTACTTGAGTTCTTCCTCGTAAGCCTTTTCCAGATGATGAAGGTGAGTAAGATAAGGATGGTAGCAAAGGAGGTGTTGGGTTCGATCCAAGAATTTAAGAAAGAGATCATGACGCCAAGAAGAAGTAGTTTGGGGTGAGGTCTCTCAAGGTAGCGGAGGAATATCGTAAGAGAAAAGAGAAGAAGAGCGGACCCAAAGATATGGTGAGATTGACCTGCAAAACGAGTGGTGACTTCGGGCTCGCCGAGAATGGGGAGCCAGGAGAGGTTGGCAACAAAATATTTACCGGGAAGGATGTTGAAAAAACAGATCAACAGCCAGGCGATAGCCTGGGTGAAACGGTTAGCAACAACTGTTTTGGTGAATCCCCAGGCAGCACTTAAAAGAGTGATGGAAGCGAGCAGGCGCATAAGGTGATAGGAGTAAATGGGGTCGATGCCAAATGCGCTCCAGAATTTACCAAACAGCAGGTAATAGATATGAAGAAGCGATCCCCGGTGGGGCTCATTTGTAAAAAGATCTAAGACTGTCCATCTGCCGCGGGCTCCCTGTCTTATGGTGTGTAGGTAAACTGCATAGTCATCAGAGAAAAATGTGGTGCCTGACCACTCGCGATCTGGTGGGGTTTGTTTCCATTGGTGATACGTGGGGTAGTAAGAGAGGACGATGACTAGGAGGGAGGTAAGAAGGACGAAAAGCCGCATGATTTAGTCTAGCAGAGATGCGGTCGTGATAAAGTTTATGCTGCGATTGATCCGGCCTTGAGGATGCGATAAATGTTGTTGATACTCTTCTCTCCATCTGTTACCGGAGGGGTGTCTGATGCAACGAATTTCTGATGGAGCTCTAAAAGGTGGGCTGCTGTTTGAGGGCCAAAATGATTGCCGAGCTGAGCGATGACTAGACTTTGGATATCGGGTTGGAGTTTTTGCATAAATGAGAGGAATTTGGCAAACGAGAGAAGAATATTGTCTGTATGCTCAAACGACTCTGGAGGTAGAGTCGTAATAACTTTATCAACTCCTTTATAAGCATCCTGTGCTGTGACTATAGCGCTATCGGGTAGAGTTTGGATGAGTTGGGTTAGCTCTTGCTCTATTAGGGATTTATAAGCCTCTACCCGGTAGGTGAATTTGTCTTGCGACTCTTCTTTGACAAAGCGCAAAGCTCCAAAGATTGACTTCTCTTCGGCTTCCGATAAGGGTTTCTCAAAGATAAAGGTGGTGGTAAAACCTCCTTGTTTGGCCAGTTTTTCGGCCTGAGCCTCGGCGTCCGGAGTAAGGGAGCTATTATCAGCTATCCAAGTTCCGCCGCGACGGAATGTAACAGTGGACGGGGATTGTGGAAGGGCGATAATTGCTTTCATTCCCAAATCTTGCTGTTCTATAGGGGTACCGAGATTGTCCCCCGCACTTTTCTGTCTGATAATTTGGGAGAATCTTTCTCCCGAGGTTTTAATGATTTGGGTTAAGCCTGTAACGATTTTGGCGCTGTCTTTATCCTTAAGAGGTATAAAGAGAATAACAGCGTCGCCTTCGGTTTTGAGAAGATATTCATCTGCACCAAAAACTGCATCGGCAGGTTCTATAAAATCGGAGAGGACACCTGCCATGAATTCATTGGGGGAGGCACCTTTGGCAATTAATTTCGAAAGGCCGCTTAGATCGAGTTTGAGAATAGCGTGAGCCCCGTCTGCTGCAAAACGGACAAACCCCTCTTTGGTTAGTTGGTCTTCCCAGCCGGGAGCGTGGGTGTCCAAAAAATTGACCGAGGGAGCTGATGCACTGCCATGTTTCTCTATGAACGAAGCTAGGAATGTTGAGGGAGAGAGGATGGTTTCTAGCTGGGGTGATGTCTCTTGGGGAAGTGGTTGATGGGTGAGGTTGGCAAGGCTTCTGGCGTACATAAGAGTTCCGGGAGCTTTGGTTTTTGGGGCTTCGACAGAGAGAGCATCTCCCAGTGTGGCGACGAGATCGTTTCTTCTTCCTAGTATTGGGCGATTTTCTTCGATAAATTGGGGAGAAAGCCAGGTGCAGGGGCCAAGTTTTTCCGTCAGAGTCGGGTCTTGGATCATAGCTTTATCAAGCCAAGAGAGGACAGTTAACCCAACATTTTGAGCTGCATCAATATTTAACTGTTTTTGGGTGCTTTGACGCAGGACCAGCTGCCTCTCTGGAGCTTCACTGACTAAAATGGCAATTTTGTGGGGATCGGTGGCAACGGGATGGGTGGCGGCCTCTAGATCCTTTAGGTCTTCCAATAAAGACTCTAGAGAATGATCCTTTGAAGGGACGATAAAGCCTAAAACACAGCCGTCTGATCCTCCCCTTTCGGCTAGTCTCACGAAACTATCGCTTTGTTTTTCAAACAACCTTTCTATCTGTTTGTTAACTTGGGAGATTTGGGATTCGTCTAAATTGTTGAAGGAGATGCGAAATGCGTGAGCTGGGTTGTCGGGATCTCCTAGCTCTATAAGAGATTTACCAGTTGATTCGAACTCCTGCAGCTTTCCCGGTTGGGCAAGATGCCTTTCTAGCCAAGAGGGCAGAGCAAGCTGCTGGAAAAGAGCTTCTTTTTGCTGCTTTTCTGTTTCTCTCCTGGGTATGTCTGGTTTGTCTGGGGTGATAGGACGGTTGATAGTAAAAGATTCGGGTGATTGAGGAGTGGGGGAGTCAGAGAGTTGATCAAGACCCATATCGGGTTCATTCTATATTCTTCGTGGGTGGGGGTGTAGAGGGAGGAGAGTCAGTTTTTGTTTGTGAGTTGTCGAGATTGAGAAGTTGAGCATGTAGTAGGCAGGCATAGATCCCGGGTGGATCATGGTATATGACCTCTCCCGAGCAGGGTTTCTTCTGCGGGTCTGTAATCAGGGAGCTAACTGAGCAGATTCTGGTCTCTGACATACTCTTTGCCGATTCTATCAGTGAAGTTAATAGCTAGGGAAGGGGTTTGATGGGTGCGTTCGTAAGAGGGCGAAATCGTTGAAGTGCTCAAGCATTGTCGATAAAGGATTTAGCGATTTGAATCTTCGTCTTTAAGTGGTTTGATTGAATTCGATCAAATGTGTCTTTCAGTTTCTTCTCGATGATATTCGGATCTTTTTCTTTGCTGTTTTGGGTGAAAGTGGTCGAGATAAGATTTGCACTGCGCCTGAGAAAGCTAGGGGAACCGCTAAATTCCAAGATCTTAAGAGCTTTTTGTTCTGCGTGGATCTGATCCTGCTCACTTTTTTTGATTTCTGAGATTGGCTTGTCGATTTCTTTGGAGAGTTTCTCGTATATGGCTTCTGTGACATTTTGAGTTATTTGCCGACTTGTTTCTTCAGCTTCGTGCATCATGGCCTTGGATTTTCTGTCTGCCATTTCGACATAATCAATCTCGAGTTGAGCCAGACGTTTAAGGAGGGGGATTTTCAGTAATGCTTCGGTAGCAGGATGACGGGCTCTATATGCAGTTTCCCTGGTATCCTGTTGTATGAGGTAGGCAGTAAGGAAAGTCATGAAGAGATCGACCTGGAAAGGGAGCAGTTCTAAAGAGTTGGATATGTCGAGGGCTTCGGTAATTCGAGCAGCAGTTTTTCTGAAGCGTGTTTCCAGGCTTTTGGCCCTGAATTCACTGATGTCGTTTGTAGCTGATTCTTTGGACATATACGGTGGGGATTATACACCAATAGTCGATCATTATGGGTTTTTGGACTACAATAGGCACTTGTATGCTAGTTGAGCTTAAGAAGAGTACAGATCGAAAGATTAATGCGCCTGAAAGTGAGAGCGTGTTACAGATTATCAATAGGGTGTTTGTGGAAAGTTTCTATTTTTCCCAGGGTGATCTAGGGCTTCAGGATGAACTTGCCAGATTTGTATTTATGACTCACTTGGGGCACTGCCAAATGAGTGAATTGGCATCTTGGGACTCAGAACAATTAAAAGAGATGGGCAAGAGCTTTAAAGAGGGTTTCTATAGATTCCTGACGTCTGGCAAAGCTCATGTAGTAGTGGTTGCCGGCCTGGAAGAGAAAGAACGCAGAGTAAGCATATCTAATGAGATAGATAGAGCACTGGGAGAGTTTAAGAAGGCGGCAGACTACACCAATATGGCGTATCTAACCCAGATGAGAAAGGGAACGTCTAGATATAGGGCGAAAATGAACCAGCTGTCTGTGAGTATACTGACAAGAATGGTGAGAGTAGACAACGAGATTTTGCGAAGGCGCAAGAGAGTGAGGAGTGTGGACATGGCAAATCTCTTGCAGGGAAGTGGGGAGAAGTTTGACCCGATACTTAGCCAGGTAAGGCGGTATATATGGGAAAGACAGCCATCAGGGGTGGCCGAATTTGATATATGTTTTGCTATGGCGCGGCCTGAGTTGGAAGGGATAAAAAATCGAGGATTATTAAGCTCGTTGGCTGCTCGGGATCAGATAACCTCTCAAGGTCAGGACATGGGAAATTCTGATTTGGAGCTGGTGTTACCGTTGTTGGTTGAAGTTTGGGAGCAAAGAAACGAGGGGAAGAAATTTTTTAGTTGTAAGAGTTAGTTTAAGAAGCAACTGTAATTTTGGTATGTTTTTCCAGTTTCTCAACTCTATCTTCGAGACTAGAAATCATGTCGCGGTATCCTACAACTATCGTGGCCTCTTCGCGCAGATCCTTAAGTTCGCCCATAACTTTGTCTTCGGATTCAAGGACCTTGTTTGTAATACTTTTTTCAAAGTTAATAACTCTATCCTCAAGCCCTAAAAAAGAATCCTTCAGTTTTAGGATCTCCTCAAGAATCCGAGCGAATTTGTCGCCTGTGGTCATGGCAATAATGTATCTCTCTAAGGTGTATAGATCAAGTACTTATTACCCAAGTGTGGTGAAGATGAGAGGATCTAAACTTCTTGGAATTTGACCTTGTGTTTAGGCTTGAAGGAGTAGGTGAAGACGAACCAAGAGGCCAGGGTACAGAAGCAGGCCACGAGAATTGGGAGATTGATATTGAGGCTGACGATAAAGCCTGAGATTAGAGGAGGCAGAGCCATGCCAAGTGATTGGATAGATTGGCTGATGCCCAAGATTTCACCTTGGGAGTTGCTTTCTGCCAAGGAGGAGATAAGGGTAGTCGAATTGGGTTGAGTGAGGCCGTTACTCATGGCTACAAAAGGCAAGAGGAAATAGAGATAGATAGCTTTGTGAGGTAGCAGGAGCAAGGGGAACATAAGGCCAAGGGTAAGGATGGTAACGGATAGAATTTGAGTTGGTGAAAATTTTTTACTAATTGCTCTAGTTAAAAGCCCTTGAGTAATGGCGATCCAGAGGCCAATGTAGGCAAAGAGGTCTCCGATTTGAGACTGGGAATAGTGGAACTTTTGGATGAGAAAGACCTGGAAGAATTGGGCAAAGAAACTAAAACCAAAAGTAAGCAGGAAAACAACTGTAAACAAAGTTCGCAGATTACCCATGGACATGGCTTTGGCGAGGTTCTTAAAGCCTGTCGTGAAACTCACCGGACGGTGAACTTTATTTTTGAGAGTCTCTGGGAGATTTTTGATAACTAGGAGAATGTTAACGAGGCTGAGGAAAGCCGCAAACCAAAAGGGGGTGGCCAGGTTGAAGAAGCTAACAATTGAGGGATCTGAGAGTTTGCCTCCAATGTACGGTCCAAGGATGAAGCCCAGGCCAAATGCCATGCCGACGAGGCCAAAGTTTTTGGGTTTATCTTTGTCACTGCTGATATCGGCCATAGCTGAGAGGGCTATGGAGATATTGCCGCCGGTAAAGCCGTCGATAATGCGGCTAAGGAAGAGCAAAAGCAGAGAATGGGCCAGAATTCCTGAAGCAAAGAAAATATATCCAACAAATGTGCCAAGGAGTGACAAGGTGAGAATTTTTTTCCTACCGAATCTGTCTGAGAGTGCACCAAGAATGGGCGCGCCGAAGAATTGGGCGAGGGGATAGGAAGCGATAAGTAATCCAAGGAGGAAAGTACGAGTAGCAAAGACTACAGAGGGGGAGAGAAGGCCAGAATGGGGATTAAGAAGCACCACGGCGGTTGTAGGGATGGCAATACCCACGCCTAGAAGGTCCATGAAGACGGTAAAGAAGATGGTGGCAAGAGGAGAACGCATCCTGTGAATTGTACAAGATAAAATTCGAAATTCGAAGCACGAAATTCGAAACAAATTTAAATTTTCCAATAGAGGAATTGGGTGGAGTAGATGTTGAATTAAGACCTATAGCATGGTAGAATGGCTATATCGTACATTCACATAAGGAGATTTTCATGAAAAATCGACATTTGCTTTTCCTGTTGTTGGGTATTCTTGCCCTGACCGCTTTGGTTTGGTTTGCTATCCCTTCTGGCGCGGGCATCAAAAGCCAGATGAATACTTTGTTTGCCACCCTGGGTGGTGGTGCTGTCTTTGTCGTTGGCTGGATTCTGGCCATAGTCTTCTGGATTTTTGAGGCCGGGGCGTTATTTGCCGGCCCAATAGTTTTGGGGGTCTTAAGTGAGAAAGTTGCGATCCCTTGGCTGGACGAGAAATTTTCTCCTGACGTTGACATTACTGGATGGCAGGAATTTGCTTTGACCGCAGTTCTTGCGGTTTTTGTTTTCGTTTTTTGGCTGGTCGTGCCTTTGGTGGTTGCCTGGGCGCCGCCTGCCAATAGCTTTATCCTCGGCGAGTGGATTCACGGGCATGTGGAAACAGGCCTTGTTTGGTGGGGAGTGTATGCAAGTCTTGCCTACTTTATTTGCCACTGGATGTCGAAAATTGATTGGTCGGAAGTGCTTTATCCCTAAACTTTAGGTTGAAACTAATCTTTTTTGCCCTCGGTAACCCCGGGGGCTTTTTTTGGGCTGGTTGCTATATAGATTGGCTTATAATATAATCGCGAGCGCACGTTTACATCAATTTAGTTTAT
>OBEQ012351158.1_pt1 | contig 10909 bp, 10 predicted proteins | sample 1670901 | NCBI WGS metagenome assembly OBEQ01 (sample SAMEA104232315, study PRJEB22302) | groundwater metagenome | biome: forest; feature: aquifer; material: groundwater | place: USA | collected 2011-08-07 | depth 5.4 m | reverse complement strand
GACTTTTTCTCCTTCCTTTTCAACAACAGAATATTTGTACAAACCCATAGGGAAATCACTTCAATTCCACGCTCTTGGAACCGCGCGTAGCTCCGATTCCCGGCCCAGAGTGCCTGACGAGCTTGATCGTAATTGAATACTCACCGAGCCTTCTCCCGAGCTTTTCGGGAGTGATTAAAACTTCGGCGAATTCCTTTCCGTTGTACACCAAAAACTTTTTGCCGAGCATTTCGGGCAGGATGACCATCTGCCGGTAATGGGTTTTCATGGGTTTTTTCGAAAAATCGTGCTTGCGCAGTTTTTCGATAAACTTTTTCACTTGAGCGCCCATCCTCTTGAGAGTGCGCCGCGAGTTGGACGGAATGAGTTTCAAAAACTCGTCGAGAGTTATTTTAGAAATCTGTTCGACGTCAACGCCTTTGTAGAAAACTTGTCTAACCATTCGATTTCACACCTTTTCCTTTAGACCTCCTGCCTGTGCGCCTGGCTCCAATATGCCCCGCCTTCCTTCCAGGCGGAGTGCCGTGCGAGACTGTAGTGGGCTTTCCACCGGTCTTTCCACCGTAAGGGTGGTCGTAAGCGCTCATCGCCCTTCCGCGCACGCTCGGGTAATAGCGATTCAGCGCATGCATCTTGAATCTTTTTGCGCCCGCCTTCAGGAAAGGCTTTTCCAAACGCCCTCCGCCCGATGCAATGCCTACGGTAGCAAGGCATTGCGGCGAGAGAGTGCGCACTTCTTTGGAAGAAAATCGGATTGAAATCATTCCCGTATCCTCGTCTTCAGCCAATTTGTAGCATGATGTTCCTCCGGAGCGCGACAGCTTTCCGCCGTCTCCCGGCCGCAGTTCAACATTAAACACTGCTGAACCGTCGGGAACGTTTTTCAAAGCGGTAATGCTCCCTAGACCCATTTGAGCTTCTTTTCCGATTTGAATTTCATCTCCGATTGCAAGCCCTTCCGCGGCGAGGTTGTAAAACTTCCTCCCGTTTTCAAGCCTGATTTGCGCAACGAGAACATCCCTCGCAGGGTCGTGGCGAAATCCTACGACTGTGCCTTTGAGCGTTTTGTCGTAAGAAAAATCGTAGTGAATGTCTGCCAAAAACCTGTGTCCGGGAGAACGGAATGCCGGCGAGCCTTTCCCTCGTTTTTGTTGTTTCAGTCTAGTTCCCATTTATCATCATCACGCCAAATCAAATTACTTTCAGCTTCGCAGCCAATTCCAAAGCCACGCCAGGCTTTTCAAACGCTACAATCGCCTTCTTTACGCCGTGAGGCGTTATCGAAACGTTTACGCTCTTGACTTTCTGGCCGTAGTTCTTCTCGACCTCTTCCTTAATCTGTTTTTTCGTGGCAATTTTTTCAACAACGAGCGTAAGCTTGTTTTCCCTTTCAATTCCCGCAACAGCCTTTTCAGAAGCCAATGCGTACAAAACCAAAGCCATTCCCATCACAAGTACAATCCTTCTTTCGAAAGTTTTTCCAACGCGTTTTGAGTCCAAACGCACAAACGCCCCGCGTTTCCGCCTGGCGCGAGCAAATTCGCATTGAGTTTTTCAACGCTAACGCAATCTACTCCCGCAAGGTTTCTTCCTGCCTTGTCTATTCCCCCGTCTTCTCCGTAAACTATCAAAACGCTCTTGCGCTGCTTGTGCCCTCCGCTCCTTCTCCCGGCAACTCCAGTGAGGGGAGTTCTTGAAGCGCTTGCTTTCTCTAATTCCTTATCCAACCCGATTGAAAACAAGAATTTCTTCACTTCGGAAGTTTTCTTCGCTTTTTCCAAAGAATTTTCAGCAACGATCGGAAGAGAAACCTTTCCTCCCAACAAATGCCCTCTCAAGGAAACGAGCTTTTGGCTTGCAGTTGCGGCAATCGCGCTTCTCAACGCGAGGTTTTTTTCCTTCTTGTTTATTTTCTCCACGAGAATTTTTTCGGGCTTCGGAGGATGCGCCCTTCTTCCTTTGACTGCATGGGGAACTCTCAACACCCTTCCGCTCCTTCCCCCCGCAACTTTTTCCCTCGGAAGCCTGGAACGGCCGGTGTTGATAGTTTGACGCCAAGCGTGCCTTCTTCCGTAGTATTCAGCGGTGTTTTGCATTCCCGCCAACGGGAAAGCGCCTTTAGGCTGCCATCGCAGCGAAGCAAAAGCCCAGAAAGCGCGTTTTATCACTTCAGGACGGTACGGCGTGGAGAATTGCGTAGGCAAATCAACGCTTCCGTCCGCGCTTCCGTCAATTTTCAAAACGTTTGCTTTCATGAAAATCATCCTGCAATCAATTGCTTGACTTCAACCGCTTTCGCGATTTGCTTGGGAAAAATTTGCTTTCTCAACAAAACGAATCTTTTTTGCGGTCCGGGAACGCTGCCTTTCAAAGCGATGAAAGAACCGTGCACGGGCCCGTAATTGTCGAAAGAACGAATGTTTTTGAAATCGTCTGAAATCTTGACTATGCGCTTTCCTCGCTCGGTGCGCTTTTGGAAACCCATTTGTCCGGCGCGGGGAATGGTGTACATGACTTTCGCCTGCCTTTCCGGGCCTATCGAACCGCCGTGCCTTCTCGATTTTGAAGCTTTTCGGATGTTCAAAGAAACGCCGTAACGCTTTACGACGCCGGCCCATCCTTTTCCTTTCGTCACGGCAATCGCATCTACAACCTCGCCGTCTGAAAAAACGTCTTTCGCGCTTATTTCCTTGCCCAAAAATTCGAGTGCTTTGGTTATTTGTTCATTGGCATTTCCGCCCAAAGCAATTTCGAAAACATCGGGGTTCTTCTTCAAATTGATTTTCCAAGGCTGCGAGCAGCAGAGCAAACGCGCTTGCGAAACCCTGCCTTCGAACTTCTTTATTTCTTCAGAAGCGTTCTTTTCCTTCTTGGTGGGAGTATAAACGCGGCTCAATTGCTTGGGATGGGTTTTGGAATCTATTTGAGAAATAGTTTTCAAACCGTAAGGGGTTTTTTCCCAAAGCGTGATGGCGTAAACGAAAACAGGCGGGACTTCGAGGACGGTGATGGGCCATACGACTTCCTGTCCTTTGAAAGGCGAAGCGTCGTCTTCAACCACGAGCGCGTGCGCCATACCGGCTTTGAATGCAGGAAAGCCTTGCATTCCTCCTGCGGAACCCCAAGAGCGTACTCTAGGAACGATACGCTTCGCTCTTCCGCGATGCCAAAAGCTTCTGCTTCCCGCGCGAGGACCTCGTTTTCCCATTTTTTATCAAACTCCCTGTGAACGCAATTTTCGTTTATGCTCCAAAAATCGCTTTTCTTGAAATCCCGTTCTTTTTTTAACGGAATTCGCTTTCCCTCTAATCGGCGGAAACTTTTTTCGCCACCGGAGGAGTTTTTTTGAACAACACTTTTGAATCGCAGTACAAGCATCTTATGAAGCTGAGTTCCTTGAACTCGTATTCCTTACCGCAATTTCCACAAACGAACGTCATTCTAAACCACTTTTTCAATCTGCAAACAAAAAACGCCCTTCGCTAAAAGATTGAGAATAAAAAATGCTTAAATGCCTTATAAAAACCTTTCTTTGTACCCCGCACTCAGTGGCGTTTGAAGTCGAATTCGCGCGACTGGAACTCTGAGCGGATTTGGGTTATCAAAGCTTTCGCCTTCCCGCTCAACTCCAAAACCTGCCCTTCCACTTCTCCAACCTGCTTTTTGAACTCTTCCATTTTCTTCGCGTCGATCTTGGGCTTTTGCTTAAACACTAACGCGCGTTGCACTTCCTCAACGAAATTCTTTTCCTTCAACAGCAATTCCTCAGTGGAAATGACTGCATAGTCGGCATCCAAACCCAACAGGAATATTTTCTTGTTCACGGCATCGCTGTAATACTGGTTGGCGCCCATGAACTGCAGGAATTCGTGGATAGTTTGCAGGGAGCTGAAAGACTGGCGTAGGGTTAAAGGAGTATAGCCGAATCTCGCCAATTCCTTATACAGTTTTAAATCCACTTCAGCGTGCTTTTCTTCAAAAGGCATTTTCTTTCCACCACTAACTATAATACTAAATATAGTAAGACGCGCGGCCAATAAAAAAGCCTCCGATGGGATTTGAACCCACGACTTCGTGCTTACCATGCACGCACTCTACCAGTCTGAGTTACGGAGGCAAACTTTGGAAAAGAAAAATAATGATGCGAAAAGCAATTAATATAAACTGACTCGGGAAAATAAATGGGTTTTAGAAGCCGTATCGCTTAGTTTCGATTTTGAATTCAATGCTTTCAGGGGTTTGTTTGAAATGGGTAAGTTTCCGGTCGCCGACAAGGCTTTCACGAGCGTAATAATCTGCCTGAAGTGCAAAACGCGCAATCCTCGCGGCGCGGAACAATGCAGGAAATGCAACTACCCGAGCTTACGGGCCAAGCGCGCGAGAAAGAAGGAAGCGAAAGGCAAGTAAGCTAATCCCCGTGGAAAACGCTGTTTTCCCCTGGCAATTAGTCCGCCTCGCCCCTTTCCGTTCTTGGTCTAGTTTTTTAATTTCCCTAAACGCTAGTGTATTCAATGCAGGGGTGGCAGAGCCTGGTCAAATGCGGGGGACTTAAGAAGCTTTTTTCTTTCAGGGAAAGAAAAAACCTTGGAAAAAAAGAAAGCTTTTGAAATCCCCTCCCTTAGGGGTTCGAGAGTTCAAATCTCTCCCCCTGCACTTTTTCTAATTTACTTGACCAAGCTCTTGACGTGATTATAGTTCGCAATAAAGCGAGCGTAGTAATTGTTCGGATCGCTAGGGCGTTTTGCTCCTGCCCCGCCTTTGTTGTAAATCAATCCCACATATCCTATTTCAGGCGGACCGCCCGAGCGGGAAGGATAATCTCCGAAATTTCTTCGGTAAGCTTGCCACGCGCCCAAAACTTCGTAAACTCCCTCTCGAACGTTGTTGTCCGGATTGAAGCAACTGAGCGTGTAGTCGGGAGAGTTGGGATTGGTGTTGGTGTTGTAAACTTGGTTTCTCGTTTTGCCTGGGTAAATGCTGCTTCCGTGCAAATTTATTTGAAAAGCGCCGCAGTCGTTAGTCGCGCTTAATCTGCTTGAAGAATCGCGGCAAACGCCCAAGCTTTCCCCCCTAATCGCCTGGTGTTCGCTCATCACCATTGCGGCAGCCATTACAGCAAGCTCTTCGAAAGTAGGCGCTGGGTTGCCGCGGCTTCTCGCTGCGCTGACGGCTTCTGCCGAATACTTCAAAATCTTTTCAGCGATGTTTGGAGAGCAAGTTTTGGATAAAGCGTTTTGCAACTGCGCTGAAACGCCTTGCAACTGCGTTTGCTGAGGCTGGCTTGAAGGAGTAGGGGTTGGAATGGCTGCGCCTTCGGTTCCTTGCGAAACTTGCGTTCCAATCAAAATCACTATCGCGTCGGGCGGGAAAGAAGCGGCTAATGCCAAAGAAACCAATGCAAATACCGAAAACGCAAGCGCAAAGCCGAGTCGCATGAAAAAAACAGGAGGAAGGCGTTTTTCTTCATTTGCTTTTCAAGGTTTTTTCAGGAAAGAAAGGAAGGAAGTGTGCACGAGCCCCACGTTCTTGGGCCTCGTTCCCCTCTCGCGCACCAGCCACTCGCGGACAATGCTTTCCAGCGAAAGCCAATGCTCGAAACCCTGCTTTTGCCCCTCGCTCACGAAAGCGTTGACTTGCTCTGCGTTGGGCATGAAGCCGACGCACAATCCTCCCTTTCGCAATGCTGCAAACGCATTGACCAAAAGCAAGTGGGAATCGCCGCAGTCCAACACCACGCAATCCAATTCCTTTTCCGCAAAGCCTTCGCTCGCATCTTTTAGTTTGAATTCCACCCTTTCGCTGAAGCCGGCTTTCATTATGTTTTTCTTCGCCAACTCAAGAAAGTCTTCCCTTCGCTCGTAAGAATACACTTTTCCTTTCTCCCCTACGACGTTGGCCAAAAACAGCGTAAGCCACCCGCTTCCGCTGCCCGCTTCGGCAACCTTGTCGCCTTCGCCTATTCCCGCATAGCCTAAAAGCAGTCCGGCGTCTTTCGGCAATACCACTTGCGGCCCTCGCTTGAATTTTCTCCATTCGAAAGCAGGAATCAATTTTTTCTTCACCTTCACGAAATCAAAATTTCGATAAAGCCTCAGGGGAGGATTGAACTCCCGACCTCCTGTTTTCTTGCCTCGCCTTTCTTTTCGCAAAAGAACGCGTGCAGAACTTCGTTCTGCAGCGCCCTTCAGAAGCTTTCGCTTCTGAACGGGAGGCGAGGGCACCGCCAAAGAAAACCAATTTCTTTTTTGCGCGGCCTCTTCACAAGGAAGAGGTGTAGAGTGTTCGCAGAACAAGTTCTGCGACATCTTACAAGACAGGCGCTCTACCACTGAGCTACTGAGGCACCAAGAAAATAAGGGATGGGGAAAAATAAAAGCCTCGGGGCTAGTCTTCAAAACGCCGTGTCCTTACGAACAACACGCCTATAAGCAATACGCCGAGCATTGCCGCGAACCAAACCGCTTCGGTAGGCCAAGCGGGCAAAGTTAGGTTAGACCTTCGCCTTTGGAACGAACCGTCGTCTGAAGGAGGCAAGGAGAAAGGATTGACAGCGGGAATTCCGCGAGTCCCTTCCGGCGTTCCAACGAAACTAATTCCTTGCGTGGCGAAGCGCGGGTCCATGGGCAAGTCTTGGCCGTTGTAAACCGTAATCGCGCCCGTGGAAGGATTGAACGTGAATATTCCGCCTGGCCCTTTTGCAGCTTCAAGAATTCCAGAGTCTTTCAAGCCAGCTCCGTTTACGTTGATTATGGGCTGGCCTTGGGCGTTCAGCCCTGTGCCGAAAGCAATGTTTCCTTTGTCAGTCGGGAAAACTACGTTTCCATTCGCGTCTGTAAACGGTTGTCCCGTTATCTTGAAGTCTTGCGCTTGCCCGGTTTTCTTGTCTATCACGCGGAGCTTGCCGTCTTCGGTCAAGTAGAATATCTTGTCGGGGGTTTCGAAAACCTGCATTCCGCCTTTTCCTCCGCTCGAGTCTTGCTGTATTTTCTTCAGCGCGTCTTGAAGCTGTTTTGCCACGTCTTCAAATCCGGTCTTCCCTCTGACGTCTAAGTTTATTACCGGAATGGTTTTTCCGTTTGAATTTACGGTTGAAGCTTTGGCGGTAACGTCGGCAATTGTTTGGGCTTTGGTTTCGCCCAAAACGTAGAGGAAAACGTACAAGCGGTTCGCCGCAGGATCGAATTCTATTTTGCCCTTGTCTGCGAATATCGTTTTGAGTGTCCCCAATTCCTTGGTTTGCTCGTTGTCTGCACCGTAGTGAAGAACGGCTTTCCCGTTGCCGAGTATTTCGAGCGAAGCGCCTTGCGTAGTGCCGCCCAAGCCCGACCTTCTTGCCAAATCTTCTAGGTTCGTAGTCCTGGTTTCGGTTCCCGGTTTTTCACTGCCTATTGAAGTCCTGACAAAGCTTATCCCGTTGCCGAGGAAAGAGGCTGAGCCCAATTCGGTGTCGATGCTCGATATCCTCCCGAAAACGGCTTCGAGGTTGGTGCCGTCGAAAGAAGTAAGTTTCTTCAATTCCTTGGTGAGGCAATCTCCAGCTGGACAACTCTTGTCCACGAGCGAAGAGCTTCCTGCAACGTTGACTTTGATGAATGGTTTTTCGCCGCACGCAAGAACGGTGGTCAGCACGGTGTTGGGAATTATCGTCCTAGCAAGTTCTTGAGAGCGAAGCAAGCTTACCGCGCGGAGTTTGTCGTAAAACCCGTTGAAGTCGAAAGCCACGCTGCCGTCCTTGTTGACTTTCTTTATACCGTCCTTGCCGGCTACTATGACTCCGTCTGAGGTAGCCAGGTTTTCAAAACACCCTCCTTTTTGCGAAAGTTGGTCGTAGAGGCCGCCTTTCATCATCCACGCTGATTTCTCGACGTGAAGCGAAAACAGTTCTTTAGACTGTACCGTTCCGGTCTGGTCGGTTATCTGGGCTTTGAAATTGAGGATTTCTTTCGCTTTCGAAAGCTTTTGATCAGGGGTTTCCTGGGCACTGAACAAGTTTTTGGTTGCCGACTGCAGGGCGTCGTTAAAGTTGCTCAAAATATTCTGGGATTTTTGGGTCTTGGCTTTCTCGTCTTCAATAACTTTCTTTTGGAGCTTTTGGTAAGCCAAAATCTTGTACTGCTGGTCTTTGCACGTTGAAACGTAATCCGTCGCCTCGGCGTTTATCCTGAACTGTTCTGCTTGCGCGAAAACGTTCTTATATTCGAGAAAAGCTTGGGCTAAAACGGCGCCTATGCTTAAGAGCGGGTTGGCCCAGCCTAGCGCAGAGATTAGGTTGAGTGGAATCTGCCAAAGTATCGCTCCCCTGCTGCGGTCAATCGAATCTTGATACAATTTCTTGTAACGGTCGAGATGTTTTTTGGTGCATAACTCTTCAGGGTCTGCAAGCGGTTCTTGCAAAACCATTTGAGCGCCGAGCAAGGCACCTCCAACACCGAGAAGATTGGAATAGCCGAAAATCCTTTGCGAGATTATGTAGGGGACAGCGATTTGCGAAGCCAGCGTGGTGAGGCTTACTTTCACGTTTTTCTGGTCTATAACAGGCCTGGGAAACGCGTTGTTTGTCTTCAGCTGGAGGCTGGTGATTTCGTCAGTGTCCTTGAAAGGGCTGGTGTCCTCAAAGTTCACCGAATACGAAGTGCCTTTCCACGTGGTTTGTATGTTCCAAATGCCGTTTGTACTGCTCAACGAAGTCAACGACTGGTCTGCAGTGTTTTGGGATTCGTCTGCAATATTGATCAAGCGCACTATTCCCGCGTGGAAAGCTTTTTCCGGGGCGACCAATTTCCCTTCAGTAAGCACGCCCACTTTCTCCAGTATTTTTCCCAAATTCCACGGGCTTGAATCTTGCCTGAACTGGGTTGCTACGGGCTTGTTCGCATAAACCTTGACGTACTTCGTCCCGTTTCCTGAAATCAAAATGAGTTCTTTGTCGCTAACTTCGTACAAAAGCCTTGCAGTGCCTAACCAGCCCATTCCCAAGGAAATGCTTATCGCCTGCCTGGCGAGAAAAGCGCTTCCGGTAAAGCCGAGAGTATTGCGTATTGTCTCCAAACCCTGAACGTGCCTTTGAATCCTCAACGCTGCGCCAGTTGCCTCAGTGACTTGCTCTTGCAAGTCTGCTTGCCTACCGGAACCACTTAAGAAATTCCACACGGCCCTAAGCCTTCCTTGCTGCCCACCTTGAGCGGCCGCAGCCGCCTGCTGCGCGCCTCCGGCGCTAATAGCTATTTTTCCGGTGACCTTTTCCAAATTGTCCAGCCTATGCTGCAAAACGCCTATTGCTCCTTTTGCAGTCGAGCCGGCAATGAACGAACCGGCAGTCACGTAAAAAGAAAATTTGAAGTCTTCGGCGTTAAGCTTCGAAATGTGCCTAGTCCATTCTTCGAAGTAAGAGGGAATAAGGATGTTTCCTCCGCCGTTCAAGCTCAAGAACGCTGCTATTTCGCTTCCAATGATGTGCTGCGCGACGGGATCTTCAGGCTCGGAAGGATCTCTCCCTCCCAAGGGCGAGAAGTAATCTTTGCCTTGCAAAACGTCGTTGGAAGGATTGCCGTAATACAAGTCTTTGTCCAAATTCGCTTCGTACGAAACCCTTCCCTTGATTTTTACGTTCAAGAGGCAAGAATCGAGCTTCAAAGCAAATTGAGCCATCAATTGTGGACAGGAAATTTCCCTTCCAGGGCTTCCGGGAAGGGTAATCTTCATTCCCTCGCAAGGGTAAGTCTCGCCCTTAGGCAATTCCTTTTCTGCCTCGGGCAGCAGGCCGAGAGACCTCAAGGCGCGCTCGTAACCTTGTTGTGCAGTGCCTCCTTTGCTCTTGGCGATTTCGTAACCTTGGGCGACGGTAACTTTCCTGGACGCAGCAGCCTCGTCTATCGTCTCCTTTGCCGAGTCGTAGTCCTTCACGTATTTTTCCACCAAGTCTTTCTTTGGAATGCCGCTCCAGAACGAAACGAGCTCGAGCGAAATTTCTTGCTGCGGAAGGTTGAGTTTCGAAGAAACCTCAGGGCTTAAGGGAGCATCATGGCCTATCGGGTCTTGGAAAGGATTGTTTTTTGCGTTCAACGCCGATTCGAGAGGAATGTCGGTAAACTCGTTTATAGGCTTTCCAAGAGTGTTGTCCCACAACAGCTTTCTCTGTTGGTCGGAAAGGCTGTTTACAGTGCAGGATTCCGAAGCGAAATTTGAAGGATAGTCTATCTTAGAAGCTGGGTCTGGAGTGGACGAAGGGGAGGGGCTTGCGTCTACAGCGAAGGCGAAGGGGGAAAACGACTGGGTGACGAAAACGAGCATTACTAATACGGAGAATAACCTGCGCCCCGCGCCTTGGAACAGCATGATTAGAATAACGCTTGCGCTCTTTTAAAAAACATCTTTCCGCCCATGCAAACGCTTTTTTTATACTCTCTGAGTAAAGCGTTCATGGTTTCCCTCGCAGCAATCGCCTACTACGCCTTCCTCTTTGTCGGGGGCATAGGATTCGGCTATTTCGTACTTCGATTGACTAAACCGGACACGCGTTTGATGCATCCGACGGAAAAGCTCGGAGCGTCGGCAGTCTACGGTTTCGTTTTGTTCGCAATCGCATTCGCATTGGATTACTTCGTTTCGGGCGAGGGCAGGTTTTTTGAAGCAATAGGCTTTCTCCCGATAACGCTTTTCTTCACGATTTTGCTGAGCGTTTTCTTCCTCAAACTGCGTAATATGCTTTCCAAACCACAGTTTCTGGTAGTTGGAGTGCCGGCAGTGAAAACGCCCTCAGCAATATCGGATTTGGACAAGAGTTTTGCTTTAACAACGGCCCAGCTTGCGCCGGCGAAAACCCAGGCTAAAGTGCAAGTACAGCCTTTCAAGGAAATAACGCCTGCATTAAGCATTGGGATGGAAGACTTGGCTTCCAAGCGAATGCAAG
>OBEQ011872750.1_pt1 | contig 10912 bp, 7 predicted proteins | sample 1670901 | NCBI WGS metagenome assembly OBEQ01 (sample SAMEA104232315, study PRJEB22302) | groundwater metagenome | biome: forest; feature: aquifer; material: groundwater | place: USA | collected 2011-08-07 | depth 5.4 m | reverse complement strand
TATCTTTGCGACTGACTCTTTTGCAGATTCTGATTTAAGTGATCAACTCACTTACTCAGCGAAATTGAACAACGGCGATCCTTTGCCTTCATGGCTCGCATTTGATGGCGCGACACGTACCTTTAGTGGCACGCCAGCAAATAATATGGGAGGCGTATTCGCTATTAGCGTGACCGCGACCGATCAAAAAGGTGCTGCTGTCTCTGATTTATTTCAGCTATCGGTAACAGATACCAATTTCGCTCCAACAGTAAATGTGCCGTTGGTTGATCAACAAACGAAGAACAAGCAACAATTTAGCTACGTTTTCTCATCAAATAGCTTTGTTGATTCCGATGTCGCTGACACGCTGACCTATAGTGCAACCTTGAGCAATGGCAATCCGCTGCCGAGTTGGCTCGCGTTTGATGGAACAACTAGAACGTTTAGTGGGATTGCGGACAACAGTGTTTCGAGTTCATTTGCTATCTTAGTCACGGCAAATGATGGAAAAGGCGCTTCCGTTACCGATATCTTTAATATAGCCGTTGCATCATCCAATGGGGTAATTCTTGTTGGAACAAGTGCTGCGAATACACTGAATGGCGGAGTATTTGACGATACCATTACGGGTGCTGGTGGCAATGACATACTAACCGGCAATGACGGAGACGATACCTTCTTATACATTGGAACCAACAACGGATTCGACACAGTAGCCGGCGGTACCGGGAACGATACCATATTAGGTTCTAGTCAGAACGATGTTATAGGTCTAAAAACTTATCAACTAACGAATGTTGTTGAGCGTATTGATGGCGGTGCTGGCATTAATATCATTCGCGGTGATACTGCGGCGAATACATTAAATTTTTCTGCCACAGAAATTGTTAACATCGATCATATTGAAGGTGGTAGTGGCAATGATGTCATTACTGGATCTTCTGGTGCTGACATTATTTGGGGTGAAGACGGAAACGACACGCTTACCGGCGGCGATGGTAATGACACGTTTATAGGTGGTACTGGTATTGATAAACTCACAGGCAGTGGCGGTGATGATCTGTTCTTGGTGAGCGGTTCCAGCGGTGCTTACGACACAGTGGATGGTGGGGACGGGTACGATACCTTAATGGGCTCGGACCTAGATGATGTTATTGGCCTGGTTACTTTCAGTAGTACCAACATCGTAGAACGTATTGATGGCGGAGCTGGTTTCAATATCATCTCAGGTGATAGTGCTGCGAATACGTTGAATTTTTCTGCCACAGAAATTGTGAATATCGATCATATTGAAGGTGGTGTTGGCAATGATATTATCACTGGCTCTGCCGGCGCAGACATTATTTGGGGTCAGGATGGCATCGACACAATTGTCAGTGGCGAAGGCAACGATACAGTTGTGGGTGGTGCGGGCAACGATAAACTCACCGGCAGTGGCGGCGATGATCTGTTCTTAGTGAGCGGCAGCAGCGGGGCCTTTGATACTGTGAGTGGGGGTGACGGATTTGATACCCTAATGGGGTCTGATCTAGACGATGTTATTGGTCTGATTACTTTCAGCAGTACCAATATTGTCGAGCGTATTGATGGTGGAGCTGGTTTCAATATTATTTCAGGCGACAGTGCTGCGAATACGTTGAATTTTTCTGCCACTGAAATCGTTAACATCGACCATATTGAAGGCGGCATTGGCAATGATGTTATCACTGGCTCTGTCGGTGCCGATGTTATTTGGGGTCAGGATGGCAACGACACAATCACTGGAGACGAAGGCAACGACACAATAGTGGGCGGTACTGGCAACGATAAACTTACTGGCAGTGGCGGTGATGATCTGTTTTTGGTGAGTGGCACCAGCGGCGCCTATGATACGGTGATTGGTGGTGACGGATTCGATACCCTAATGGGTTCGGATCTTGATGATGTTATTGGTCTGATTACTTTCAGCAGCACCAACATCGTTGAACGTATTGATGGTGGATCTGGCTTCGATGTTATCTCGGGTGACCTGGCAAGTAATACTTTGAATTTTTCCACAACGGAATTAGTCAGCATCGATCAAATAAAAGGGGGAGACGGCAAGGACATTATTACAGGTACTGCCAACGATGACATTATCTATGGTGAAACTGGAGATGATTCTCTTTATGGTGGTAACGGTATGGATACCTTGGTTGGTGGTAGCGGCAATGATCTTGTCAATGGCGATGCTGGTGACGATATCTTCCTCATGGAAGGGATTAGCAACGGTTATGATAGAGTCACTGGTGGCACAGGTACAGACACTATCTTGGGTTCAAACGGTGACGATATTTTTGGTTTCAATCTTATCAGTACGCTTGAAAAAATTGATGGCGTTAGCGGTAATGATTTCATACAGGGAGACGCGCTGAACAATACCCTCAACTTTTCTGCAATCATCCTCAACAACATTGCGCGTATTGAAGGTGGTGATGGCAACGATATCATTACTGGTGGAATTGGTAACGATAGCCTCTATGGCCAAGCAGGAACTGATAGCTTGGTCGGCGGCCAAGGTGATGACGTTTTAATTGGAGGTACTGGGGCTGATACACTCACCGGCGGCCTCAACAGTGATAAATATCTTTTTGATATGGGTGACGGCGTCGATCTCATCAAAAATACCGCCACTGATTATCTAACCGCTACCGATACCATGCAATTTGGCGCTGGCATTGAAGAAGAAACACTGTGGTTTACTCGTTCAACGAACAACTTGGTAATAAACGTTGTAGGTGGCAGTGACAAAGTGACTATCGAGAACTGGTATAGTGCTGCATCAAATAAAATGGATGAAATACGCGTGCATGATGCGGTGCTTTACAGCAATAGGGTTGACCAATTGGTTAATGCGATGGCTGTATTCGCGGTACCTACAGGTGTGGGTGCTCAAATACCTACGGATGTACAAGAGCAGCTGCAACCCGTATTAGCGGCAACTTGGATTGCTGCATAAAAGGTTACAATCATTTGCTAAAATAAAAAAAGCCAGTTCATTGAACTGGCTTTTTCTACGGGCCTAGTTGAGCTGTATTTACCGCGTCACTTTTGCAGATGTGCCATTGTTGCCCGAGCGAGTTCCGCGCATATCCCCTTCAAAAGAATTATTTATGTCTACTATGTGGCGATGTGTGTAACCAAGGTATGCGGTGTTAGCCTTTTACGACAGTAGACTCCGCTCGGTTTTTGTAGAAATGAAGTATTGCTTCCGCTGTATCGGAAATCAAAAAGTTAGCCCAGGGTTTAGCATACCAATTAAAACGGGTGCTAACCCTAAACTTTACTGAGATCTCCAAGTGAGTGCCACCCATCTCAGGAGTCAGTGTATAGGAGAGCATAAAAAAGCGGGGCAAAAAATTAGTCCGCGTCTTTCATTTTCTCTACCCTCGGTTCATTGCTGTCCTCTATTTTATGCCCCCGCTGTTTTATGCTCGCCAATAACGTTAACTGAAAAATATCTGTTACTTATTGTTTCCCAAATTCATCAACTGAATTGAATTAGTTAGACACTAACGACATCTGCATTTCAATCTTATCGGCTAAGGCTATAGGCTGCTTGTCTTTCTTGCCTTCACGCTTATCCATGCGAACAAATCCATACTGCTCTAAGCGTGCTAGCACTCTAGAGACATTACCAGGATCTTTATTCACAAGCAGAGCGAGCGCTTTGACACTCTCTGGATGATGCTGATTGATCGCCTCAATCAAGGCTTGGCTATTATCGTTAAGCGCTTCCGCCATTGCTCTTAATGACGGAAAAAAAATCTTCGGCGCATTCGCCGCCGGTTTGATTTCACCTTTCGCAATTTTGATGGTGTACTCGCGCATTTTTTCTTTCGACATAATGCCCACTCGAATCACACGCTTACTCATACGCTTATCCTCTTACTGTGCTGCTAACACCTTGTCAACTTCGTCCCAGAAATCCGCTAATAACTGGCCTGGACTCGCAAATTTATACTCGACACCTTTGTCATCGATCGAGCAATGCTGGTGGTCGTAAGCATACTTTTTGCCCTTAAACCCGCGAGAAACCTGTACCGCGTGCGCATTATCAAATCCCATGATGCGCTGATTCTTGCCATTATGGAGCGATAAACTGTATTTAATGCCGTGCGGTCTATCCTTTGTCTTCTCGACCAAAGAAACGTCGATCTTGACCCAATATTCGCCCTCATAGTTCATATTCATGCCATCGAGCGCGAGAAGGTGTTCAAGTCCAGTCTCTTTCATAATTGTAGCCTGATTACATTTAATAGTGAAATACTTTGATACAAAATAAGGTAGGCGTTCTGGCATTTAATGACATGAAATAGGATAACCTATTGTATCTAACAAAATATTTTAATTACTTTCTTTTGCACGGCCGGGGTTTGTCGCCGGAACACATACAGAAAATCAACTTCACTGGCAGGCATGCGACTGTGACGCGCATCTTTATCGCCATAGCCCAACACCAGCCATTCAGGGGACGTAAAACCAAGTCCCTCGGCAAGTTCAAGCAGGGCATGAGGCCGACGCTTTGTCGCCAGTTCTAAAGCGGAAATCATGGATTGAGAGATGCCGGTGTTACGACTCAATTCAGACTGACTGATCGCCAACTCGTCGCGTCGCGCCTTCAGGCGCTCTCCTAAGGCTTGTTTCGGTGCTTGAATCGGTCTTGTGTGATCCATCAGTCGGTTAGCCATCGCCTGCACTGCAGGGCGGCCGCGATACGTTTGCAGGAGATTAATTTCAGTATTCGATAAGCAAAGCGAGTGAATGAGATGCGAGCCCTTACCACAACGCAGCCAGGAAAAATTTACTCCAAAGTAAACACACCATTGATGATTATCCAAAGTATTTGAATAATGGACATCAACAATAAATAACTGTATTTCCTTTGGAGAAAAATGATGCCTTATGCTCGACGAGTAATCCTGCCAACCTTCCTACTCACAGAGGTTTGTGACAAACATGATGATGGTGCGATCTCACAAACCATACCAACAACTTCATCCACTAATGTCACTACGTATTACACAAAAACTGTCGGTGATGGATACAATAGATTGCCCGTGGTGCTACAAGGAAACGGTGCTCCATGGCAGGAAGCTTGTCTTTATATATTGTCTCGGCTTGAATCGGCGTACCGGCCACACATGTCAACCTATTCATCCATCGCGGACGACCTCACTCACTTTCGACGATTTCTCGAATCTGACGATATCGATTTCACCCACTTCCCAAAATCTAAACCTTTCAGACCAACATATCGCTATCGTGCTCACCTTGAATTACATATACATTGCGGCGAGATCTCTCCAGGAACAGCTCGTCGCCGCATTTCGTCCGTCGTAAATTTCTATCGATGGTTGAATGTAGAGGATATCCTGAAGCCAGAAAATTCTCCCTGGAAAGAAAGCGAAAAACTCTTTCAATATAAAGATTCAAAAGGTTTTTTTCACTATAAAAATGTAAAAACAACAGATCTAAAAATTAATATCCCGCAACAAGCCATGACCTTTTCACAAGATATTGACGATGGTGGCAAACTCAGGCCATTAACTCCTGAAGAACAGAAGCAAGTTCTGATGGCGCTGAAGGCATTGAAGAACACTGAGATGTCTTTGGTTTTTTGGTTAGCGTTATTCACTGGTGCACGAATGCAATCAATATTAACGTTACGTCTGCGCCATGTACAACTTGTCATTCCTGACAATGTTTTTGAAATACCTCTGTTAATAGGACCGGGTACATCTATCGACACCAAAAATGATAAGCGCATGACATTGTTTGTGCCGATCTGGTTAATGAACAGTTTACGAATATATTCGATAAGTGATCGTGCAATGCGTCGAAGAAATCTTGCAGGTAATCATGATGATGACCATTACCTATTTTTATCACGAAATGGAAAACCACTCTATCTAAGTAAAGTTGATCAACAGTTTTCAGCTGACAATTCATCCCACCGTTCCGCCAGCGGTGAAGCCATTAGACAGTTTCTTAATGATCGCATCATGCCACAAATTAAATTGCAATGTGGATTGAATATGAAATTTCGTTTTCACGACTTACGTGCGAGTTTTGGCATGAATCTCACTGAATCACAAATGAAGTTGGTTGAATGTGGAAAAACGACGCTGCACAAAATGAGATTGTATGTGAAGGATCGGATGGGGCATTCCAGTATAACAACAACAGACCTTTACTTAAACTATGGAAACAATAAGGTCTACGCATTACAAGCTCAAAGTGACTATGAGAGCTATTTAATGAATCTCATCGCGACATGTGAGAGTGCGTTATGACAGAGTATACTACACGAACGCACATCAAAATTATTCTGCCACTCAATGCAAAGACAACATTGGCCAAGCCTGAACTCATGTTCGTCAAATTTTCCAACGATACTCACTATATGGATGTAGGTCGATGGTGTTATTTAAAGAGAAAGAAATCAACAATAGGAGGACGACCTGCTGGGGCAGGATGTTATTTCCCAGTAAAACAATCGACATTATGTGTAGATCGTCGAAAAACGCTTCGCAAGCTGATTCGGTTGATGTCAGATACTGTCGCTTTAAAATTGAAAAGACCACAAACGTTGGTTGGGGAATTCCGTAACTTTTTGCGTTTTTTAGACTGGGCCGATCGTTCCCGTCAAACATTCGTACTTGAAGACAAGCTATCTACCTTAACCGTGCTGCAACGATATATCGACTATCTTAAACATAAAGTTAATATTCAAGAATTGGCATTGACCAGTGCTGTAATTCGGCAACATCATATTTTCTCTGTGTTGAAATTGTGGTTCGAGGATGATGCTTTATCGTCCGGGATGCGTTTATTCATTTCGCGGCGAACAATATCATCTGAGGTGGTTGATACGAGAGATCAGCAAAGAGCGTTGATGTTGTACTCCACTGTTTTTACCGGACTTTGTGATCTCGTATTAAATCCATCGCAATACCCCTTTCATCTTCATCTCACAGATTATTCTTTATGGCTATTTCCTTGTAAAAAATCCTTTATGAACCCTCAAGAATGTGTTGAACAGCATAGACACATTCAGCGTAATTGGCAGTATGATTACGTCAATGGGCGGTTAGGCCAACAGGAGGAAGTGGCCGACTCTTATTCCCATCGATATACCTATTATGACCGTAGACGAAAGGCACAGGCGCAACTCGACGAGGCAAATCAAGATCCCCAACACCGTAGGCGGAGAGAACATGCCCATGCCGCCGCGCAAGTATTTGCTCACTGGTTTATCGCTGTGACAGGTATAAACCCAACTCAAGCTTGTCAGTTAACCTGGAACGGCTCCTTTGAGATTGAAGTAGCATACCAAGGGTTCCGTGCTATTAAATGGCGTGCGAATGGGCGTCTTGTTGAGTTTCACATTACGGTAAACTTTTTATCTGTGTTTAAGCGATATTTGATGTTGCGCAACTATTTGTTGCAAGGAAAGGAAATTGAATTTCTTTTTCTTAATGCATATCGTTATACAGCTGATCTCCCTAGACAACTGATTGCTGGACACGCCGCAACGGGTGCACGCGATATTCTCGCTCGTTTCGATCCTACTGTAACTTGGATCTCCCCAAGACAATGGCGAGCCGTTAAATCAGATTTTCATCTCCGCAAACATGATGTTAGTGTTGCGGCTATAGCACTGCAAAACACTGAGCGGACAGTATTGAAGTCATACGCAACTGGCAGTTCCACAGCTGCGTCGAAAGAAATGACTGACTATTTTGAGCATGTGGCAACTTCTGTACTATCACCAAACTCACCAACACCATCAAGGAGCGTTCCCTCCAGTATCGGTTCCTGTTCGGACTACAAAAATCCACAGCGGCTCCCACTCGACAACGACGTACTTATTCCTACAGACTGTACACAGCCAGAAGGATGTTTATTCTGCGAACATTATACAGTTCATGCAGATAACACAGATGTGCGTAAATTGTTGAGTTGTCGATATTGTATTAACTACACGATGCCACTAAGTCATAACATGGATCATTTTGACTCGTTATTTAAACCTGTTATACAACGCATTGACACCTTAGTAAATCAGATAGCAAGTTTTTCCAGTGACAGTGCGCAGATGGTAGAGGCCATTCGCATAGAAGTAGATGCGGGTGAATTAGATCTCTATTGGGGGAAAAAATTAGAAATGCTGATCCAATTAGGAGTAGTTACTGAATGAAGAGGTATAACGCATTACTTGAACCGCGATTGTTAAGACCTGAAGATGCCGTATTAGGTGATGGTTTCAATGCCAAAACGAATTTACATCCGGCGATTGATTTTGTTGTAAGTCGCACAAAGGATGGAGAAGTACTTTCCTATTATGGCGATGATGTTTGGGATCTATCTCCCTATAGAAATATTTTCTCTCGCCCGTGTAAACTCAACTTTTTAACCTGGTGCAATAAACTGCCCGAGGTCAGCCAAGGTGGTTTCTCACCCCATATACGAAGCATCATTACTTCTATGAAGTGGCTTTTATTTTTAGTGATGTATAAATACCAATCGCGCAAAGGCGCTCACTCAGTGGGAGGTATCAGCGGTTATCTGAGCTTGTTAACATCAATAGCGCGAGTAGCATTTATACACGGAGTCACGCCAATTGATGTATTGCAGAATTCAAAACTATTAAAGGTCTACGTTGCTTCGATAAGCAATAGACAAGTTATTCGTTTAGCTACGTTATTGAAGGCACTACAATCTCTTGGAGAAAGAGAGGTTGGATTTATTGTTTTGAGTGGTCGTAGCCTTGACGACTTAAAGCGACTGGTAAGCCAAACGGTAGCAAACGCCAAGCAGACGGCAGTTATTCCACCGAGAATATATTCCGAGTTAATTCAGTTACTGCTTGCTCAACTTGATGCTTTTGAAACTGTTTGGCCACAATTAAAAAAATTGACTCAGCATATCGTCGACGACGATTGTTATGCGCGTAGTGCAAAAGCTCAAGACAACCATAGGAGAAGAACCAAAACATGCCAAGCTAGAACAAGTTATCAGCCCATTTTCATCGATGCGTTACGTGATCATCAATTGGAAGCTTATGCTAAGCAAAACAATTGGAACACTATAGTATCTATTATTCGCGAGCTGAAAAAGATACAAACCTTTTGTAAATGTATAATACACTTTTTTTCTGGTATGAGGGATAGCGAAGCGGCCCACTTACCATATCATTGTCTTTCTGTCTCTCGTACAAGCAGTGGCAGGACTTATTATCGATTGCATGGAGTTACCTCAAAATTACATGGGGAAGCCCAACGCACACAGTGGGTGACATCACGCGAAGGAGAAAGGGCAGTTCGCATTGCCCAAGAGATTGCATTATGTATTTACTCTGCGCTCAACGTCACTTTGCCAATGACGGTATCTGATAAATTTCCATTGTTTGTTTCTGTCTGTCATTTTCCGTTCTCACCAAACAAACTCGAAAAAAAGCACAATGGGCATTTTAATGTATCCGAATTTAGATCGGGATGTCGGACACATATCGATGAACTCTCGCTGGCGCATAATTTAATTATTACAGAAGCTGACATTCAGGAATTGGAAAAAATCGACCCTTGGCGTGGATGGAGACAAGAAGATGAGTTTATTATAGGTAAGCCATGGCGATTAACCTCACATCAATGTCGCCGCTCCTTGGCTATCTACACAGCGCAGTCAGGGCTCGTTTCGCTTCCGACGTTGCGGCGACAGCTTCAGCATATTACAGAAGAAATGACCCTGTATTATGCAAAAGGCAGTACCTCAGCAACGAATCTCATTGGTAATAACACTGAACACTTCGGCCAACATTACCAAGACGTTCAACCTGATTCAGAAGCATTGTCGTATATATACAACGTATTATTTTCTAAAGAACCCTTATTTGGAGGTCATGGAAAATGGTTGGATAAAAAGAAGGTCACTGGAACCACTGTGTTAGACGACAGAGAGAGAACAATCAAGGCATTTAGACAAGGTCAAATAGCTTACAAGGATACAATGCTTGGAGGTTGTTTGACGATGGAGCCTTGCCACAAAAAAGCTATGCGTTCGATTACCGCATGTTTAGACTGTGGGAAAGCCGTCATTAAGCAGAGCAAGTTGAAAAAAGTCATCACCGCTCAAAAAATCTGTCTCTCCACGCTGGATCAGAACACTGTTGAATGGCGAACTGAGCAGCAGTGTTTAAGCGATCTGGAAAATTATCACAATCTAATTACTAAAGTAAAAGTAAAGGAGAACGAGTATGCCTGATGCCGTTCAGGAGTATTTTGAAGCTCTGGACCGACTGACGTCTGGAAAATCCCAAATTGTTTCGCGCCAAGCAAAAATCAATAACGATACAGTTGCCATAGAAGCAGGCAGACACAAAGGGTCAATCAAAAAATCTCGACCCGTTTTTGCTGGATTAATTGACGCAATAAAGAAAGCGGGAGCGAATCAAGTAAAACCACATCAAGAGGCCAAAGAGAACATTCGAAAATTTAAAGTGAAAAGCATTGAATACAGGATTCTCTATGAGCAAGGTTTGGGAAGAGAGTTAGCGCTATTGCGCCAGGTAAATGAATTGAGACAAGAAATTAACCGACTAAATTCAAATTTAAAAGTGGTGCGTATTCGAGAGCAGAAAAAATTATGAGTGAAGTACTAAGTGTACTACATCTATCGTAGAACGCGATAATTTGGAATCCTTTCCGTTATTAAGAAAGAACGTGGGAAGCTATTGGCTAATCATACTGATTCGTCTATCATTTGCCTTCAACGCTAAAAAAATGGACAAGCAAAGGCTGCATGTCCATTTTTTACATCGATTAAATGGACAGTATAAAGTGGAAGAAATCTAGGTATTATGCGGCCCACAGCCATGTCCATTAGTTTTTACTTTGGTGTAAAAATTTAC
>OBEQ010670537.1_pt1 | contig 10912 bp, 7 predicted proteins | sample 1670901 | NCBI WGS metagenome assembly OBEQ01 (sample SAMEA104232315, study PRJEB22302) | groundwater metagenome | biome: forest; feature: aquifer; material: groundwater | place: USA | collected 2011-08-07 | depth 5.4 m | reverse complement strand
TTATCCAGTAAGTGTACCAAGTCTTTATTTCATGGTTCGACAGGCTCACCATGTCCCTCTTAAATCCTTGATTTTCCACGGAGGACATCCTGAGCTTGTCGAAGGATCAATTGGATTTGGTACATAAAGTGGATAAGCATTAAAAACCACCCGCAACTTTTTTTTAGTTGCACCGATAATATCAACTATGACCATTCATCTCAAGGCAGGGCCAGGTTATTTTGGAAGACTTGCTGAAGAAGGAATACATCTTACGCAAAGATTTAACCCTCGTGTGGATCAGTTGCGTGAAGTGATTGAGGCACTCCCAAAAGCGGCAGCTCAGAATGTAAGAGGCAGGAAGCTGGCGGTTAAGGTTGAAGACGCTTCTAGGGAGTTGAGAGAACTTTTAAAAACAGTTGATGGATCGAGTGTAAGAGCTCGTCATAAAGCCTTGGGCGAGATGTGGAGGATTTTTGAAGGGTTGGGGGATGCAAGGACTCACTTGGATTGTGCTCCTATTCACGCACAATACGCATTAGCGGTAACTTTGCCTGAACCAGCCGTTATTGCTGTTGCACCCCCTGTAGACATACGATTGATGACACCGTCGGTGAAGGATCCTCTTAGGCTCCTCCCTGAAAAAATATTGAATTCCAATCTTAATCATCCAGGAGATTTTCAGGCTCTTTTAAAATTGTTGGAGGGAGTTGCCACTGCAAGGGAGCCAGAACAGCGCTTGAAATCTTTGTGGGCCGTCTTGCCATGGCATGTGCAGGTTGAAACGAAACTGCATGAGGTACAAAGACGAATTATTCTGAATGGAAATCATGGATCAGAGATGAATCATCGCGCAGTCTTTTTGTGGATTTCTGAGCTTTTTGTGAGGCATGAACTGGATCGTTACCAAGTTTGTCAGATTAAATCGGATCCGCAAGGGCTTATTGTTGCGGTGTCTTTTAAGGGGCAGGAGTTGGGTGGTGCCAAAAATCCTTGCTTGCTTGTTCATGATGCCATGAAATTGTCTATGAAGGGTATGAGTGACGATCCCGCTATCAGGCTCCTCATGGAAACAGCCAGGGTGCACGTCGGATTTTGTATGTCAGCTGTTAAAACAGAAAAGATAGTGGCGCGTTTAAAAAAAGAAGGCTTTCCCCTGCATGATTCGACTCTTCATTTGGATCTCTTCCTAGATTACGAGATTGCAGATCCTGATATTTTTGAAACAAAACTGAGAGATTGCCTTTTAGATTTATCGAAGACTCCAAAAAATGAAAGAAAATCTATTGCCCAAACTTTTGGACAAATCGATATCTCTGTCTACGATAAGGCCGGAAACTCTTATTCCTTCCGATTTAAACCCAGCGAAATGGAATAAGCATAAACTTTTTTCACAACTTTCCATTGAGATCTGCCGATGATGGGTTATGAGGCGACTTGTGAGAAGCGTGAAACACTCTATTTTTATTCTATTTTTTAGCCTTTCTTTTTTAATTCCTGGCAGGGCTCATGGCCAAACGGCCGCGTTTTATCCTTCTATTCCTCTGACAAAAGCCCCCTTAAATGGAGCGGCTAACCCACACCCGGATAGTTGGCCAAGCCTTCTGGGAGACGATGGAAGTTTTTCCAAGATTTTTTCTTCTCCCCAGAGTGTTGTTTTTGGACCTACTTTTTTTAACCCTGAAAGCGGCCCTGCTGTTACCTCTAATGGTGTTGTCATTCCGGGCCATTATCTGGACTCTCAGGCACCCATTAATGTCACTCCTCAGACGGATGGTTCGGGAGCCTGTTTGATAGAGCTGGCCAACTTTTTCTCGCAGAATTTTGATTTTCAAAATGGCCGATTTGCCCGGTCAGCATGTTTTGCGAGTGCTTTCTGTGATACTTTGATGTGTGCGCCTTCGGATATTTCCCCTGCCTGTGTCTCCTGTCGTCGTTCAATTCTTGAGTGTTTGTTAAAAAGTATTCCGGAGAGTTGTAAAAACGTAGGTAATCCTGTTTTGGTGACAAATGGAGCCCAAGATCCACAAGATCAACTTCTTGAGGATAATTGGCCGGCCTTTCCAGATACTCTTGTGGCAGGTTTGATTCCTGATCCGGTGGATTCTGTTTTTCCAACCTTGAGCCAACGGACAGATTTTTTTCTTCCTATTGATGGAAAAGAAATCATTTCGGCAAATCCCCCGTCTCGACAAGTGGCGGCTTTAAATTATCTTCCTTTGCGTTCTGATTTTTTGAATATTCTCTTTAGGCGTATCAACCAAGTAAACACGGAAGACGATTTCAATGATTTCTTGGCTCAATTTGTTCCCATGCCATTTCCAGGCTTCTTGTTGGATCCGGAACTCCAGCAACAACAAGCTCCACTCTTTGGTGTCATGCATGATTTTAATGGAGGGGTCCAAACGACGTATAATTTTCAGAATGAGTGCGTTGTAGACAGAGTTAAAAGTACTCAAAATTGTCGTTCGGCCCCCGTTTCTTTGGAGACGGTACCTCTGTCTTCCTCGGAATCAAAAGATTTGGTGATTCTGCATCAATATTTTTTGGATCCTATCAGTTTGGATAGACCGACAGGCACCTTACCAACCTCGGTGGCAAACCTAAGAAACAATTCTTTTTTAAGACAGTTTGCTCAGTTGTTATTTCCAAGGGATGTTCCTGGGGCCCTTGCTGAAAAATACTGTACGAATGTGATTGGAGGCAATTTCCCAGGCAAAGTTTCTGGAAACCCATGGAGTCAGCCCATCAATGTGAGTTTTTTTAGCCAGGATTATGATTTTGTTCAAGCGGGGTCATTGGGACATACAAGTGGCAGTGTGCCTGTCCGCAACTCAATCTTGGGCTATCTGACGTCCTACAAAAATAAAGGTGGGGCAGAATTTGAAAGAATAGGTCGAGCATCCAATACAAACGATCCTCTTCGTTTTTGTGTTGGAAAAACGCCGACTCATGTGGAGAAGGCTAATTTGGATGGGGATATATCACCTGATCTTGTTGTCTCCAATTTTGGTGGATTTAATTTAAATGGTCCACTGCAACCCGGACTTGTGGGCCCAAACAAATTCCTTGAGACGGCGGGAGGCATGAGTTTTATCCGGAATTTTGATGGTAAAAGTGGAGAGCTTCTTCACTTGCCCCTTGTTCCCCATCGAGGGGCTACTCACCCCTTACACCCCATTCATGTGAGCTGTGGGGATCTTAACGGAGATGGGGCTGATGATTGCCTTGTGACATTTATGGATGGAATGGGAATTCATCTGGATATGAACTTTGTCAAAGAATATCGAGTTCCTGATGTGATCAGAAGTGATCTGACATTGGGTGGAGATCATTTGGTGCCCGATATGGGGGGAAACTGTCTGAATTGCAGCGCTCCTCCGAATAATCTTCAATTACCTTCCGGGGTCACGGAAGCTATTTATGGGAATATTCCCAATTTTAATGACGGTGATTGGGCCTGCCAAAGGATTCTTCCTCTCGTTAATCCTGCCAATCCAGGCGAGGTCCAGGCAAGTCCCAGTCCTTATGATCTTTATGAATGCAGTGGATCTGCAAAAGATATAACGTGTCCGGATTTTTCAAGGTCCCATGCGGATCGCTTTGTTTATAAAGTAAAATATCGTGTTTACGATCCGGCCGGCTGTGGTGCTGCGGCGCCAGAGTTTCAAAGTCTTGTGAGCGGAGGACAGTTTCCCCCTCCTGCGTGGAACTGCGATACAATTCAACAAGATTCAGTGATGAGTACAGCTTCTTTTACTTGTCATGTGCCAGGAATGGATGCTTCAGATCCTTGGAAATGTGAATATGCTATGCGTCCTGCTCCTTTTGCAGGGGTGCCGAGTGATTGTAATATCAGATGCTCGGGTACAATGCCTGCCCAAGCAACTCCGACTTTCCCACAGATTTTAGATGTGGTTATTTCTAATGGTCCGACTCCTTTTTTTAGAAGGGGAGGGCCTGTTGAGAGAGAGGCTATTTATCAATGTGGGTATCCTTTTAATGTCGATCGGAACAGTGAATTTGCCGTTTATATGAACGATGGTCATGGAGGCTTTTCCAATGCAACGTCTTCTCTACAGCTTCAATATGTGAGCATGGAAGGGGCAGCCAATGCTGGAAGGGCTGATGACCGTAGGATTGTTTCTCAATTTCCTGTTGCGTATACGTCCATGACCGATTGGGTAGTATTTTCTTCGACAGGCAATTCTATTCCGGCGGATCGTATTCCCAGGATGTCATTACGGTCTAGCCTCACAGCTCAAGGACGAGGGGCGAATGGCAGTATGGAACTGGGTGTCTGGCCTTTTCATAGTGTTTTGGCCGACATGGTTGATAAAACCGGCGCCCCTAACCCTGATGGTTTAAAGGACGCCATTATCGCGTTGAATAATAGCCACTTTGTGGCGATTCTTCCCAGTCAGGGTGGAAGAACTCCTTTTAATGGAAGCCCGACTCTTTTTATTGATTCATCAACGCCTAAGTATAAAAAAGAATTGTCTGATTTTTTAAGCGGTCCTCTTCAACATGCAAACAATCCCACGCCTATTTCTTCATCGGATCAGCTGAGCCTTCTTCTTGGGTTGGCTTCTGGGACAAATTTTGTGTCCGTTCCTCAAGATCCCATCAATGGTTTGAATGAGTTGTCTGCACCAGAAACCAATCGTGGCATTGTGGCTCTCCATGGGTTTCCTTGGAGAATGCTCATGACGTGGGTGAATAGTTTGGAGTATCCCAAACAATGAGATCTAACGCGTTTAAATTATTTTTATTTCTTTTTCTCATTATCGGACTGGAATGTAATGGTCAAAGTGGCACCTCTCTTGTTCCACAACCGATGGGAGGTTATGGAGCTTATTTGCCCCCTTATCGTTTGTCGCCTAACCAACCTCCACCACCGGCCGAAGCCGATGTTTTGTTGCCGAAGTTGATGGTTGTTCCACCCACGCCTCCGCTTCTTTGTCCTATTCCCGCAGCAGCGGCGGCCAATATTACGGCGGGAGACAATCGTTGTACCCGGTGTGCTTCTGATTCAACTCTTTGGCTCGAAGATCCTTTGTGTGTTGTGAGTCCACCTCTTCGGATGTGTTCATTCTCTGGAGCAACTGGTTTACTGGCGAGCAGTCCCTTGTGTCTAAGATGCGCTAATCCTCCAGCCTCGTTTACAAGTCGGCCGTCAGATTCTTTGGGACTTTGGGCCGGGGATCCTACTTGCCCGACAGCTTCCACAATTCCTTGTCCTTTTAGGGGTCTTCCTCCGGGTGTAACAATTGGAGATATACGATGTGTGGAACAAGAGCCCGTAGTCCCACTTCCCAACCCAAATGGAATCTTTGAATTGGAGTGTGATTGCGCCAATGCGGAAGATCATTATCCAAAAGAAATGACACTTGGGGTTAAAGCTTGCTTTGGGATCACAACGAACAGAAAGCCCACAAAAGCTTATTGTCGGCTCAAAGCGCCGGATCAGGGTAATGTTCTTGGGATCACCAAAAGTCAGTTGTTGGCTAATGTCCAACGGATTGAATGGAACCAAACGAAGGGATCTTCTTCTGTATCCACTGGAATCCCTTCGGTGTCCGGTCTTGTTCTACCGACGATACCAGAAACCTCTATTTCAAGGCAGACATTCTCTGTTACAGAAAGAACCAATCATGCAGAATCCATTAAGGATCAGGTGACATTTGAGTTTCCTGTGGCGACGGCGACCATCGGATCGGGCAAGATCAGTGACAATTTTGCTTTTAAGGCTGTGGCAAAAGATGCCAGCGGTACTCCTGTGTGGGTGGCACTTGGGAGTATTGATATGGTTATGGGAGTGCAAGGCGGTGGGTGTGGGAGTTGTTCCTTGAGCGGAACTTCGAGTGTTCAGAATATCCTGGCAAACTTTCTTGTGGTTTTTAGTATTGCCGGGTTTCCTTTCTTCAGAAAGCGGATCTTTTTGAAACGGTAGAGTCCAAAATTTGGACGTTTTCATGAGTCATACGCTCCAGGATGTTGGCATTTAATTTGAAAGAACGTCCTTTGATGCTTCCAAAAATGAACTCTCTCAAATATTTTTTAGGGGTTGCTCTAATTTTCTTTTTTGTGTTCTCCGGAGATCTTTACGCTCGTCCGGCTCTGGCGGTTCTGGAATATCATTCTAAAGACTCTCTTGAGGAAGCGACGACACGTTTTTCAGATCGGTTAAGGGAAGAGTTTATTCGTCGGTATCAACGGGCCGTTTTGACAAAGACGGAAACTCAGGATCTTTTCTTTTATCATCGAGATGAAGCCCTTCGCATGGGCTTGTTGCCTGGTCTGCCGGAGCTTGTGAAAGCCAAAAAAGCTTATTTTGAACTCAGACTGGATGAGGCAGAGTCTCTCCTCACAAAACTGATTCAGTCTGAAGGCTGGGAAGTCAGGCCCGATGCTTATTTGTTGCTGGGCTTGGTGGCCTTGGCTAAAAATGATGAAATGAAGGCGCGAGAGGCTTTTGGTCAAACGCTGAGGTTAGATCCAGATCGTCATTTGGACGCCCAGTTTTTTTCTCCCAAAGTAGTTCGCTTGTTTGATTCGATGATTCGTGACCAAACCAAAAAGGGTGGAAATTTAACCATCGAGGCCCAGCCCATCGGATCTCAGGTCTGGATCAATGGTGTTTTTCGAGGCGTGGCGCCTTTGCAGATAAAGAACTTCCCGGTAGGATCACACTTCATCAGAATTCAGGCCGATCATTTTCAAACCTCTTTAAAGAAAGTTGAGTTGAGTCTGGAAAAAGAAGTGTCTCTTAAGGTGTCTCTCACATGGTTGGGAAGGGAATCAGAACCTTCCATCTTGGGTTTTAATGCGACTGAAGTGAGCGATGGAGAAAGATTGACTCCTGTGGCGGCTTCTGTTGGTTCTGCCATGGGTGTTTCAAAGGTGCTTTTGGTGAGCGTTCGGCATGACAAAAAAATAGATGAAGTGGAAACACGTCTTGTCGATGTTTCCTTGGGAGCTGTTCATCGATTTCAAACGTATCCGGTCTCTCGGTTGAAGGAAACGTCAGCGGAGACGGCAGCCTTGGTGGTACAAGATTTGGCTAAGCACTTTGATGAGGATTTGAAAAAGAATCCAGGACGCTATGCGGACAACCGATTTGAAGGTGATTTTGTTCTTTTGGGAAAATACCGAAAACCTTTTTATCGTCGTCCCGTCTTTTGGGTGTTGGTCGGCGCAACTGGAGCCACCGGAGGTGCAGCTGCAGCGGTCTTAGGCGGAGGAGCCGCAGCTACGGGAGCTCTCGGGCTCGCTTTTTAGGTGAGGGGATAATGAAACTTTCTATGTATTTGATTGGTTTTATCGTTCTTATCTTGGGGCTTAACTCAGGTTGCCAGAGGAGTGGGCTTCGACCTATTTCCGAAAATTCTGTTCCGACGACGGCTGTGGCTGTTGTTCATTTTGATTTTGATCGATTTCAGTTAAAAGAAGATCAGAAGCAGTTTCTCGTCCGGCAAATTCAGAAGTGGAAAGGTCATAATCAATTGACACTTGTTCTGGAAGGACATGCAGATCGGGTAGGTGAAGCACCGTACAATCTTGAATTAGGAGCTCGCAGGGCTTTGCAGGTCAAGTGGATTCTTGTGCAGGAAGGTTTTGTTCCGGAACAATTAGTGGAAGTGAGTCTGGGTCAATCGAGACCTCTCAATGATTCAAATACTCCTGAAGAAAGAGCCCTGAATCGTCGGGTCGAGTTGTATCTCCGTTGAAATCACTCACCGTTTTTATTCTAGCCAGTTTTTTGACGCTTCCCGTGTTTGGGAAGACAAAGGTGGCTCTCATCTCTCTTAAAAGTTCTGACGTATCGGCTCGGCAAATCAACCAAATGCAAAAGTCTTTGATGGAGGCCTTGCAAAAGGAGGAATTATTTGAGTTGGTTTCTCAAAAGGATGTCGCCCAATCTCTTTCCGATGATTTTATCAAAATTTTAAAAAAGGAAATCAAGAAAGCTTGGGAAGATTGTTATCAGTTTCATTTCGAAGAAGGTTTGGAACTCTTAAAAGGCCGCGAGGATGAGGAAGCCTTGAAGTTACAAGCCCTCTTAAGTTTGGAAAAGGGGAAGTCAAAAGGCATGAGCGAAGAAGTCGCTGCGCGAAATTTTTTGATTCGATTGCTCACTCTTCATGCGCCTCAAGACCCACCTTCAGATATTTTTCCACCAAAGTTTATTCACCTCTATCAGGAAGTTCGCCAAAAAACTTCTCTCACCCGTGCTCAGCGTCGAGCTGGAGTTGTTCTGGCGCCTGGAATTTTTATGGCTCCATCGTCTTTAAAAGAATGGCGCGGTCGATTTGCCTCTTTGGCGCGAGAAGAGTTGTGGGATAGAATCCTTGTGGCCCAGTTATCTCCTGTCGGATGGAATGTTCAAATGACTCTTTATGTATTCTCCTCGTCGCCCATGAGTTTCAGTGGACCCAAAATGTTTGTCGGTGAAATGGTGGATGGAAAAGAAATTGATTCGGCGGCAAAGATTCTCATCAAGAAGGCGTTTGTTATTGACACTCCGTCAGAGGCTAAGTTAATTTCAAATTAAGTTGATCAAGAAAATCCATTCCATTAAAAAAATATTTATTTTTTCAATTTTCATTCTCTTTGCTTTGAGCTTTGGCTCTCAGCTTTTCGCCCGTACAGCCAACGTGAATATCAATCGGTTCAATCCGACAGCGGATGTGAGTCCTTATTTGTCCGTTTATGGATCTCAGACGCTCCAACCGTGGCGATATCAGTTTGGGGTGATGACAAATTATGCCAGAGATCCTGCCGAAGTGGGTGCTTTGGGAGCTAGGCGTGTCGGTATTGTGGATCATTTAATCATGACGGATGTTTCGGGGGCTTTTGGAGTGACTGACTGGTTTCAGTTGGCTCTCGATGTTCCGGTAGCTGTTTACGTCGATGAGTTTGATCTCATAGGGAATGAAATGAAGGTTGTGCGCATGAGTGATGTACGGTTTGAACCTAAGTTTCGTCTGGTGGATATTGATCGACACTCGATAGGCCTTTCAGTTCTTCCCACTCTCATTATTCCTACAGGCAGTGGGGATGACCGAGTGGGAAATAATAGCTGGGCGGGTGGGGGAAAGATCATTCTCGATGCGGCAATCGGAGAACGTGTTCAGATTGCAACCAACTTTGGTTATGTGGCCAGAAAGAGTGTAACGGTTGTGAATGTGCTGGAAGATCATCGATTCACCTACGGGGCCGGTCTCAGTATCAAAGCCGCCGACTGGATGGATATGATGGGCGAAGTTTCCGGCTCTACGAATGTGAGTAATTTTTTCAAGGAAAAAGCGGAATCTCCTCTGGAGGCAGATGGAGGTTTACGGTTTTCACTCCCTCAGCCGGAGGGTTTTGCAATCACTGTGGGTGGTGGCGTTGGTTTTGGTTTTGGTTATGGGACTCCGACGTACAGGGCTCTCTTGGGCGTGTCTTATCCAAATCCAAAGCATGTGTATTTGCCTGTCGCTCCTCCGCCTCCTGTGGAGGAAGCCTTTGCAAAGGTAGAGAAGAAAAAAATTGTGATTACGAAAAAGGTTCATTTCGAGTTTGATCGATCGGGAATTCGACCTGTCTCTTATCCCATTTTGGATGCTGTGGTGGACATCTTGAAAGAAAATGCCGACATTCTAAAAGTTCGTATCGAAGGATATTGTGATTCTAAGGGGACGGATAAATATAACCTGAAGTTATCTCAAAGAAGGGTGCAGACCGTGAAAGTGTATCTCACATCTCACGGAATAGAGGCCAGTCGTCTCACTGCAGTTGGTTATGGAGAATCACAGCCTATTGCCGATAACACAACTCCCGAAGGAAGAGCCCGAAACAGGCGAGTGGTCTTTACCATCCTTGATCAGGAAGGACCCGAAACTTCCAAAGCTTCCGAATGATCTTCATGTTCGTTATTTAAAAGGAGTGGGTCCTCGGATTGCCGATCTGTTAGCCGCAAAAGAGATTGTCACGTGTGAAGATCTTCTAGGCACTCTTCCGTACAAATATCTTGATCGTCGCTCTCTTCTTGCCATTAATGATTTAACTCCCGGTAAAGGTCTGGTGACTGCCGGAAAGATTCTTTCTGCCGGAATTGTTTCTGCCGGTCCTCGAAAAATTTTTGAACTTCTCTTGGGAGATTCAACCGGAGCCATTTCTCTCAAGTGGTTTCGATTCAATCCTCGACAAATGATGGGCAGTCTCAAAAAAGGAATGGGCCTGCTTGTCAGTGGAGATGTGACCCTCTTTCGTGGCGAGCGCCAGTTTGTGCATCCGACGCTGCAAGTCTTGGATGCGGATGTGATTGATGATATTCAGGCTCCGGGCCTTGTTCCGACCTATTCTCAGATACAAGGGTTAGGGCAAAAATACCTTCGGAAAATCATCCACACGGCCCTCGAAATGTTCGGAGACTCCATCAAGGAGTGGGATCCTCTTCCGGAAGAAGTGCGCGGTCGCCAGTTGTTATTAGCCAAGGACAAGGCACTTCGGGAAATTCACTTTCCGGGTGAGGAGGTTTCTTTAGAAGCCTTGAACTTTTTTCGAACGGCCGGATTTCGTCGTGAAATTTTTGAAGAATTTTTTCTCATGGAAATGGGATTGGCTCTTAAAAGGCGATCCGCAAAGAGAGAAGCGGGGACAGCCTTTAAAATTTTCCCAGACAAGATGGTGGAATGGAAAGCCCGACTTCCTTTTAAACTGACGCTCGCTCAAGAACGTGTGTTGCAAGAAGTTTTCTCCGATCTCTCCCAAGCTTTTCCCATGAACCGGCTTCTTCAAGGAGATGTGGGGAGCGGAAAAACCATCATTTCACTTCTGGCCGCTTGCGTGGCTATCGAAAATGGAACTCAAGCGGCTTTGATGGTGCCCACGGAAATTTTGGCCGAACAACATTTTGAAACCGCCAGAAAGTTTTTGTCGCCATTAG
>OBEQ012623084.1_pt1 | contig 10913 bp, 11 predicted proteins | sample 1670901 | NCBI WGS metagenome assembly OBEQ01 (sample SAMEA104232315, study PRJEB22302) | groundwater metagenome | biome: forest; feature: aquifer; material: groundwater | place: USA | collected 2011-08-07 | depth 5.4 m | reverse complement strand
TTTTTGCGAGCCTTTTTCTTTGCCAATTGCTTTTTTTATCATCTCGGCAACTGGTGCTTTTTTGGTGATAAAAGTAAATGTCCTGTCTTCAAAAACTGTAATCACCACTGGCAAAATATTGCCAATCTGGTCCTTAGTTTTTTCATTGAAAGCCTTCACAAAGTCCATTATTGGCAGTCCATGCTGGCCCAAAGCTGGTCCCACTGGAGGAGCCGCAGTTGCAACCCCCGCTGGCACGTTAAGTTTTACAAATGTCTTAATTTTCCTTACAGGCATCTTATTGTTTCCTTATTTCATCTAATTTATCAAAAAGTCTTTGCTCTCTTCTTAGGTTCCAATCTCCTGCTATACATACAGCAGAAATTAATCCAAACATAACAGCCAAACCAGGTGCTTCTGAATTTAATGTCTGGAATGTGTGTATACCCATAGTCACTATACCTCCATCAAACACTGCTTTGGCAGCTATTCTATAGGTAGCCATATCTTTTGGTACAAAAACTTTATCCCAAATTTTTGCAACTGGATTCATTGGTTTTGGTAGATCTACTTTTTCCATATATTTTAAAGTTTAGTGACTTGTAAAAAATCCAATTCCACAGGAGTCTCTCTACCAAATATCGACACTAGTACTCTAACTTTACCCTTCTCCTTATCAACCGATTCGACTTTACCGATAAAATCAGTAAATGGGCCGTCAATAATCTTGACTGTGTCATCAACCATAAAGACATCTTTAAAGGTGGCCGGTGCACCTTGGGTCATAAACTTCACGATTGATTGAACTTCGCGCTCAGAAATCGGGGTTGGTTTATTGTTCATTCCCACGAAAGCCGTTACTCCCTGAGTGGTCCTTACAGCCAGCCAAGAAGCATCATCAAGGTCCATTTTAACCAGGATATAACCAGGGAAGATCTTCTCTTTAACCTGTTCCTTTTTACCGCCGCGAATTTCAATTTTGTCCTGGGTTGGGACCAAAATATCAATAATTCTATTTTCCAGATGCTCAGAATCAATCCGTTGTTTTAAATTGGTAGCAACTTTGTTTTCATGTCCAGAAAAAGTATGGACTACATACCATTTGGCGTTGGGGTTATCATTGACCGGAGTAATCGGAGAGTCAGAGTTATCGGAGTTATCCGAAGGTTCAGAGTGATCAGAAACTTCACCTTCCGATTTTTCAGATAACTCTGATTTGTCTGAATCAGCTACTTCCTCAATAATGTCTTGATCAACAGTATCTGATTGACTGGAGGGCTGGTCTACTGACTCACTGGCTTCAGCCGGTTCACTTACTTGTTGAGCTTTAACTTCTGGTTCTGGGATTGTAACTTCAGTACCCTCACCCTCAAAAACTGCGGCTGCATCTTCTGCGCTTTCTACAGGTGTAGCCTCAGCAATGGAAGTTTCACTAACCACTGGAGCATCGTTATTTTCTAATTCGCTGGTTTGCTGATCAGGCTGAGCCACTGGATTATTGACCTGCCGGTCTACTGGTTCACTGTTTTTATCTTCGTCAGAAGGCAAGGTTTTCTTATCTGGTTTTATCTGATCATTATCTGCCATATATAAATGTTGATGCTTTGGCCAAAACAAAATCGACCCCAGCAATAAAAACTCCCACTAAAACAGTGACTAAAATGACCATCATCGTGAGCCTAATAGTTTGGGCCCGACTGGGCCAGACTACTTTACTTAGTTCAACCTGCGCTTCTCTAAAAAAATCAATAACTTTTGTCATTTTTTAACAAAAAAATCCTCCTTTGGAGGAGGCGTTTTGTCAAGTATAGCAGAACCAATACCAAGCTGCAATATAGAGATTGAAAGATAGGTAAGTGGGGTGTATATTGCGGATATGAAAAGGCACCTGGCGATATTTACTCCATCAGTTGCAGATCAAATTTTGAATGGGAAGAAGACTATTGAGACTAGATTTTCTAAACATAAAATTGCCCCATTTGGAGTAGTTGAGGTAGGGGATTTGGTTTTAGTAAAACCAGTTGGGCAAGAGATAAAAGGCCAGTTTTGGGTACAAAAATTGATCTCATTTCAGGGACTGACAAAAAAGGATTGGGAGTTAATTAAAATTCATTATGGGAAAGATTTATCGCTTGGATCTCAGGAATTGGATGATAATTTTTTCAATGGAAAAAATGAATCAGTGTTTGGGACTTTAATTTTTATTGGTCGGGTAGAAAAGTTTTTAACCTCACCTGTTAAGATCGAAAAAAAAGACCGCCGGGGATGGATCGTTTTGGATTAGGCAACTGCTCTGGATTTTTTAATCATTCCCAGTGCTACAGCATCACCAAAAGCTATTGATAAAGCTGGGGCTGCTAAAATGCCAAGTGATGTAACAAATAAACCTAAAACTGCGAGGCCAATAGCTGGCTTAAAAGATTTTTCAGCTAGATTCCTGACGCCCCTTAAAATAAAATTAGGTTGTTGTTCTGCTGCCATAGTTGTATTTTACCTTTTGTGCAGCAAATAGGCAAACTTGTTTACCTTTTGTGCAGCAAATAGGCAAACTTGTTTACCTTTTGTGCAGCAAATAGGCAAACTTGTTTACCTTTAGTACCAACAAAAAGAAAGTTTTACTTAACAAATTAACCGATATATTTAAATGCGGAGTTGACAATATATGTTAGTGGGTGTAAAAATGTTATATGGGAGCCGATAGTCAAGAGCCTGATCCAGATTCAAATCCTGTTCCTACCCCAGCTGTTTCTGAACCTAATTCATCTTATCACTTTACTTCGAAGGAACTTTATCATTTAGCAATTTATAGAGCTGCTTGTAGATATAATTTCTTTAATGATAGTTCAGGAGTAGAGGATTATGCTCATGATCCAAGCTTTTCTTTTGATTTTTTAAAAGTGGAAGATACCCAAACGACTTCAAATACTTCTGATAATAAATACCCATTTACATCTAGAGAACGTAAAGAACTTGAAAAACGCAGAGCAGCAGTAGTTGGGGGATATTATAAAGATGATATGCCATCTAAGTCAACCGAATAAGTTATAAAAACTTTAAGGATTTGCGCCTGGGGTAATAATAGTAGTAAATGGATCAGTGAAGGTTAGGTCTTTGGGTGTAGGAGTCTTCTTCTTTTCCTCTTTTTGCCCAATTAAAGATTTATTTTCGCCAGAAAGCAAGGTTCCCTTAGTTTGCCCGGCAATAACTAGATCCTTTTTGCCCTCAACCATCCCTTCCACTACATCTGGCGGCCTTTGGAAAGCCAAATCTTTCTTTCCGTCTAATAATTTTGTCATCAATTGGTTCCAAATTGGCGCCGCCCCGGTAATCCCTGAGGACAACCTGGGGTCCATTGGGTCACCATTATTATTCCCGACCCAAACTCCGACCGCCACTTCCGGAGTATAGCCAAAGGTCCAATTATCCTTCTTTGAGTCAGTAGTGCCGGTTTTAACTGCCACAGTATGGCCAGGGATTTTGAGCAGGGAATTTGGCCCGAAAACCGGCTCCCGGGCTTTATTGTCCGCGAGGATATCTGTAATTAAAAAGGCCACACTGGTTGGCAGGACCCTGTTACCATCAAATTTTGTTTGATTATCCTCCAAAGGATTACCAGACGGGTCAACGACCTTTAAAATCGGTTGCGGGTCATGGCGCAGCCCCATTTGGGAAAAAGTTGAATACACCGTCATCATATCTAGAAGTTTGACCTCACCTCCGCCTAAAGTTAGGGATAACCCATAGCGGTCAGGATCATTAAAGCTGGTGATGCCTAAATCCTTAGCAGTTTGGATCATATTAGGGATCCCCACTGCGGCCAGCATCTTCACCGCTGGAATATTATAAGAAGATCCAAGTGCTGTCCTGATTGTGACCGGGCCATGAAAGGCACCGTCATAGTTGACTGGGGCATAAACCTCCCACTGGTTTTTAAAAACAATTGGGGCATCTAAAATAACTGAAGCCGGGGAATAACCCATCTTAAAACCAGTCGCATAGGTTATAGGTTTAATCGAAGACCCGGGTTGTCTCAAAGCGGTAGCCACATTAAAGCTGCCAAAGCCTTGGTCCCAATAGTTTCTGCTGCCCACCATCGCTAAAATCTGGCCATTTTTAGGATCCATTATTACTGCAGCCCCATTGGTGATATTTAAATTATTGAGCTTACCAACTTCTTGTTCAACCACCTTTTCCGCCATTTCTTGAGTCCCCATATCGAGTGAGGTATAAACTTTTAAACCCCCTTGACCAACCATCTTTTCGCCATATTTATCCGCCAGCAGTTTTTTTACATACATCACAAAATGGGGGGCTTTGATTTGGGCAAACTGCGGTTTAATCTCGAGTTGTTTTTCATAAGCCTGGACGGCTTGGTCTTGGGTAATATATCCATCCTCAACCATCCGCCTTAAGACCTCTTTTTGTCTCATTTTACCCAGTTCCGGATTGGCACCATAAGGGGAATAGGTAGTCGGGGATGCGGGCAATCCGGCCAGATAAGATGACTGCGCCAGGTCTAAATCCTTGGGTTGTTTGCCAAAATAAGTTTGGCTGGCGGCCGAAATGCCCCAGGATGTGCCGCCGTAGGCCACCTCATTAAAATACATTTGCAAAATGGCTTGTTTGGAAAAAACCCGTTCGGCCCAAAAAGCTAAAATAATCTCTTTAAATTTGCGTTTTAAAGTCCTTTCCGGAGACAAAAGGGTATTTTTTATCAGTTGCTGGGTAATTGTTGAGCCACCTTGTAAATCCGCCTGATCTTTTTGAAAATAAGTTAAAATCGCCCGGGTGACACCTTCAAAATCCACCCCTGAATGGGAGTAAAAATTTTTATCTTCAATCGCAATTGTGGCTTGCTGCAATTGGGGAGGGATATCGTCAAGTTTGACTAAATAACGGTTTTTATCTTCAAAAAGACGGTACAAGATATTGCCATTGCGGTCATAAAAGATTGTAGTTAAGGCGCCATTAATATCGCTCAATCTCTCCGGTGAGGGCAGTTCATTGGCGATTTGAATGAGCATTGAGGAGTAATAAAAAACTACACCTAAGACAATTAAGCTCGCCAGCCCAATCCGGACCGGTTTGGGAAAAATCCGCTTTAAAAAAAGCAAGATTGGTCTAATTTTATAAAGCAGATATTCTTTAAAGGGTCTAGACCTGGGTCTGCCCCGGCCCCGGTGTTTTTTGGCTAATACTAAACTAGTAAGATGCAGCAAGGTCCGGAGCAAAGTTCCAGTCAGGTTAAGTAATAATCTAAAAAACAAGACTACTAAAAATCCCAGCAAGCTTAAAAAATTAACAAATAGAGTTACTGCTTTGATTAAAGTCCAAGCAGCCAGTATTAGCGGCAGTAATTTTTTCTCCGTCTTCATGCTATTAAATTGTCAAATTGTGTAGCAAAGTAGCTCAATTTGCCTGTAAAATGGGGAACCTTACGGTCATTGTAGGCAAGATTTGAGATAAAAGATAGTAGGGCAATTTGGATCAAAATATGTCAGTTTACTAGGGATCTGGTAAGTAGTAGTTGAAAGGAATGCAAGTTAAAGAAAAATCCGAATTTCGAAATCCGAAACAAATAATAATGACCAAAATATAAATATTCAAAACTGTTTTGTATTTAGAAAATGAGCCAAAGCCTCTTTGTTTTGCAAATTAGAATTTGTTGCGATATTCGTGCTTTGATATTCGAATTTATTTTTCTGTAAAGATCTTTTTAGCCAAATTTATATACTTAGGATACCCATGAGAGTTCATGTAATACCACCACTCCACACCCCAAAAATAAATTGGGGAAAATTGAGTGAGCTTAGCGTACTCAAAGTTCTGGGAGATCTTTTCTGCCGGAAAGATCTGCTGTTGGTTGGTTGGGGTAAGCTCAAAGATCTGTTTTTCTGCTGGAACCCAAGGTTCAGCTTGGAGTTCAATAACAAGAGCCTGGTTGTTTTGGGGCGCAAAGATCTTGGCCAGATTGTATTTCAATTGATAAAAAACCGGCGGAATTGGGTAGTTAAAGTATCCAATCCATTTGTCCCAAACAGTACGGTATAGAGTAGTCCCAAACTGATCACCAAGCTGGGTCTCTGTCAGCCACGAAGACAACTCCCCCGAACTGGTAATTAAAACCGGATGTTTAGGGTCTTGCGACCTGACCAGGACTACTTCATCCTGCAGCCGTTTTTGGTCAGGTTTTGGGCAGACGCCGTAATTTAAAAGCGGCTCATTTTCCACTTGCCAGGCCATTAAAGCCGGGTGATCTTTAAAGCGGTTTACTTCCTGGCTAATAAGCTGCAGTAGGTGGAGATTTTTTTGCTCTGGGGAGACCGTTTGGGTCCAGGTTGGTAAAAAACACTCCGGCCATCTAGGAACTTTTTGTCCCACTACTAAAATGATTTTGGCCTGGTGGGTTTGGGCTGTATCAATATACCATTTTAAATCCTGGAAGTTGTACTGGCCGGGTATTAATTCCACCAGGTCCCAATAAATTGGCAGCCGGATTTTTTTGACTTTTAGATCATCAAGCAATTTTGTATAAGTAGTTTGGGGATTTAAACCTAGACTCTGGGCATAGCGCGGTGAGAAAGTAACTCCCAGTTCTGGCTTATTAGTCGGATGAGAAAAGCTCAAGATAAAAAGCCCAAAGCCGATCAATATTATCCCCAAAATTTTACCGGCAATTGATTTTGGGCTTAAATGATCGGTAAAGATAGCCGGATATTTTTTAGCTAAAATTAAGCTAAAAAGGAAAAGAAAGATATATTGCACACCCTGCAGAGAATTAACTAAAGCTGGGGTAGCCAGCGAAACTGAAAAAGTCAGCAATAGTTCTGAGCTGCCGCCTGCTGCCTGGCCGATTAAAAAAAGCGCTCCGGCTTTAGAAAAAAAATTAAGTTTAGGTCCTTTTTTGGTTAAAACCCGATGACGGAGATGGGGAATAATAAAAATTAAAACCCCGATGGGAATTAAAATTAGTCTTGATGAGACAAAAACTGCTAAAAACTGCTCCTGCAAATAGGCCTGGCGCAAAATTAAGTAAGACAGAGCAAATAAAATACTGGCGATAAGTTCATAAAAGACCTCTTTTCTAGTGATTTTTCCTCTCCAGTCCGGCATGGTTAAAAAAACTAAACCCAAAACTAGGATTGCGATGGCCCAGATTTGGTTTAAGTCTAAATTACCCTGATAGACTCCTTCTAAGAGCAAAAGTAAGGGAATTAGGGACCCAATAATTGGGATCACCCGCGAGACCTGGCCTGCTTGCAGGGCTTTGAACATAAAATAGGCGCTAGTGGTCCAAAGAATGGTCGACAAAGATGCTAAAGCAAAAACCGGAGCCGGAGGTAGGTGGGTAAAAGGTAATAAAAACAGAGCAAGTAAAGAAAAAGTGCTGAAATAAAAGATATAAACTAAAGGATCAGGGATATGCTCGGTCAGTAAAAATTTATCAATAGTGACAGAGATACTGTTAAAAAGGTAGGCAGTGATGGTAAAAGGCAGATGGGACACTATTCCAGAATATCAGAAAATCAGATGAATCAGAAGATCAGAGAATCTAATTCATCTGTCTATCCAGATAAAGATTTCTTTTGTTTCAAGATCATTAATGTCTTGACTTGATATTTTATAGCCTAATTCTATTAGCCGATCAACCCGATCTACATTTTTAGTCTTGTCTGAATCATAAAAACCAAGAATTAATCTGCCGTCGGGTTTGACTCTTCGTAGGGTTGCTTCTAACCAATCAATTTCTAATTGGTCATTGAAATCTTTATTGTCCCAAACATTCCAATAAACAAAATCATATTGATCTGGTAACCCACCATTTTCTAGGTAATCTAATTGACGAATTGAAGCTTTAACAAAGTGATTGGGTTCGGTTTTAAATAATTCTTTGGCTTCGTTGATACGATCTCCCTCAATATCGATTCCATATGGATCAAGTTTATGGGGAGACCATGCTTGCAGACATCGAAGTAAAAATCCGTTAGCACAACCAATATCTAAAATTGTCCCATCCTTATTAATAGCTTGAACTATTGGAGACCTTTCTTTTTTCCATTCCTCAAAACTTACTCCAGTCACAAAGCTGCCTTCAATTAATTTTCTGACATTTTCTGGATCATTTATTAATTGAGTAAATTCTGCTGAGTAAGAAGTACCATCCTCCATGTTTTAAACTATATATTATTTGTAATGTTGATTCCAGATGTGCTCACAATAGGCTTTCGGGCCGTCGTGTTTGTAGCATAAAACTTCTTCAGCTTTGACTGTGTGGCCAATAAAGCGGAGCAGATGGTGGGCGATGCCGTTATCTTTGGCAATTTGGGAATAGATGTAAGCTGAAGGGCGGGGAGTACGTTTTTGGGTATTGAAATCTACTTCCACTAAACCAAATCTGGGGTTAAACCCATCAGCCCATTCAAAGTTATCAATCAAACTCCAATGAAAATAACCTTCAACATTGGCTCCAGCCTCAATCGCGTGATAAATTTCCTTTAAATAACCAATTAAAAAACGACATCTGCGGTCGTCATTAGTCGAAGCCAACCCATTTTCCGTAATATAAATTGGTTTATGGTAGTCAGAAAAATCCATCAAAATATCAAAAATTCCCTCCGGCAAAATCTCCCAACCCATATCAGTAACGTCTTTTTTAGTTATGGCAATATCAACGATACTGGGTAATCTGCTCGACTCGCCGTTAAAACTGATGTAATGGTTGAAATAATAATTTAAACCCAAAAAATCATGAGAATCTTTACCGGTTAAAAAATAGAAAAAATGATTTTCAACCAAATCTAACAACCACTCAGCGATTGATTCTCTGATTGAATGATGGTGAAATGCACTCCAGGAGCCGATGTTACAAGCTACTCCAACCTGGGCATTGGGCACAAATTTATGGATGATTTTATAAGCTTTTTTATGGGCCTGGGCTAAGTTCCAGGTAACCTTTAAAGCCGCCCATTTGCTCTTTTTTTGCGGCGGCCAAACCCCGATTAAATAACCGCAGTAGCTTAAAACCTGGGGCTCATTTAAAGTAATCCACAGGTCCACAAAGTCCTGAAGTTCTGGTACCACCCTTGACACAAACCGTTGAAAGTATTTAATTGTGGCCCCATTTTCCCAACCGCCCTTGTCTGATACCCATTGCGGCAGGCTAAAATGCCACAGGGTTAACATCACCTTGAGTTTTCTTTTTTTCAGCGCTTTTAGCACCTCAATATAATGTTCAATTTCATGGGGATCAAACTCACCTTCTTTAGGTTCAATCCTAGCCCATTCAATTGACAATCGGTGGGCGTTGTGGTTGAAACCCTGGGCTAAGTCAAAATCAGCAGCAAATAGATTGTATTGATCAGCAGCTTGGCCGGAGCGCTTTTCTTGAGGCCGGGTTTTTTCCCACTGCCACCAATCAGAAGAGGTATTATGACCCTCAACTTGGTGGGCCGAAGTTGCCGTCCCCCATAAAAAACCGGGAGGGAATTTTAATGTGGCGTGATCATGGTGTTCTTTGGGGATCAGTATGGCCATGTATTTAGAATAACAAGTTTAGAGGAAGTAAGGCAATCTCAAGGATTAGCAAGATGAAAACATTTATTTGTAGAGAGACCTCCACAATTGGTATTGCATGATTCAACTCCACTGCCATCAGGAGCAGTCTTATTTTCTAACTTGGCACAAAGGCTATAGGTAATTGCTGAACCATTATAACTATAGTCTCCAGCAGTAGGAGGAACAGGCATCTGGTTAATATAGTTTGGGGGGTTTAGATCAGTTTCTAGGCTATTTGGCCCGCTCCAGGTAGTTCTAGCTGGATAAGCATGTGTAGCTTGGGATTGGTAATAAACTACTAAAGCTGTGGCGACTGCTTTTAAATCCTGCTGCCTTTTAGCATCCCTAGCCACAATCTGGGCGTTAGAATAAGTAGTCAGTCCAATTGAGGAAACAATTGCCAAAATAGTAATTGCCACAAGTAGCTCAATTAAGGTGAACCCACTGTGTCTTTTATATATTAATTCCATACTTTGATTCTTTATTTCTTAATTACAAAAAATAGCTGTTTTCTAGTTGAACCGGTCATAGATGGTTGAAGAGAAGAACCATCACACCATAGGACATCTTTAGTTTCAATCCGATCTGGATCATTAGTATTTTCTAGTAATGTTAATAATTCATACCACTGACCTTCCGGGGGGCAACCTGGGTAGTCGGTAGATAGATCTTGAGTTTTGTAAGCATACATTCTAAGCGGCGATTGGGTATTTTGGGGATCAACTGGAATATGATTAATATATCCTGAAAGTAAACCATTCCAACAATCATTTTCAACTCCTGGGCTGCTCCAGGAAGGACATAATCCTTCAGTTGGTCCATGACCATTGGTGGCACTATTAGGTGCAGGATATCTTTTATGTTCAGCATAGTATAGATCAAGCGCAACCTGAATTGATCTTATATCACTTTTTCTTTTGGAATCTCGGGTTACAATTTGAGCGTTAGAATAGGTGGTTAAACCAATTGATGAAACTATGGATAATATAGTAATGGCTACAAGTAGCTCAATTAAAGTAAACCCCATTTTTTTCCTTTTCTGGAATGAACCGCTGCCACTTCTCTTGTTAAGAAATAATTTAATATAAAAAATCATATGATTTTGATGAGTTAGAAGTACCACTTTGCTGAGTAGAATTTGAGGATTTACTAAATATGAAAAATATAGCTGTAAGGAACAAAACTGCTACAGTAATCAGAACCAGGATTTGGCTAAAACCTTCTTTGGGCATTATCTTAAGTTAAGCATAGATTAAGAGTTGGTGCAAGAGAAGTTTGCAGGCCTGCAGAGCCATTGCATTCTAAAATTTGACAAAACGCTCCTCTTTTAATCACAGTTAAGTTGTAGACCAATTGTGTTTAAAGAAAAAGGAGCGTTG
>OBEQ012006990.1_pt1 | contig 10914 bp, 5 predicted proteins | sample 1670901 | NCBI WGS metagenome assembly OBEQ01 (sample SAMEA104232315, study PRJEB22302) | groundwater metagenome | biome: forest; feature: aquifer; material: groundwater | place: USA | collected 2011-08-07 | depth 5.4 m | reverse complement strand
GCGCACTCAGGATGTATTTTTAAAAACTGCCTGGAGAAGAGCTTACTCGAACCTTGAATTTATTGTTCTAACGATCCAAAATCATTTCGAATCTACGTTGCTGGCTCTGCTCAACACGTTCAGAACCTATGAGTGGACAAAACCGTATCAGCCGCTTGATTATAGCTTCAGATATATGCGACAAATCCTCTTTCAGTAACTCAAAGTTGAAAATTACTATTATTAATAGCTATTGACTCAAGTCTTGGAAAGGCTCACAATAATTTTAGGCAGGATTTTATTCCGATTTGATCGGTGTCTTCCTAATGAAACTTAAAAAATATTTCAAGTCCCTCTTTACAAAATCTCCTTCCAAGGAAACGGAACGTCATCATAAAAGAAAAGTCGCAATTTTCTGGCATAGGTTTTTGAGAATCCTAACAATAAAGCTTGTTGCTCTTCTGGTACTTGCTTTATTTCTCACATTCTTCGGAGTAGCTTTTGCTCAAGCACCAATTCACGCGTTGATAGATCAAATTACCAAACCAAAGCCCCTAACTCAATCATCAAAAGTATTACCATCTGATGTTCAACAGGAAATTGTTGATCAGGCAAAGCAGGAAATTAAACAGGAACAAGCAAATGCGCTTATAGCAACGAACACTTCAAATGCAAACAACTCAAACAATGCGTTGTTTAGCAATACGGCTTCTTCTCAATCGCAACAAGGAGATTCAGTTATCCAAAACGTACTCGATTCTCTACAAATTGCAACAACGTCAGATCCTTCGATTCGAGCCAAACTTAAGATTAAGGGAATTGATAGATTGATTGCTCAGCTACAAAATTTGCTTGCGACTGATCGATCTGATGTGGCAATCGATCAGGCAGTGAGCATTATTAAAGGTATTGGAGAGCAAACAAAGCAGGTCGTAACAGATCCACAAGCGCAAACAGACCGAGAAATCTTAGCGCTTCAGATTGAACAATACAATCGTTTTCAGCTCATCTTACAAAAACTGGAAGACCAGTTGCCAATAAATGCCTATCTGAAAGTTGAAGACGCAAGGCAAAAATACTTAGTTAGTGGCGCTATAGCATCTCTGAATGCTGCGCCAAATCTGGATGCAATCCATAATATTGCAATAAAAGAAGTGGCTTCAATCGTTGGAAATAATTACGCAGAGTTAAAAGCTATTGAGATTTTAACCGATTTGCAAAGCGGCTTAACCCCACCAGCACAAAAGAAGCTTGCGGGATTGCAAAAAGAACTGGCTCTTCAATTTGAAAAGCGCATGTTAAAACTCCCATCCGAAGTACGAACACGGAAATTGCAAAATTTCATACAGCTTTCTTATGGAAACCCGCTCAATCAAGCAAAGGCTTTTGAGCAAATGAAGTATTTCTTAACTGATCGCGAGATGATCCTGAGTGTTGATTCTTTAAAAGAATTGGCGCTCCAAAAGTTAGAAAACAGGGTATTTCAAATTAAAAACCAGCCGACACTGAATCAATTTTTAGATTTGTCATTCAAAAGTCCGCAAGATCTTAAAATCTTGGCTCTGATGAAATCAGATGTTTTGGCATCGGGGAATGACCAGCGGAAAAAGCAGATCACAGATCTTGAGGCTCAATCTCTTGGTAAGGTCATTCAAGTGTTTGGACAAGTAAAAAATGTGAATGCGTTTTTCGGACAAAATACGAATGTGCCTGCCGATCTCCTTGATGTTTCATTAATTACTCAGCTGACAGATACGTTAAATAACTCGCCGACAGTTTCCGCCGACGTAAAAAAGGCAATTACTGGAATTAAACAAAAAACGCTTCAACAGTTTGTTGCAAATGCGGAGGCAAAGGGGTTTGTGACTTCACAAAAACTTGTTTATAATCCGGTTTCGGCAACATCCGATGTGCGAATTCTCTTGTCCTCCCCACAATCTATCCCGCTGCTCGAAGAGTTAAAAAAAGAGCTTCCCGCCGCAGCTTCTGTGATAGCCATTGCTGAAAAAGCAGAGAGCAATATCATAGCTGATCACTTGTTGACACAAGTTAACGACCCGGTTGTTTTTGAGGAATACAAACAGTACATTGTTGGCAACTCAGTAGTCCAACAAACAATAGAGAATAATGAGTCAAAAAATTTAGTAACAAATCTTGATAAAAAGGAAGAAATTTTACAAAAGCAGGTAAAAGCTGATGACCAACAGCTCTATGAAAAAACACAGCAGATTGTTCAAGAAATTTTTGTGGCAGGAGACAGGGCAAACATTGCAGCAACGCTTCCAAGTTCCATCCAAGCTGAGATAACACAAATAAAACAAGAGTTGCCAAGTAATAGTGTCCCAAAATTAACAACGCCGCCTGATGTCAAACTACTTGAAGTGGCAACACTCCCAAGTGACGTGCAAGATGCATTGATTCTTGCTGCAAAAGACCAAATTAAAGAAAAAACACAATCAGGAGAAACGAAACTGGATATAACCACTGAGGCGAAAGATTTAGGTGTTTCTGTGCCGACAATTCTTCCTGGAAGCCTTCTTTATCCCGTGGTGGAAGTAGTGAGGGATGTTGCGCTGCTGGTAAAAACTGACCCGGTTGATAGAGCTGAAGAGTTAATCAAGCAGGATAACGAAAAAACATTAGAAGCAGCAAAGTTAGTTGAAAATAGTCAAAGCACGACCTCGATTAACTTTGCAATAAAAACCTTAGACTCGGTGAAACAAGATTTTGAAAAACTTCAGGCAAATGTTGATCAAGTCAAAACTGCTTCGCAAACAGAACCTGCAAAAGTTGACAATTTAGTAAATCAAGTTATTGCCGATGGCGTGACGAGAGAAACAGTTATTTCCTCAATTGAAAATAAGGTGCATGGGGATTCGTATGTGGCAGTAGAGGAAATTAGGCAAGAGATACTCAAAGATGGTGTTAATACACTGCTTGTTGTAACTGATAACAATGTACAAAAACTGACTGATAAACTTGAAAATACAGTCTCGTCTAATACGCAAACTCCAACAATAACTGTAGCACAGGATATAAAAGCAGTTGAGCTTTTAAACGAAATTGCGAGAACCCAACCAGAATCAGAACAAAAAATTCTGCAGGCAGGTGAAGCAGTAATCACAACGACACTCGAAAAAACACTGCTTTCCCAACCTACTGAGCAAAGAACTCAGGAGGTTTCATCCTATGTGCAAGAAGCAACAGGTAATCCGGTAAGGCAATTTGAAGCGCTCGATGTCCTCAAAGATGACTTTAAAAATCCGCAAACAATTCTTCTGGCAGAGGGATTAAAGGACAAAGCGACGGAGAATCTACAAGAAAGAATTTCAGAAATACCTGACGCAAATTCACAAAATACATTTGCTGACCAGATAATTGGCAACCAGCCGCAAGATCTAAAAGCAATTACAGAAATTGCATCTCAAGTTGCCCCGCCGCAAAACGCAGGAATTGTTGATGTCTTGCCTATTGTACAGCAAGTGGACACAATTAAAGCGGACATTGTGCAAAATATTGTTGATACCTATAAAGATAACCCTACAGGTTTGGCAAAAACAGACTTTTTTACCAATAATCCCACCCCTGATGTGGTTGATGTAAAAGTTGCTCAAGATGTGGTAACAGCCTTACAAAGTTCTTCAGATGTGCAACCGGAAGTAGTACAAATTGCCAAACAGGAAGAAACTAAGATTATTGATACATTTGTTGCAAATATTTCCAAACCGGAATTTCAAATAACAGTATCTGCAAATACCCAAAACTCTGCACAAACAACTGCCCCACAATCCACAACAACCAGCTCAGATCAACCCAATGTTAGCGCGCTTGCTGCGGAAACATTAAACGCAAGTCCTGATACATTAACAACATTAATAGATCTGAAAGCGCAGGCATCTCCCGCAGAACAAACAAAAATTGACGCAGCAATAAAAACAGAAATTACAATCATTAAAGATGGATTAGTCAATCAGATAGATACAACGATAGCTCAAGCAGCTGTAGCCCAAATTATCGACAATCCGGTTGTTGCTAAAGCTGTTGAACAAATTAGTGGACAGGCAGTTATACAAGCAGTAGAACAAAAATCTCAAGTTGTACAACAACAAGCAACACAGGATCAAACTACCCTTCAAACAACAGTAGCATCAGTCCAGCAAGAGGTCTTTTCAACGTCTGTAAGCAATCCATCTCCTATTGAGCAAACGCTGCCTCAACCAATCCAACAAGAAATACAGCAAATAAAGCGAGAAGTTCCAGCAGCGCAAATACCACAAGTCAATGTTTCAACTCAAACCTCAACGACGGTTACTGTCCAATCGCAACCGGTTGATACTACTCCAGTTACCACAACTCCGTCTCAACCTGCAGCTGCCTCAATCCCTGCACCACAACCGAATCAAGAACAAGCCCCAGCGTCCAATCCTGCTCCTGCAGTTCCAGGGTTATAGGAATCTACGAGTGGACAAAACCGTATCAACCACTTGATTACAGCTTCAGGTATATGCAACATATTATATCAATAGCAGTAAATTACTTTATGTCGCAGGTTTATCTTCACTCGGAACCTCACCTATTTGTACTACATGTCCTGATATATCTAAGGTCAGTATGTTTGAATTTTCTTTTTCCTTTATCCAAGGATACTTTTTGAGAAATTCCTGATTTTCGCTTACTAAATAAATGGCTTCATAAATTGAACCATTTGCTCTCCTTAAATCTCTGCCATGTAACAATCCTTCTCGCCGTAGCTTTTTAACAGATGATGGATGGATGTTATGTCTTGATTTTAATTGCGAATTTGAAATCCACTCATCTTCGTTATCGAACAAGTTCTTTTTTAGCGGTGGTATAACGCCTTCCTTAATGTTATGCCAGCAATCCGCACAACGAATACCATCTAATTTCCACCAGATTTCGCTCCCGTAATGGCCTTCTTAGCAAATTCCACAGTTGTAATAACCATCTACATCCAGGAAAAATCCTCCTGGCTCTTTTTCTAATCTCCTTTTTCTGGTAGCATCTATTCCTTCTTGTTCTCCTCTCATTTCTGCAAGTTTTACCCAAGTGCTCGTACTGTATTTCATTCTCTTTTCTGGATCTATTGGTTTTTGTGGCTCTTTTTTCTTTTCGTAGAGCTTTAATAGATCATCCTCTCGTTCATATCCTTTCAGTCTTCCAGACAGAAAGCCTAGCCGATAACTTACACTATCAACGAGTCGCCAGTTAGTGTTTTCCAATGTGTTTTTAATGAGTTTCTCAAGCACACTCGTGCTGATATTTTCTCTTCGTGAGCTATCGGTATCTTGAGCAGTAAATGGAGTAAAGATAAATTGTCCTATCTCAGGAGTAGAAAAGGACAACTTTGTGTAGTTTGCTTTCTCAAAAACCTCTGTTAAGAGTTTTTCGAGTTCTACAATAGTCAGTTTCTTCAATTTACTGACTTGTTGATAAGCAGTGTTATCATATTTTTGTTTTGCTTCTTCACCTACTTGGCGAGCATATTCCATTGCTTCTAGTTCAAATAAATACTTTTCTCCTTCTTCGTCTGTTAGGCAAAAAGCGGCTCTGTACTTTTCCAATAACTTTTTATCCTCTTCCTCCTTTTTCTTTTGCTCTTCCTGCCATTTCTTGTGTTCCTCATCACTTTTAGCAAGATCAAGAATATCTTTCTTTGAGTATCCACAATTCTTACATTTATAGAGCGTAGTGATAACTTTCCCTTTTCTGCTGCTAGTTACATCCAGCTCTTTATTACATTTCGGGCAAATATCAGGTTTTGATACTCGCATTTCACTGTTATCATAAACCCATTGCTGTTTTTTGCATTTCGTGCATTTAAACAGAAACATCATCCGCATTATTGGACTGTCATAGGTGTAGTCAAGGTGTTTTGAAGAATTGAAATACATTGCAGCGCTGCACAGAGGGCACTTTATGCCATCCGGTACAGGAGTATTATCTTGTTTGTCCTGTTTGAGTTTATCTTCTTCCATCCATTTCTCGATTGTCTCTTTCTTATTTTTATATTCCTGAGCCTGGATAAACCATAAATGCCAATACATTATTTTGGTAGTGTCGCTGTATTTGTCCCCTTTGGACATATCTTTCAGCTCTTCGCTGGTTAGGCTTTTCTTGTAGACATCTTGAAACATTTCAACAACCTTGAGGCATGCTCTTATTGTAGAAAGATCATAGCGGTCAATATAATGTTGTTCGTCGTAGAGGTATCGCATATTTTCTTGTTATTTATATTTAGTCTTTATTTATAACTTGTTCTATGAACTCTTTTAAATCTATCTCGTCTTTACGATATTTTTCTAAGTAGTCATCTATTTGATTATCACTCAAGAATCCCTGTAATTTGAGTTCAGGATGGGGATTAATCTTATTTTTTTTGGCAAGAGGTTTAAAAACTTGTCTGTTAAATTCTTGAACCAGATAGTTTCTAGTTTTGTTTAACTCTTTTTTATAACGAGCTACGGAGTATATATCATAATATTCTGTGAGAGAAAGGTCATTAAGGTCAAACAAATAGTGAAAATTCCTTCTTACTTTTGCTCTAGCTAATCCATACTTTCTTCGTTGCTCTGAAATAGTCGTGAATCTTGCTTTTTCTAGCTCTAGTTTATGATTAGCAGTGTTGGCTCTAGACTCAGCTTCATCTACCGTATAAGCCCAGAATCTTTGAATAGGCTTCAATAAGCTCATTGATTTTTTTACTGGTTGCTCTTTCTCTAAAGGATACTTCGTGTATAAAACTTCATCGGGAGTAAATTTAAATTCTTTTACCATCTCTGTAGTTGAATCGAGGTTTGTCCTTGTAAATGGTGAGTAATTTTGTCTATAACCCTTTATAATACAGTTGCTCGAACGAATTACAGACATTGTTGAAGCGCTTAAATAACGAAAATCAGTTGGAATGATGTACTCTTTGTCATTTATTGTCTCCTTCCCCCAATCTATCGCTTGAAAACTTTCTCCATAAAGAACTAAGAAATGCATCATACTATTTAGAAATCCTCCTAAGTGAAAATGATCCCGATACAATCGGTCTCTTGACCTACTATGTTCTTCGATAAAATATTCTGTTAGATCGGTAATAACTTCTGAGCTTGGGTGATCGATTGTAAAAAAAGTTGTATCTGAATTTCGCTTGAGTGGAAATAAATTATGGCTAACTCTATCAATTTCTATAGAGAACTTCATCGCATCTCTATAAGTGCTCTCATAGTCGTAATAACCTCTGATAAAGGACTTAAATTCATCTTCAAACCAATATCCCTTTTTATTGTCACGTCTGTTATTCATTTTTGCTCCTTTAATTGAACAAGTATTAAAACTAGTTTTTTGATTTCTTCTCTCTTTTTAACCCATTCAACAAATTCTTCCATACATAGTTCTTCATCCATTAGTTCCCATGCTCCAAGTTTCTGAATAAACTTACTTGGATGATCATATCCTTCTTGAAAACCTATCTCTCCAACTTCTCTAATTGGAATCTTGGGAAGTGTATGCGCCATTTCGTTTAGTACAGTTCTATACCATGAATGGTATCTGATAGTTTCACGATAAATATCGTGAGTCAAATTTAAATTTGCGGCGGCTTCTATTATTTGAGCCATCCATCCTTCTTTATATGTTTTTTCCAATTGTTTTACGAAAGTGCAAATGTAATATGGATCTTGGTCTAATTCAGAGACTAGAAATGCTAATGTTCCCCAAAGAATCGGTAATCTGAAATAGTTAACAAGATTGTCTTGATTTTCTTCTTTGTCTCGAAGCATTAGCATTACAATTATTGCTATATTTGAATAGGCTTCAAAAAGACTCTTTTTTCTTTCGATAAGCGACACAAAATATCCTTTTTCTGCTTGTTCTAGCAATTCTAGATCAAGAATCGTTGTTTTTGGAAGGTAAAGAAGATACGGAGCTTTCTTCATTAACCTGGGCGCAAAGCTCTCTGCAAGTGCGTTTTCTTTTATGTAAAGGAGTCTACTGACCCATTCACATTGCATCTTGATAAACTGTCCAGCTTCATCAAACTGCCCAGTAGTAATTAATTGAAGGATAATTTCATCGCTATTATCGAACAGCATAGTTAAGTATTTGCTAATTATTTCTTGTCGTTTCTTCTTTATAAGTTGTTGAATCTCTTTAATGAATTTATCATGTGGTGTAATTATCTTACCCTCAATTTCTTGCTCGACTTCCAGTCTTTTCCAGTAATCAATGAGAACGCTTCTTGAAAATGTCGGTAAATCCTTGAAATAGATAAATTTTTTAGTCTTATTTAATTGGTCATCATCATAAAAAGATTGCGCAACCTCGGACATTCGTTTAATATCCCATTCTTCCAGTATCCCTATGGCTATAGAAAAGTAACTATTTATGAATGCCGTGACCACAGTCTCTTTAGAAAAATCAATCTTTTTCCATAATTTAAGGAATCTCTCTAAACCTTTCTCAAATATGTTAAATTCTTGGTTATGGATAGCACCCGGAATTAACTTAGGAGGAGCGTCTACTTGCTGTTTGTAATCACCAACTAAAATTCTGGCATACGCAGACGAGATATTAGACACAAGTTTGTTAGTATCATCCTTATTACTATCCTCCAACATTTCATCCAGATATTCATATATTTTATTTTCGTACCAATCTTTTGCGGATTTTGGAATGTGCAAGGGTCCTTTACTTTGAAGTTCAAAGTTTGCCTTAATAGTAAACATTATCATATCATCAGCTTTTACTCTCTCATAGCTTTGGAAAAACCACCAACCACGTTCTTGATTGATAAATCTTTTAACATCTGAATAATCTCGGAGTAGCTCTCCAAATATTAATGGTGCAAAGGCTGCATCATTCCAATTTCCAGCTCTCTTGAGGTCTCTATATAAACTGCCGAATATGTTCAAATAACTATTTGAGTTATCTCTTGCATGAATAATAAGATTCCAGCTTGTGTATTTGTAACTTTTAATATTAGTCGCAAAGTCTAATTGCTCAAGACATAGGCGCCATAAGCTTCTGAAGAGATTTACCGGTTTTAATGAATTCATATAGTGGTTTTTAAATATTAATATTCCTAGGATTGAGATTATAACCAGTATGCCTGCCATAAGAAAACTGCTGGTAGGTGCTAAAGAGAAAAAATGAAGTCTTAATAAAGTAATCAAAGAGAATAAATCCGTGAATACAAGAAGCCCAAAAAAATAATTGCTTACACTCTCTTGATTAATAAAGTCAGTTACTTTTTCTGAGTAACGGTCAGTTGCTAACTGAAATCCAACTGTGTAAAGAGCAAAAATCAAACCTAGAATTGCTGAAATTGCCCCTACGAATATCTCAAGACCAAGTCCCATAAAGTCTAATGAAGGAAGACGAAAATATTGCGTGAGTAAGCTGTTTTCCCTAAGCCAAGGAAGTGATAATGCGAATAGCCAGTCGGTAAGTAAAGATATTATTATTGAGATGCCTAAGTAGAGAATGAGGTTTTTTGAATATTTGAGAAGTTCCAATAATATCCCATGCCTTTTAATTTCTTTTTCAGCTTTATATGTCCAAATTCGATCCCTTTCCTTGATAGAATTATACCTATAATACAGATTGCCCAATAATGAAGATATTGTAGATTTAACTCTACTTTTTTGTTCTCTTTTTTCAATTTCATCAACAGGATGTATCTTGAATTGAGGATATTCTTTTGCGATCTTACTACGCAATAAGATATAAAAATATTGCAAGGTTTTGAATAATGTTTTCATAAGAAATGTTAATGACCATACACGGGCAGTTTTTCATACGGTTATTAACTGTATTATACCAATAATCTGTGCGTTTAGCTTCTGCTTTTCTTGGCAAATCTCCATTTATAAGAAGGCATGTTTGTGATAAACTAATGAAGATATTTTAAATTCATAAATTGTATGCCTAATTCAAAACGAAGTAAAAAATATAGCGTAGTTTCGTTATTCGCTGGTTGCGGCGGTTTAGATTTAGGATTTGTTGGTAACTTTACTTCTCTTAATAAGCATTATTCCAAAAGATATTTTGAACTTGCGTGGGCTAATGAGATAGACAAAGATTTTTCAAGAACTTATAGACAATACTTTAAGCATGACATAGTTGTAGATGACATAAAGAATATACTTTATGGTGGTTCATCGCTTCAGTTCAACCCTCTTCCAGAAAGTGCGGATGTCGTTTTGGGCGGTTTTCCATGTCAAGATTTTAGTCATGCTGGTAAAAGACGAGGGTTTGGAAATTCTAATGGTCGTGGACTTTTATACAAAAGCATGATTGAAGTTATAAAACGAACCAGACCCGCGGTCTTCGTGGCTGAAAATGTTAAAGGATTATTGACGATGAATAAGGGTGAAGCAATAAAGATAATTCTCAAAGATTTTGAAGAGCTTGGTTATCATGTTTATAACAGAGGCAACAATAAACAACTAATTTTCCTTGATTATAGGGATTGGGTTCGTTTTCTATTCCTTATCCTTTATTTTCAATCGTCTTGCGTTTTCTACAATCTTGGTCGACAAATTACTTATTTTGTTAGACACTCGGTGTTTAACATGGATGATGAGGATACAAAAGAAATAAAGGATAAAAAGATTACTGAAATAGTAACTTTTTGTCTTATGCCAAATCATTTTCATCTTATATTGCAAGAGATTAAAGAAGGAGGTATTTCACAATATATGCAAAGGCTTTTGAATAGCTATACAAAATATTTCAATACTAAATATAAAAGATCTGGGCATCTTTTTCAGGGACCATTTCAATATGTTCAGGTTGTTGATAATGACCAATTACTATATCTATCAACTTATATACATCGGAACCCGAAAGATTTAAATGAATCTTTTAGCGAAGGACACCCGTATTTGTTTTCTAGCTTGCAAGATTACACCGGAGAGAATAGATGGG
>OBEQ011130579.1_pt1 | contig 10914 bp, 11 predicted proteins | sample 1670901 | NCBI WGS metagenome assembly OBEQ01 (sample SAMEA104232315, study PRJEB22302) | groundwater metagenome | biome: forest; feature: aquifer; material: groundwater | place: USA | collected 2011-08-07 | depth 5.4 m | reverse complement strand
GCAACCGTGGAGCGTCGACCAAGACGCGTTCGCGAACGCGCCCCACGCTCCAGAGCAGCGGGCCGAGAACCTCGATTCCGGGGCCGTGCGAAAGCACATGCCGCGTGTTCGCCACGAGAACGATGAGCCCCCTGGCGGCAAGCGACGCGCGTTCCGAAAGAAACGCTTCCGATTCGGCAGCGATCCCCTCCACCAGCACCACGTCTCGCCGCGCGCCGTTCGCCTCCCGAGGCAGCTCGGCAACCTCGACTCCTGCGCGCTCGAGCGCATGCCTTCCCTCGCCAGGTGCCGCATAGGCCGTCCCGATGTGGTAGGTCGATGCCCACTCCGCCAAGACTCTCGCCAGATCGAAGCTCATGGCGCTTCGGGTGTCTTCGCCGACGCGAGCCCCACCATGTTGCCTGCCACGCGTGCGAGGGTCGGCCCGTCGAGCAGCATGTTGGTGTAGCTCGCGTTGGCCAGCGGGCAGGCGCACTCTTTCCGTTTGACGCTGCCGCGAAAGGCCTCGGCCTCGGGGCCGAACCACACTTTGCGGAAGTCGTAATCGAAGTCGCGCACGTTGCCCATCGACTCGGCGCGAACGCAGCAGCCCCACACGTGCCCGTCGGGAGCCACGTGCGCGCTCGCCCATCCCGCGTAGCAGTCGATCACCTGCGTCCGCTCCTCCAGAATGCGCGTGGCCAGATCGTAATACTCGAGACGCAAGGACTCGACGAGACGCGCGACCGGATGGGGCGAACGCCTGCTCTTGATCACGTTCTTGAGATGGGCGACGGCGCGGCGATAGTCGGCGGAGGACGGCGTGATGTCCTTCTCCATCGTCTTGAGCTCGACGCGCATCTCGGCGACTTCGGTGATGTACGAATCCGGCGAAAACACGGCGCGCGCTTCCCGCTCGATCTCCGGGATGCGATGCACATTGAGCTTGGAGATCACGGTGTGCACGCCCATGACGATGTGATCGTAGGTCTTCTTCAGATCGCGAATGAGCGAAGCGACCTCCAAGAGCTTCTCCCAATTGCGGTCGGCGCCCCGGATGCGATCGTGGGCCTCGCCGATCTCGTCGACGGAGAGATTCAGGACGAGCTGCGAGCCCCGGCTGAAGGCGGCGATCCTCGGCAAGAGCTGGTGGATGCGCTCGGTGATGACGCCGTTCATCGGAATGTTGATGATCGTCGGCTCGATCTCCTCGCGAACGAGGCGCACGATTTCGTCCAAATCGCGCCGGACGAACTGGTCACCGCCGGAAAGGGTGACCCAAATGGGCACGCGCTCGAGCGTGCGAAACATTTTCCCGTACTCGTCGACACTCAAGTCGTCGACCTTCTTTTGCCAGATGTCGCACGTCGCGCAGCGGCTCGGGCAGCTGTAGGTGACCGAGACGGTGAGGTTGATCGGAAGCTGACGCGTCCGCATCGTCGCGTGCTCGGCGCGATAACCGGCGAGACGCGCCAAAACCGGCAGCTTGCGGTGCTTCACCCCTTCTTCTCCTCGCGAGGCAGAGGGCCCGGCGGCGGCGCAGGGGGAAAGACGGAACGCAGGCGCTTGGTCGATGAAAGCTGCTTCCAAGTTCGGTGCTTGCCGCCGAGGATGCGCGCGTCGAAAAAGCCGGCCGCGCGCGCGGCGACTTCGGTGGCGATGGCCGTGACGAGCGCCCGCTTTCCGAAACTATTTTCTTCTCGCCACATGTCGTACGCCGTTCTCAAGAGTAGCGGACGGTCGAGGGTCGCGACTTGATATCCGAAGGCGAAATCCAGCCAGTAGTGGCCCCGGGCAATGCGCCGCCGCTGCTCGAAATACTCTCGAAACTCGTCGGGTCCGTGGTTTTGCACCAAGGCATCCGGCAAGTACGCCAGATCGTAGCCGCGGCCGCGAATGATGTCCTCGACCGAGGCCTCGTCGACCACGGAAAGCTCGCTCACGCGCTCGATGAGGTTGGCCCGAAAGGCGACCAGCTCCCCCATCTTGGGGTGCACCAGTGCGACTCGGTGGTGCATCTCCCACAGTTGCCGCACCATGCGCCCGACCACTTGCTCCGGATTGTTGTCGGGGACCGGCCGAACTCCGACCATGCCCACGTCCGGCCGCTCCTCGAAGCACTCCACGATGCGCTCCACGACGTTCGGAGCGACGCGCAAATCGGCGCTGCACGAGACGATGACGTCGGCCCGTGGATTCTTGATGCGCAAGTACTCGTTGATCGCCGCGACCTTTCCACCGCGACGCTCCTGCACGTGCACCTGCATGCCGGGCCGGCCACGCGCGACGTTGCGGGCAAGCTCGGCGGTACCGTCGGTGCAGCCGCTGGCGACGACGATGATTTCGACGATGTAGGCGCGACGCGTGACTTGCTCGAGAAGCGACCGCAGAACATGCTGAATGTTCGCCGCTTCGTTGTGCGCCGGAACGAGGATCGAAACGTGCCAGGCGTGCAAGGTTCTTTCGATCCTATCACGCGGACGGGGCGGGACGATCGCCCGTCCCTCGTCGGGAGACGTAGAGCCCCGCCCCCAGCGCGGCGGCCAAGTACCAATACACACGGTAGAGAAGCCCCACCGCGAAAGCCGTCGACGCACCGAGCCCAGCGCGGCCGAGGAAAAGGACGAACGCCGCGTCGCTCGTGCCCCACCCGCCAGGAACGGCGGGAACGATACCCAGAATGAAGGTGATCGCCGACCCCGTATAGACCCACCGCGGGGCGATCGGCTCCTCGCGCAGAGCCGTGCAGAGGCCGCGAATGACGCCGAGCTGAACCGCGCTGAGAACGAGACTGGCGACCAGGCCCGAGGCAATCGCGCGCGGCGCACGCCGGTCATTGAGATAGGCCAAAATCGGCTTGACCGTGCGCACCAGAAGACGATGCTCCAGCCACTCTGCACGCGCGAAGGCCGGAACGCGGAGCAACAGAATGCCCAAGACGAACACCACGGGAATGGCCGCGAGGGTCAGGACGGCTGCACCCCCTCCGCTCGGATCGAAGGCCGCTGCGAGGGCGGCGGCCAAGCCCGCGAGCGTCGAGAGCCCAATCGCGCGGTCGAGCAGCACCGAGCCAATCACCGTGGCAGGAGTTGCGCCCTTGGCCACGACCGACGCGACGCGCAAGGCGTCGCCGGCCACGCCGCCCGGCAAGAGAATGCCCCCGGCCTGGGCTTCCAAGGTCACGCGCCAGGTATGCCAAAGCGACACGCGAACGTCCGCGAGGCGTAGGAGCGCGTGCCAGCGGATGGCCCAGGCCAAGGTCCCTGCCAGGTAAAGAAGCCCGAGAGCCGCGACGAGGTCCAGACGCGCGCGCCCGAGCGTAGAGGCAAGACCTGGTTCGCACGCGAGCTTCGAGCAGACTTCGTGCGGGAGCACGGCAGGGCCGGACGATCGATGCAAAACGCATTGATTGCCCTCGCGCGAGAGCGGCACTCGCGCGCCAGCCGACGGGGCGGCGGGGTCCACGCAGCGATCGCGGATCGGAACCACGTAGACGACAAACGCCAGCGCCGCGAGGGCGAGCCCCCATGCGACAACTCGCCGCCAGGTCGCGCGCGATTTGCTCACGGCGCCACATTACCGCAACCGGGCGATACCCTCGCAATTTCGCCTAAGTTTGCGGTATGTTCGCCACGTGCGAAGCGTGCCGCGGGAGGAAGCCGAGCCTTTTCGCATGGGCTCGCTGTCCCTACGGCGCGCGCGGCGCGCACCCCGCCGCGGCTTCACCCTGCCCGAGGCCATGAATTTCGTCGCCCTGGCGGCCATCCTGAGCGCGCTCGGCATGTACGGGCTCGCCCGCTACGTGCGCCACGCCAAGACCGCGGAAGCGATGGGCTCGGTGACCGCCATCGCCGAGGCCGCCGCCGCCTACTACGACACGTCCGACGCCACGCAACCCGCAGGCACGACGCCCGAGGCCTCCCACGCCATGCGCCATTTCCCGCCACCCTCGAAGGCGAGCGTTCCCGCAGCTCTAGATGCGATCAAAGGGAAGCGCTACCAGAGCACCCTCGCCGATTGGTCGGGCTCGCCGTGGGCGGAGCTTCGCTTCTCGATCCCGCAGCCGCAGTACTACGCCTACGCGTTCGAAGCGCAGGGGTCCGGCGTGCACTCCAAGGCTGTGGCCATCGCCAGCGGGGACCTCGACGGCAACGGGCGCACGTCGATGTACCGCTTGAGCATCGCGCCCGAGGCGTCCACCTTCAGGGCGAAGGTCGCCGCAGAGATCGAGAAAACGGATCCCGAGGAGTGAGGGGCATGAAGCGGCGCAGGCGAACGCGTTCACGAGGGCTCACGGCCGTGGAAGCCGCCATTCTCTTCGCCATCACCGGATCGCTGTTGGCCGTCTTTGTCCCGACGTTCGCACGGGAGGTGCGCGCGTCGCGCTTCGTCGAACCTGTCTCCGGGCTCAACCAAATCGGCACCAGCGCCCTCGCGCTCGCCGCTGGAAAGCCAGCGAAAGATGCCTTCCCCTCCAGCGCGCCGGTGACGCCCGCCCTGCCTCCGCGCGGCACACGCGAGGCCGATCCGCCCGGCGCCTGGGACCACCCCACCTGGCTGGCCCTCGGTTTTCGCGCGGCGCCGGAGGGTGTTCCGCACGCTTTCTCGTTCGGCTTCGACGTTCGCTCCGAAGCGACACATGCCACCTTCATCGCCCACGCGCACGGCGACCTGGACGGCGACGGCGTACGCAGCACCTTCGAGCTTCGCGGCCACGCGCAGGATGGGGAGCCGGCCGCGATCGATCCGGGGATGTACGTCGAGGCGGAGGTGGAGTGAAACGAAGCCTCGTGGCCGGCCTTCTGCTCGCGTCGAGCGCAGTCGCCATCACGCGCCTTCAGCCGCGCCTCGCTGCGCGCGTTCACGAGGTGAAGCTCCGTGAGGACGTGTACCTGCTCCCCCCGCCGAGCGAGCTCCGCGCCATGACGCTCGGCTACCGCGCTGCCGTTGCCGACGCGATTTGGGCAAAGCTCATCGTCGAGTACGGAACGCACTGGCAAGAAAAACGCGCCTTCACCGAAGCGCCGCGCTACCTGGACGCCATCCTCGCCCTGGAGCCGACCTTCCCGCTCGTCTACAAATATGCCGACACCTTCATCGTGTACCGGCCGCCGCGTGGCACCGAAGAGGACTGGTACACGGCAAAGCGCTACCTGGAGCGCGGACTACGCGAGCGCGCGTGGGACCACGACGTCTGGCTCCACTATGGTCAGTTTCTGGCGTTCACGTCGCTCTCCTTCGTGACGGACAAGCAGGAGCTCGAGAAGTTCAGGCGAGAGGGCGCGCAGGCCCTCGTTCGCGCGGTCGAACTCGGCGCCGATCCGGACCGCTCGATCACCGCGGCGACCCTCCTTGGGAAATACGGGGAGCGCGACGCTGCCATTCGCCAGCTCCGGCGCGCCTACGCGCTCACCGACGACGCGGCGGAGCGAGCGCAACTCGACGCCAAGTTGGGGCAGCTCGAAGCGACGGCGGAGAAAGACGCGGCGCAGCGGGACATGCACATCATCGAGACGAGGTGGCGCAAGGAATACAACTTCCTCTCCCGCAACGCGTACCTGCTCCTCGGGCCCATCACCGATCCCATCGCCTGCGCGGGCCGCCGCGAAGCAGGTCCGGAGCCGCGGTGCGCAAGAGATTGGAACGAAGCACTGTCGAGATCGCAGCCCTGAGCGGCGACGGCGGCGCGCGTCATCTCTCCACGAGAATCGTGCGAATGCCGAGCATCACGAAGTCTTGAGACTCGCCGAGCTTCCCCCACACGCTCACCTCGTAGAGCCCGGGCTGACCGCGATCGTTCAGAGGAACGTCGATGGAGAAGCGGTCCTTGTCGATCGTGAGCGCAATGGGCGTCTTGTACCCCCGTGACCAGTACATCTGATACGGCTTGGGAACCGGGTACGAGCGACGCCGGTCGCTGTTGACCTCCGAAACGGACAAGGGCCGGGGCGCATTGACGCGCGCGAGGCCAACCCCGGCGACGCTCGCCGGAGACAGCATCTTGCCCTCCACGCGAAGCACGTGGCCGATCCTCGCCTTCTTGGGGATGGCCGCATACGTCCCGTACGCATCGGTGAACTCCTGCGAGAAGCACGGGACCGGAATTTCGGTGTCGGTCGCCACCGGCTGCGCGATTCCGATGCCCACCTTCTTGTGGCCCGGCCTCAGGATGTTCTGCCGGTGCCCGTCGTTCGGCGGCACCTCGTTGAAGAACATGGCCTGCGCACGCTCCACCTCGCGCGCGCGGATGAGCGGCTTGGATTCCAGCGCGCGCGATTTTTCGTCGAAGAAGCACGACGCGTTCTCCAAGACCATGTCGGCGCCCCCCGCCTCGGTGAGGCGCTGCTCGGGCACCGACCCATCGGTGCCCCAGTGGCCGAGAAACCCGTGAGCCGCCATGTCCTCAGCGTGGGCTTGCCCGGAAGCCGTCGGCGGCCCCCCATCGAGCTCGACGGGCGAAAGCCCCTGCGTCGCGCGATCGCGGTTGATGAGCTCCACCATGTAGTGGCGTGCTTCGGCGACGGTCAGCGTTGCCTTGGCGGCCTTCGGCTCGTCCGCGCCCGTTCGCGGATGCCCCGGCATGTGTGAAGGGGGCGCTTCGCCTGCGGCGCTGGCGACCGCCGGACGGGTCGGTTTCTCGAGCGCGCGCTCCCTGGGGGGCGACGAGCCACAGGACCACGCGAGGAGAAGAGCCACGGCAGGCGTGAATCGCATCCCACAAAAGAGGTAGCACGCCGTGGTAAAAAAGGCCGATGGACCTTCCGCTCGTTTGCGGGCAGCTCATCATCGGGGGCTATTCGAGCAGCGAGCCCTCCGAACGCTTCGTCCGCGCGCTGAGCGAGGGAAGGCGCGGCGGCGCGATCGTGTTCAAGCGCAATTTGACCGGGGACATTGGCCATGTCGCCGACATGAATGCGCTCCTCGCCACCGCTGCGCCAGATGAGCTTCCGCCGCTCCTTGCGGTGGATCAAGAAGGGGGGCGTGTCGCACGTCTCGGCCCCCCCGCGCTGCGCGTTCCCCCCATGCGTCGCCTGGCGAAGATCGCCGACGCCGCCTTCGTCGAGCAACTCGCCGCCCGCCAAGGAGCGGAGCTCGCCGCCCTGGGCTTTACGATGAATTTCGCGCCGGTGCTCGACGTGGACACGCGCGCCGACAACCCGATCATCGGGGACCGCTCGTTCTCGGAGGATCCCGCACGGGTCGCCGAGCTCGGTGTCGCATGGGCGCGCGGGCTCGAAAGGGGCGGCGTTCTCGCCTGCGGAAAACATTTTCCTGGGCATGGCGACACGACCAAGGACTCGCACCTCGAGCTCCCTCTGGTGGAGCACGAGAGAGAGCGGCTGGAGGGCGTGGAGATGGTGCCATTCGCGGCCGCGGCGCGCGCCGGCATCGCTGCCCTGATGACCGCACACGTCGTGTACCCGGCGCTCGATCCCGGACAACCGGCGACCCTGTCGCATGCAATATGCACGGAGCTCCGTCGGGCGATTGGCTTTCAGGGAATTCTGGTGTCCGACGATCTCGAGATGAAGGCGATCAGCGAGCGGCTGGGAATCGAGGAGGCGGCGGTGCGCGCCGTCGAGGCAGGGGGCGACGCGCTGCTCATTTGCTCGGACGAGGCGCTTGCAGAGCGTGCCCACGCCGCACTCGTCGCCCGCGCGACCGAAGACGAAGCGTTTCGCGCGCGCTGCCGCGAAGCCGCCGACCGTTGCCTCCGCGCACGACGTCGTATGCCTCCGCGTCCGGCGACCGACCGCTCCGCGCTCGCGCGCATCTTCGAGGGCTCGCGCCCGATCGCCGACGAGCTCGCGGCACGCGGGGCCTGGACGTGACCGCACCGCACGGCTTTGCGGCAACGCGCGTCGCCACCTGCGGCCCCCTGGGCGCCATCGATGACGGGGCCATCCTCGTCGACTCCGGACGCATCGCCTGGGTGGGTCCCAGGACCGCGGCCCCCCCGGGAGTCCCTCTGGAGGACATGGGCGAAGCCGTCATCACGCCCGGCCTGGTGGACGCCCACACCCACGCGGCCTGGGTTGGATCGCGTCACGCCGAGTACGCGATCCGAATGGCCGGAGGCGACTACCGGGCCATCGCCGCGGCCGGAGGAGGAATTCTCTCCACCATGCGCGCGGTCGCCGCGGCGACCGAAGACGATCTCTACGAGGAGCTCACGGCGCGCCTCCGTCGCATGGCGGCGCTCGGTGTTACCTGCGTGGAAGTGAAGAGCGGTTACGGCATCGAGCCCGACCAGGAGATGAAGCAGCTCCGCGCCATCGCGCGCGCGGCGGCACGAAACGATTTACCGCGCGTGGTGCCGACCTTCTTGGCGCTTCATGCGCTTCCAGAACGCGCGCGGGCGAAGTCCGATGCGCGTGCACGCTACATCCACGAGGTCGTGCACGACGTTCTGCCACGCGTCGCGCGCGACAAGCTCGCGCGCTTCGTGGACGCTTACGTCGACGCGAACGCATTCACCCTCGAGGAGGCGCGCGCCCTCTGCCAGCCCGCGCGCGCAGCCGGCCTCGGAGTACGGCTCCACGTGGGGCAGTTCGCAGACATCGGCGGCGCCGAGCTCTGCGGCGAGCTCGAGGCGCGCTCGGCGGATCACCTCGAGAATGTGTCGGATGCCGGCATCGCACTTCTGGCGAAGGCGGGGACGGCGGCGGTGCTTTTGCCCATCGCAAGCTTCACCCTCGGGCAACCACCTCCGCCGGTAGCGCGTCTTCGCGCGGCGGGCGTGCCTCTCGTCGTCGCGAGCGATGCGAACCCTGGAACGGCACCAAGCGAGAGCTTGCCTCTCGCCATGGCCCTCGCGGTAAGGCTGTACGGTCTTTCGCCGGACGAGGCGTTGGCGGGCGCGACGCGCCTGGCAGCGCGATCGCTTGGCGAAGAAGGTGGCGTGATTGAGCCGGGCGCGCCGGCGGATCTGGTCGTCTGGGACTTGCCGCATGAGCACGCGATCGTGCAGCCCTGGGGGGTTGCGAAGACGCGACGGGTGATGCGTGGGGGGCGAGCGATTGCGTAGTTCCGCCTGTACGCCGCAAGGCGTAGGCGAGGCGTTGTAGGGACAGAGCGTACATCTTTTCCCTTGCGCCACCCAGCGCACTCGACGAGCCTCCGTCGCACGAGTGCCGCCACAGCGCGGCCCTCAACAGGGGGAAAAATGACATCGAAGCATGTTACCGATCGAGAAAACTCGACGCGGGCGGTGGCTGCTGCCGCCGACACGCACGCAGATGACCTGGCGAGACACATCGCCGAGGCGCTGTCCTCGTACCTCGCCAAGGGCGAGACGCTCCCCGACGTGGCGCTCTTCGCGCGTCTGGTGGGGCGCTGGCTGCATCGCACCACCGAGCGGCTCGTGCAGGCCGATCGGGCTCATCAGGACGCGCTCGGCGATGACGCGGCGCCTCGCGATGCCCGCGACGCGGCCACCGAGAGGGTTCGCGCCTCGCTGATGGACTTACGCGCGGCGCTGGAGTCGGCGTACGGCCCGAGCGCTCTCGCGCTTCTGCACGTTCAAGAGGCTACACCGTCCGATCCGGCCGTCCTCGTGACGCGGGGGCGCGCGGTCGTCGAAGCCCTGTCCAACGACAAAGTGAGACTCCCCGTCCCGCGCCGTGCTGGGCTGAGAATCGACCGCCGCGCCTTCGTGGATGACCTCGCGAGACACCTGCCAGAGCTCGAGAAGGCGCTCAAAGCGGTGTCCCGAGAGGCCCGCGACGCCGAAGCAACATTGCGGGCCAAACAGGCCGCAATGGACGCGAGCGATCGCGTGTTCACCCGTGGGGCTGCGTGGCTCTCGGCGACGTTCGCTCTTGCAGGGATGGAGGATCTGGCCGCCAAGCTTCGCCCAAGCGGCCGGAAGCCGGGCCAGACCGCGGGGATGCTGGAAGCTGGGAGTGGCAAGCCGTCCAGCGGCTGAGTCGCGGGTCGGGGTCCGGGTCCGGGGGGAGAGTCGGCTCTTGAGCTCCGCGCTGGGATCGCACATCATCCCGCTTCTCACAAACGCCAAAGGGGGGTCCCCGCCATGCCGAAGAAGAAGCCGCAAACGTCGTCCGCTCCGAAATCCACCAAGGCGCCCAACATCGACCCGAAGCGAGAAGCTGCGCTCCTGCTTCTTCCGTCGTCGTACGCTGACACGCCGGACATTCCGGTCGAGATTGCCGTGACCGAGATTGGCACGCTCTATAAGCTCGCCAAGAAAGAGAGCAAGACGCTCGGGCGGTTCGGCATCGGCTCCAAGCAGATCGAAGAGCTGGGAAGCTTGGGCAAGGAGCTTCAGGAACGCCAGCGCGCGTGGATCACCGCGCGCGACCACAGCGCGAGCTCCGACAAGAAGACGCTCCGCCAAGAGGCCGAGCTCCTCAAGAGCAAGATGCTCGCGGCCGGCGAATGGGCGCTTCGTCACGACGACGAGGCCCTCCGCGAGCTCGCGCGCATCCGCGAGGGCTCCGGCCTACCGGACACGATCGAAGATCTCTACCACCTGGCAAACTTCTGGACGAAGCACGCGCCGATACTGAAAGAGACCAAGCTCGTCCCGGCCGACGTAAAGCGCTCGAGCGCTCTCGCGGCCGAGCTCCACGACGTCGCGGGCGAGGAGGTCTCGAACATGACCGCATCGCGCGCCCTCGAGCTTCGCAACCGCTGCTTCTGGGCGGCGACCGCCGCGGCGGGCGAGATCCGTCAGGGGGGCCGGTACGCGTTCAGCGATCAGCCGAAGATGGCCTCGCGTTTCGCGTCGCGCTATCGGCAGACGAAAAATCGGCGTTCCCGGAACACGAACGGCGCGTCCGGCTCGGCGCGTTCGCCCCAGGCGATCAGTCCGAAACCAGTCGCTAACTGAAGTCGTACCTCCGGCTCGGGGTTTCGGGCGTCCGGCTCGGGGTTTCGGGCGTCCGGCTCGCGATCGCGACCCCGAATCCGAAT
>OBEQ010485937.1_pt1 | contig 10914 bp, 11 predicted proteins | sample 1670901 | NCBI WGS metagenome assembly OBEQ01 (sample SAMEA104232315, study PRJEB22302) | groundwater metagenome | biome: forest; feature: aquifer; material: groundwater | place: USA | collected 2011-08-07 | depth 5.4 m | reverse complement strand
GATTTGGCTAAAATCCGCTACAGAGTTTTCGGGCTAAAGCACCGAAACGAACTCCGAGACCGCTAAAATGATAAAATGGGTTAATTATCTGACCTAAGTATAAATGATATTTAAAAAATAAAAAACACCCCCTAAGGTGTTTTCTGGCTTAATGCTAAGGAAAGATAATTGCCCTCTACCATTGACTCAAGGGAAAATCCGAGATTTCCGGCTAACTTAAGTAACGCTTCGGTATGAGTCATTACAGAAGAACCCCGGGCTCTGAATTCAGTGAATTTGCCAAATTCCTCTATTTCATCAAGGTGTAATGTAAAATGGCAATCGGCTATTTCAAAACAGCGGCGTTTTTTTCTAATCTTAAGAATTGTCTTGTAGGTCTCCAGAATCTTTTGAACCTCAGCCTCATCTACCGTAAAAGAACAAGGAAAACGATGAGAAAGTAAACTATCTTTCTGTGCCCCTTTATACATAAATTTAAACCCGTTGTCGTCCTTGCGAATTCTCATGATCTCACCAAACGGATCGATAGCTTGTTCGCCTGGATTCAGGTAGATATCCTTTTGCCAGTACTCAGCAGCAAAAACCCAGCCGGAGTTGTTTAATTTGGATTCGTCAGGATGACCAACAAACTTAATTTGCTCTTCAAAGTGAAGGGAACGGTTGGCATGTCTGCGGATTAAAGAAGGCGAATAAGGCATGACGCTGGATACTGGAACATTAAATCTGGCACAAACGGTTGGAAGCAAAAATTTTAATACCTCTTCTCCAACTTGCCTAACACTCATTTCAGAAGTATCAACATGAAAAATCGGGAGACCGGGGATATTTTCGTTAGTACCATCTAATGCATGTCTATAAATATCTATTGTTTCTGCCACATCTTTTTCATTCATTTTCGAACCACGACGATTTGTTAGGGCATCTTCATACTCTCTTTTCATAGCTGTTTCAATTGAACAAGAAAAAAAGAAAAATGCGTCAACCAGGTTTAATTTTAAGAGTTCATAAATTTGGCCCCTGACCCTTTCTACATGAGAAGAGTCATAAATGCCTTTGCGCAATCCTTTCTCATACCAATAAAGCATGTCTATCAAACCGCGGCTAATAATGGCAATGTGGGCTCTTGGATGCTGGGCCAAGTTTAAAACGTAGTCTTGGACTCCCGTGAGATGAATGGCTTGGGCTACGACTTGGTTGTCGGTGAGTTTATTTCTTACTTCTTCAATTTCGGCAGTTTCCGGAGGGCAAAAAGCATTGAATTTATGCCGCCTAAAAACCTGCTCTATTTTTTCTGTAGTCTTTGTTTTACCCGCCTTTTGAGTACCGAAAAAGTCAATAAGAATCGTTTTGGGCACTGGCTCGCTTTTTCTGAACGGAGCATCTACGGTTTTAAATAGAAGTTCTAAAATTGATGAAGTTTCTTTCTCACTGAATGGTCCAACAAGAAGATTAGATTCCATTTTACCTACTTTTCAAAAAACTTTCCCCTGATTATGGCAATTTGGAATTTTTTGTCAATATTATTTATTTAAACGAGAATTTTTCCTGCAAGCTTTTGAAGAAATAATTTTTCTCTAATTCAACAAAACTTACTAGTTTTGAGGAACGAGTGATGTTGATAATGTCTTTTTCCTTCAGGGAAAATATGTTTGAACCGTCAACCATTAGAACCACATCGGCTTTTTCTCCGGTTTGAGAAATAGAAAGAAGTCCTCTTTCTCTGAAACTTAAAACTTTAATTTGGATTATTTTATCCTTTTTAACTACAATGCTTGGTGAAGGAATGTTGTGGTCCAGTAGTTCGGTAACGATAAAACCCTCAATATCCGGCATCAAAAGAGGCCCATGAGCCGATAAATTATAAGCTGTAGAACCGGTAGCTGTGGAGACAAGTACTCCTGTCCCGCGTATACGTTGGATTGGGTCGCCGTCGAGCCGTACCTCCAACTCCACCATCCCTAAAAGGTTCTGGGTGACAACCTCGTTCAAGGCATTAGCTGTAAATATAATTTTATTATTCCGGACAACATTTGCTTGAACCATCATTCTTTTTGCAATCCAATACTGTCCTTTAAAAAATTTATCCAATCCGGAAATAAAATTCTTTGGGTCTCTTATTGAAGCAAGAAAACCTATTTGACCAAGATTAAGACCCAAAATTATGGGACCACGATTCTGATATTTCCTGGCTGCTTCCAGAATGGTTCCATCTCCACCAAGAACAATCACCACCTCACCATTCTTGGTTAGTGCTTTAGTTTTTGGATATTTTTTCCCGATCCATTGGGTTATCTTTTTTTCCCAATCTAAGGCAACCCTGTTTTCCGGACGATATTCAAAACTGATTGTTGTTCTTTTGTTTGACACCTCTTGAGTGTAATACATACTCCCTAAACTTGTCTAATAAACATATCCATACTTTAAAAAGTTGACTATTTGGTAATAAGGTTGTAAAATATTTTAAATAGTTCACTAACAACTAAAACGAGGTGCAAGTATGGCAAACCAATCACGTCCAGCTCTTTTGGTGGTTGATGTCCAAAATGATTTTTGTCCCGGTGGATCATTGGCAGTTGCCAACGGAGATCAAGTGGTAGAACCGCTAAATAGGATTACGAGATCTCTGTTGGAAAGATTTTTAACTTTCGGCAATAATGAGTGGCAAATATTTTTCTCTCGCGATTGGCATCCTGCAATAACAAAACACTTTATAGAATACGGAGGCAAGTGGCCAACTCATTGCATAGAGGATACCATTGGAGCAAATTTCCATCCCAAACTTTTTGTTCCAAATAGTGCTCTTGTTATCAACAAGGGAACTAAGCATGACGAAGATGGCTATTCCCCATTTGAGGGATATCTGCCCATGTTTTCAGGATTTTCTTTTAAAAAGACATTACAGAAATTAGAAGTTGGTAGTATATACGTAGGCGGTTTAGCTACCGACTACTGCGTGAAGGCTGCTTGTCTTGATGCTATAAAACTTGGATTTAAAACCCACCTCCTTCTTGACGCTTGCCGAGCGGTGAATATCAAACCAGATGATGGTGAAAAAGCCGTCGAAGAAATGCGCCGAGCTGGCATCATTATAATCACCACTGAGAAGGTGCTAAATGAAGCCCGATAAACCAATCCTGACTTCTCTGCTTCAAAATGATTTCTATAAAATCACGATGTGGTTGTTTATCTGGAAACATTTTCCCAACGTAAAAACTACATTCGGATTTAAAAACAGGACACTTTCCGTACCACTTGCTAAGCATATAGACATAGGCGAAATTCGCGAACAATTTGACCATGCAAGAACAATAATGTTTACTCGCAACGAATCCAAATGGATAGGTGGCACTTATGAATATGGTAGCAATATGTTTCCATCCGAATTCATGGAGTTCATTAAAGGATTTTCTTTACCAGAATATTTGCTTGAAAAAGATGGTGATAACTTAAGAATCGAATTTCCAGGTCTGTGGACCCATAGCACACAATGGGAAATTCCCTGTCTTCTAATTATTAACACTCTTCTGAATCGAGCAAGGCTTCGCAATTTTAGTCGAGCCGAAAAAGAAGGCATAATGGCGCAGGGCACGCTTAACCTTCTTAATAAAATTTCTAAGATAAAGTCCTATCGTTATACTTGCGACTTTACATACAGCGATTTTGGCACTCGTCGTTGCTTCAGTCCGGAATGGCAAGATCACCTAGCCGGCATCATGAAAGAAGAAGTCCCTGTTCAATTCAGAGGCACATCCAACTGCTATCTGGCTCAAAAATATGATCTTGTGCCAATGGGTACAAGGGCCCACGAACTTGATATGGTGGTAGCCTCCCTTGCTGGAGACGATGATAATAAAGTTCGGCAAACACCATTTGAGGTTTGCCAACTTTGGTCACCGGGTACATTTGGCAAAGGTCTGCAAACTCATCTACCTGACACTTTCGGCAGTGACTATTTCTTTAAACACGCGTCCTCTGAACTTGCCAAATGGAAAGCCGTTCGACAGGATTCAGGTGACCCATATGTCTTGGGTGAAAAGACTGTCCGGTGGTATGAAGGACACGGAGAAGATACGACGGAAAAAATTCTTATCCCAAGTGACGGATTAAATGTTGATTTAATGCTAAAGTTGCACGCCCATTTCCGTCACAGAATGTCTACATCGCCAGGTTGGGGTACCAATCTTACCAACGATATGGGACTTAGACAAATTTTCAAGCCAGTTTCTATTGTGGTAAAACCCATTGAGGCAAATGGACGGCCAACTGTTAAGCTAAGCGATAACATTGCCAAGGCCACAGGTGATCCTAAAGAGATTGAGAGGTATAAAAAGATTTTTAATTACACAAGCACCGTAAATCAAAATTGTATTTATTAAAGACAAGAGCGGAATATCTGCTCTTTTTTATTTGTTAAAATTATGTATTATACATGGTGGCACATTGAAAAACGGAGTGATTCAATTGAATAACATCGACCTGATTAATCCTGTAGAATATGATTTTACCGTTACTCGTTTAAGAGCTTTTTTCAGAGATAAAGGATTTTTGGAGGTTCCTGTCCAGCACCGCTTGAGCATTTTGGCGGCTTGCGAAGACCCTCGGACTATCGGTACATTCACCTACGCCGGCCAAACCTGGCCCTTGCCTCAAACAGGCCAGATGTGGCTTGAATACGAGCTTCTGACTAGGCCTGAAACCAAGGGGTATTACTGTATCTCAACTAGCTACCGCCAAGAGCCAAATCCTATTGAGGGGCGACATAACTTAATATTTCCAATGTTTGAATTTGAAACTCATGGCAATATTAAAACTTTAAGATCTCTCGAGGAAGCATTGCTCTTACATTTGGGATTTAAGGGGTTTGATTCTTGGGGTGATAGAATTTTTCCGAACGCGCCATATTTATTTATGGCTGAACAAAAGTATAAGGTTCGGGAGTTAACTGCTGAACATGAAACTAGAATTTATGAAGAATTCGGACCAGTATTTTTCCTTGAATCATTCCCTCAATACACTTCTCCGTTTTGGAATATGAAAAAAGACGGCGCATTCGCCAATAAAATTGACGTTCTTCTTTACGGAATCGAAACGATCGGATCGGCAGAGCGAAGCACCAGTTCTGATGAGATGCGGGAATTATTCCATACCATATCCGGCGGAATGTATGCCCAAATTCTTTACTCCCAGTTCACAAAAGAGCGAGTCGAAGACGAGCTTGAAAAATTCCTAGCCATGAAATTCTTTCCCCGTTGCGGAGGTGGAATCGGAATCACCAGAATGATCAGGGCTTTGAAACTCGCAGGAGTTCTTCAACCCGTGAGCTAGCAAACGGAGCAGTCGTCGTATGACGGCAAAAATAAAACGGCTATTTTGCCGTTTTTTATTCTATGCATATTAAAACTTACCCCAGTGGTAATCAATATAGGCGGCAGTTTCGGATAGTTTGAGAGAGGTGGTTCCATTCCCGGTCCTAATATAAAATTCTTCGCCGTTATTATCGCCTTTCAAATATACCGGTTTACGGCTCGGCGAAACGCTTACAACACAGCATTCTTTACCACCAACTTGTGACCAATTTAATTTAACAAACTGTCTGAATTCGGCTCCGATCATGTTATGAAAAATCTGAGTGAAATGATTTTCAAAACCATCAGCGCCTTTTCTGATTAGGGAGCCGTAATCCGAGGCCAAGCCCACAATTGTTTTGTTGTCATCAACTCCAATGACGAGATGCCCGCCTTGAGAGTTAAGAAACGCGGCAATAGTTTTCATTACTGATTTTTCAAGAATCTTGTTTACATTATTCTGTCTCGTGTCCCAGCGAAAGGTGCTTTTAAATTCTAGATTTTCATGTTCGCCTTTACTCAATAAATCCTGAATATCCGGCGGAGTACTGGCCAGAATAGCCATTTCCGTTTTTTTAACTGTTGATAGTCTTTTGTATTTTAAAATAAGGTTAACATATTCTTCTGGGGTTGGAATGTCTTTCAGTCTAATTTTTTTGTTCGTGTTGCTGCTGGTTAACTCAATGGTTCCATATTTGGTAAGTTTTCCGAGAGGACTCTGGCGGTGGCTTACCGATATAATATGCTCTAGGGGGATTGTTGTTCTGTGGCGGTATAAAACACCGTGAGCATGAATTATTTCACCGTTACGAATTTGAAAAGATTCTTTGTACCATCGGAAAAATATAAAAAATACTATGGTCGTTTCAGCCGAGAAAATAAATAAGGCCTCGGCGATATGGAATGAGACTGCATGAGAGATAATCAGAGAGCGGTAGATTGCGGCATAGTTGGCAAGCATGCTGGCTACAAAAAAAACGGCGATAGCGCCGAGTTGAAGCAAAATAAAATTCTTGACAATTACTACCGGACTTTTTTTGACGGTAATCGGCTTATCCATACTCAAAAACTCCTCATTAAATGATTTTTATTCTATCACTTTTATGGTAGGATAGCAAAATGAAAAACCCTAAGTTTCCAATGCGTATAAATCAATACCTTGCTTGGCAAAAGCACTCTACTCGCAGAGGCGGAGACGAGCTTATCCAAAAAAAGCAGGTTCTCATTAACGGAAGGTTCGCGGAACTTGGAGATAAGATCAGTGAGAAAGATGTTGTCGAAGTACTAAAAAACAAGAAGCCGAAAAGCTATCTTTATTTTGCATACAACAAACCCATTGGGGAAACAACAGACACGCCAATCTTTCTCAACAAAGAAATATTCCCACTTGGTCGGCTAGATAAAGATTCTCACGGTTTAATGCTCCTGACCAACGACGGTCGGGTTACCGATCGCCTTTTAAACCCAGAATACGATCACGACAAAGAATATATTGTCACAGTGATGGAGAAGTTGCGGCCGAGTTTCAAACAAAAAATGGAAGCTGGTGTAAGTATAGAAGGATACCTGACCAAGAAATGCAGAGTTGAGATACTGAATAGTTTTACTTTTAAAATAACTTTGACCGAAGGAAAAAAACACCAAATAAGAAGAATGTGTGTTGCCCTTTACAATCAAGTGCGAGACCTTAAAAGAACAAGGATAATGAACATTAATCTTGGCGATCTATCTCCTGGCAGTCACAGAGCCATCAGCGGAGAGGAGTTAAATTTATTTCTTAAGAATTTGGGACTTTAACTATTGCAATTTCCCGTCTATTTTTTTCTTGAAATCGTCAAAACTTAGTATACCCTCTATTTTTTCTCCGCTCACAAAGAAGGTCGGGGTGGCATTAATGCCAAGAGCATTGCCATCGGAACGGTCTTTGGTGATAACGTCCTGAAACTTATTTTGACTTACGGCGTCAGTAAATGCTTTGACATCTAATCCGAGTTTTTGGGCATATCCGGTAAATATTTCCAAGGCTTTTGTGCTTACAGACCAGTCATTTTGACCGCTGTATATCATGTTGTGCATTTCCCAGAATTTTCCCTGGGCCCCTGCGGCCTCGGCTGCCTCAGCTGAAATCAAAGCATTAGAATGCTGGGGAAGCGGAAAATTTCTGAAAACAAAATTTACATTTGGATTATCTTTGTATGCCTCGATAAGCTTTTCAACAATAGGGTTGGCGTACCCACAAGCTGGGCATTGATAATCACCGAATTCAACAATATTAACTTTAGCATCTTTCTTGCCGGTCATGTGGCTCGAATCGGTAATCAATAAAGCGGGGTCCGCAACAACCTGAGATACAGAATTGGTTCGATAAATCAAAAGCGCGAATAATGCAAAAAAAATGATGCCGACCCCAGATATGATTTTAGTTTCTTTGGTCATATTTATAGATTAGCATTGCCACGGTTATGATAACAAAGGAAAGAAGGGACAAGAAAGGTATGGTAATAAATCCAAACCATTCAATGAATTTAGTAGTACAGGATATGCCCGCCGCGCATGGAGCGATACTATCAGGTAAAATTTTATAATACAACAGATTGTGATAAACACTGATTATGCCACCGATGATACTGAGTGGTAGCACGTAGTAATGAATGTACTTGTCCTTTTTAATGATTCCTACTCCGAGAATAATCACCAGTGGATACATGGCGATTCTTTGATACCAGCAAAGAATGCAGGGCGGAAAACCCAACATCTCGCTGAAGTACAAACTTCCGGCCATTGAAACTAGGGCTATCGTCCAGGCTATATATAATAGATTGTTTTTAATGAATTTTATCATCATGAACCATGAAATTATATTTAACACGTTTATAGCGACTGATCAACTTTGAAGCCCAGCCAGAGACCCACAGCCCCACCGATACTGGATAAAATAGTTGATGACCAGGAAAATGGGCTGGCGCCCCAAATAACAGGTATAATTCCGCCGAGCGTTGTTCCCATAAATAATCCTGCCCAAACGAATTTATTCATATAATTCAATTCTAGCCTTTTTTAAAATAATTCTCTAAGTAAATAAAAGGAGTTACAAAGTAACTCCTAATTCACGAGACAAGTCCTCGGCCTCCTGAACCATGGCGTCCAAACCAACCTTGATACCACTCTCCCAGAATTGAGCATCGCGGGGATCAAGGCCAAACGGTTCCAGAAGCTCAACAGCATTCTTGGTACTGCCAGAACGCAACATATCAAGATACAACGACTCAAATCTCTCGCCTATGCGCGATTGCTGTGCATAAAGACTCTGGGTCAGAAGCTGACCAAACGCATAACCATAAACATAGAACGGCCTGTGGAAATGAGAAATATATGACCAGAGAAGGTCCACATTTTCGTATGTGAAGATCTCTCCATCTTCACCGTAAAGTTCCTTCAAGGTTTTCATCCAAATTGCACTGACCTCCTGGACGGAATGTTTTTTCGGCTCGTTCCACTTTTGATAAGAATCGTCCATACCATGAATTCTTCTCTCAAAATTAGAAAACCCTATCTGGCGAACAACCGTATTGACAGCGTCATCAATCATAGCCATGAGCAGAACAAGCAAAGATTTCTTGTCGTCTTTAGCAACAAGTTGTTTCTTCAAAAAGTTAAACGTTGTCATTTCTCCAAAAACAGATGCCGTTTCTGCATAAGCTGTCGGGGCACCGAACATGAGAGGTCCTTGGGCTTGGCCGGCAAGTAAACCGTGAACGCCATGACCCAGCTCGTGAGCCAGAGTCATGACATCTCTGTTGGAACCCAGGTAATTCAGAAAAGTAAATGATGCTGGAATATTTCCTGGCAACACGATTGAATAGTTATAAGCTCCCCCGCGTCTACCCTTTTCCGCCGGCGCATCAATGCGCTTTTGTTCTAAAGATTTGCGGATAAGTCCGGCAAGTGTCGGACTGAAGCTTTCATAGGCCTCAAGAACAGTTGCCATTGCTTCTTGAAATGGCACAACTGTAGTATCAGCAAAAGGCATCGGCGCATTTCGATCGCTCCATTGGAGTTTTTTCAAACCAAGATGAGTGGCCTTAAGCCGATAAAAACGTCTCATGACAGGTCCACCAATGTCGTGGACAACATTATGAAGCACATCGACAACTTCGTCCTGCACCCTGTTGGACTTATTACGCTGTTCCATCGGATGTTTGTATGCACGCTCCCTGTCTTCAACCGCATCAGCACCAACTACCATATAAAGCGTCTGGGTTGCATATTTGGCAAATGATCCCTTAAGTCCAGTTGAAATAATTCTCAATAGTTCAGCCCTTTCTCCGGCATCTTTTGAATTGGTCAATATGTGCGATGCTTCCGTCAATGACTTCTTCTCTCCATTAAATTCAATCTCCAAATCCGCTTCCAGTTCGTTAAAGAAGTCGCCCCAGGAATCAGACCCGAACGGCGAGCGCTTCGAAAGAGCAGACTCTACTTGTTCGGTAAGTAAGTGTGGCTTAAAGACTCTTGCATGTTCTATCCATGGACGGTGCTTAGCCACAATTGAATCGGCATACAACCCAGCGAGAGTCGTGTCATCCAGGACAACTAGCTCAAGGTTAAAAAATGTCAGATACTCGGCAAGTTCTCTGCTCAAAGTCCTGTCCACGTCGGCTATTTTTGCCTTAACGGCCGGTTCTGCAACATTTATACTCTGAAGAAGAAACAGGTACCCCCTCACTTTATTATTGAGCATATCAATCTCTGAATAGTCGGAAATCGCATTACCAAGAGTGCTTGAAAGCTTGCCCTTGTATGATGCGCTGAATTTCTTGGCCATTTCAACAAGTTTGGCCACATCAGCATCAATTTGGGGATCAGCCACGCTTGAATACATAAACCTGAGATCCCACCTGACTTTTTCTACTCCGGTATTTGTATTCGTCATATTTTCTTTCATTTAAGTAAAGGAACAATTGTATTGTATGTTTTTACCATATAATAAACATAATATCAACGAACGGCAATCAAGTAAACAACTGTTATGAGGACGATTTGGGATACAATGCTTAGAGCTCTGGCATTTTTCATTTTCTTTTTGGTGTGAATCCATATGTGGAATCGCTGGATAGTTACTAGTGGTTCTTTTTGAATATGGAAATATAAAAATTGCAGAAAATCAGGAAGAACTCCACCGGCTATACCGAGCAAGATTGGAACAGGATTCATGTCCGGAAATAACCAGAGAGCTATTACCGCCCCTAAAAGAAAATCGATGCCCATCTTGAATATATCCCCGATGAATTTCTTTGTAATAGGCATTCTGTTTTTCAAGGGGTCGTCCTTATTTTCCTTCAAAGAATTGAGGTGATAATCCCAGTGAGGCAATGCGTCTAAAACAAAATGACTTCCGAAAGCCAAACAAAAACCCAGAACAGGATGTTCCGGAAATTTACTGATTATTACCGCTCCAATAAAAGCGTGGGTTCCTAGGCTCATATAAACATTTACACTAAAAACTGATTATACTATAATAATCTAGGTTCTTTTAGATGACAAGGAAGATAAGATGGACAATAACAAT
>OBEQ010207572.1_pt1 | contig 10916 bp, 15 predicted proteins | sample 1670901 | NCBI WGS metagenome assembly OBEQ01 (sample SAMEA104232315, study PRJEB22302) | groundwater metagenome | biome: forest; feature: aquifer; material: groundwater | place: USA | collected 2011-08-07 | depth 5.4 m | reverse complement strand
TCTCTAACGGGATGAAAATAAAAAAAGGTGACAATGTAATAATGCTATCCGGAAAGGATAGGGGCAAAAAAGGGAAGATCACCCTGGTTTTCCCTGAGGGCGGCAAATTAGTTGTCGAAGGTTTGAATTTGGTCAAAAAGCATACCCGGGCCAAAAAGCAGGGCCAGAAAGGACAGATAATCAGCAAGGAACGGGCGGTTTCAGCATCGAGCGTAGCCTTAATCTGCAAATCATGCGGCAAGCAGACAAGGATAGGATATAGCGTGGACGGAGCTACGAAGTTGAGAATTTGCAAGAAGTGCAAAGCAGAAACATAAAAACCGCCGAACAGATCAGCGGTTAAAGAACTGGGATGTTATCACAACTAGAGTTAGGGGCCATAAAAAGGCAAGGATCAATGCAATTTTAGCGCTACTAAGATTACGAGGCTTATGTGCTAAAAATAAAACAAAAAAAGTAAATAAAAAACAGGCAATGTACAGAGTAGTAAAGATAGTCATCAGCGCCTTTGTCAAAAATCAAATCTTGTGATAAAATAACAAACTGTTAATATATGTCAACCCCGCCCTTGAAGGCAGAATAAAAATAGTTTAATCTGCCAATAAACATGTGGCCAAAATAATTATGACGACTTTAAACAACAATGAACATCCTGCCAAAGGCAATCTGCCTTCAAGGGCGGGGTCAAGTTTATTGGAACAATACAGAAAGAAAATAGCTCCTGCGATGCAGAAGGATTTTAACATTAAAAATATCATGGCTGTGCCTAAGGTTGTGAAAGTCGTTATTAATGTCGGGGTAGGCAAGATGGTAAAGGATGACAAATTCATCGCCAAAGCCAAGAAAGACATCGCTCTTCTGTCCGGTCAGAAGCCGGTTGCTCGGCAAGCTAAAAAATCAATATCAGGATTCAAGCTGAGAGAGGGAGTTGATATCGGTTTAATGGTTACCTTGCGGGGGAAAAGGATGTATGATTTCATAGATAGGCTTATCCATGTTGCCTTGCCGAGGTCCAAGGATTTCAGGGGCATAGATAGCAAGAATTTTGATGGCAACGGTAATTTGAATTTAGGCATAAAAGAACATAGCATATTTCCGGAAGTAACATATGAAAGCTTGAAGGATATATTCGGACTGGAAGTCACCGTTGTCACCAGTGCTAGGAATAGAGAGAAAGGGATAGCGTTATTAAGGTTATTTGGTTTTCCGATTAAGAAGTAGTTTTCAGTTTCTAGCTTTTAGCTTCTAGATTTAAAACTAGAAACTAGAAACTAGAAACTAGAAACTAGAAACTAGAAACTAGAAACTGATCATATGGCTAAGAAATCAACAATTGCCCGTTCGAATAAAAAACCGAAATTCTCATCTAGAATTGTGTTGCGCTGTTTTCTGTGCGGAAGAAAGGGCGGATATATGAGAAAGTTTGGTTTGTGCAGAATTCATTTCCGGGAATTGGCCAGTGCAGGACTTTTGCCGGGAGTTAAAAAATCATCATGGTAAACGATCCAATATCAGACATGTTAATAAGGATAAATAATGCTCAGATGGTTAAGCATGAGCAGGTTTCAATGCCCTTTTCCAAGGTTAAATTTGCGATAGCCCATATCCTCAAAGCTAACGGGTTCATATCCGGGATAGAGAGGAATAAAAAGAAAATTAAAAAGACCGAGCATGATTATCTTGAGCTGACCCTCAGATACGATGAGAATGATAATAGCGGAGCTATCTCGGGATTTAAGATAATCAGCCGACCTTCCAGGCATATGTATATCAAGGCAAATGAGATAAAACCGGTTCGTTCTGGCTATGGTATTGCGGTAATTTCTACGCCTAAGGGGATAATGAGTTCCAAGGATGCAAAGAAAAATAAACTTGGCGGAGAAGTAATGTTCGAAATGTATTAAATATGAGCAAGATAGGCAAAAAAACAATTTCAGTCCCGAGTGGTGTCCAAATCCAGGTAAAAGACGGGACCATTTTGGTTAAGGGCCCAAAGGGCGAGCTTCAGAAAAATATTCCCGGATTGATATCCATCACAGTAGATAATGACTTAGTTTCCGTAAAACCGGCCGAAGCCGTGGCAGGTCAGAAAACAAAAGAAATATATTCCTTGTGGGGTTTGTATCGGGCATTGGTACAGGGAATGATAAAGGGCGTTACCGATGGTTTTGAAAAAATACTTGAATTTGAAGGCGTAGGGTATAAAGCGGCCGTTAAGGGTGATAACCTTGAATTGAGTCTTGGTTTTTCACATCTGATAACGGTTAAGGCGCCTCAGGGAGTAACTTTTAAGGTAGAAAAGAATGTTATTAAAATATCGGGGATTGATAAAGAGTTAATAGGCCATGTTGCGGCAGAAATAAGGTCAAATAGAGAGCCGGAGCCCTATAAGGGCAGTGGTATCAGATATAAAGGAGAAGTTATAAAGAAAAAGGCCGGCAAAAAGGCCGTGGCCACTGCATAAGACTATGAATCCCGTACGAAGTCTCGCTCGCGCCTCTGGCGCGAGTCCGAAGGACCTCGGCGGGGCTACTTCGTACGGGATGAATAAGAACCAATCTAAAAATTTACACAGAATAAGTCGCCATAAAAGAATAAGGGCGAAGATTAAGGGCACTGCCAAAGTCCCGAGAGTTTCTATTTTCAAAAGTAGCCGGCATATCTTCGCTCAGTTCATTGATGATACCAAGGGCAAGACCGTCTTAAGCAGCAAAGTTGTTTCATCGGTCAAAAGTAAAATTAAAGGCACCAAAACAGAAAAGGCAGCCGGAATCGGTAAAATTCTTGCAGAGAAAGCGAAAGAGGCAGGAATAAAAGAAGCTGTCTTTGACCGAGGAGGATTCAAATACCATGGCCGAGTGAAGGCTTTTGTAGAAGCTCTTCGCCAGGGAGGACTAAAGATATAGTAAACTTAAAATTAGCGAAACTAATATGGAACAAAATATTCCTAACAATCCAATCAATTCAAATCCTGCACCGGCTCCAATTCCAAATCAGAGCCCAAATCCAAATCATGGCTTTGGTAATCCAAACGACAGGAGGGGCCGCGGAGGCAACAGGGGCGGCGGGGGAGGCAACAGAAGAGGTGGCCGAGGTTTTGGGCGTCCGGAAGCGAAATCCGAGTACGACCAGAAAGTTATTGATCTTGCCCGTGTTACCAGGGTCACCAAGGGTGGAAAGAGATTTAGTTTTCGGGCAACGATAATTATTGGTGACGGAAAGGGCAAGGTCGGAATGGGAATTGGCAAGGGGAAAGATGTCGCCCAATCAGTGCAGAAGGCTTTCAATCGGGCCAAGAAAAATTTAACTACGGTAGTGATAGTAAAGGGAACAATTCCTTATCAGGTTGAAGCAAAATATAATAGTGCCATGGTATTATTGAAGCCGGCAGTAGGTGGTGTAAAGGCCGGAGGTCCGGTCAGGGTAGTGGCAAAAATGTCCGGGATAACGGCTTTGACGGGTAAGTTATTGGGCAGGACCAACAACAAGATTAATATCGCTATGGCCACAATAGAGGCTTTAAAGAAATTAAGAATTAAGGCGAAAAAATAAACTATGCATTCAGGTCAATTAAAACCAAATACGCCCAGGAAATCGCGTAAACGCGTAGGCCGAGGGGGTAAAAGAGGAACTTATTCCGGAAAGGGAATCAAGGGCCAGAAGTCCCGTGCCGGAGCCGGTGTTAAGCCGGGTTTTAGGGGCGGAGACAATAGGCTTTGGCAGTTATTCCCCAAACAAAGGGGTGCCTCAAAGAAGCCGGGCGGTTCAAATCCTCATCCCAAGCACAGATATTTCCAACTGAGACACGGTAAACCGGCAGTTTTGAATCTGGGATTTTTCAATCAATTTGACGGTGAGATACTTACGCCCAAGATGCTGGCCGAAAAGGGATTTGTGAATAGCGCCAAAGACGGAGTGAAGATACTTGGCGGAGGCGAGCTTAAGAAAAAACTTAAATTCGAAGGCTTTAAATTTTCTCAATCAGCCAGGGATAAGGTTTTAAAGGCCGGCGGAACGATTAGTTAAAAGAATGAATCCCGTACGAAGTCTCGCTCGCGCCTCTGGCGCGAGTCCGGAGGACCTCGGCGGGGCTACTTCGTACGGGATGAATAGACTTCTACAAATTTTCAAAAGACCGGAAATAAGGAACAAAGTCTTTTTCATTTTGGCGTTGCTTATAGTTTTCCGAATTGTTTCAAATATCCCTATTCCGGCGATAGACTCTTCTAAATTGAAGGATTTTTTGTCTCAGAATCAGTTTTTCGGTCTGATAAGCGCTTTCACCGGAGGTTCGCTGTCGGCTCTTTCGATAGGCATGCTCGGTTTGGGACCTTACATCACCTCGTCGATTATAATGCAGCTTTTGACGATGATATTCCCTGGCCTTGAGCAGATGTATAAGTATGAGGGAGAGGCGGGCAGAGCCAGGTTTAATCAATATTCAAGGATGATAACTGTTCCTTTAGCCATGTTGCAGGGCTATGGTTTTTTGGTTTTGCTATCAAGGCAGAATGTAATCGGTCATTTGAGTCTGATAAATTGGGTGTCGACGCTTCTGGTCATTACTGCCGGCAGTATGTTTTTCATGTGGCTTGGTGAATTGATAACCGAGAAAAATCTCGGCAACGGGACATCGCTTTTGATATTGGCCGGTATTGTGGCCAGATTCCCGAACAGTATCAGGCAGACACTTTTTTCCTACACCTCCGCCCAGGACCTCTTCACTTATGGCGGCTTTATTTTGGTCGGCCTGGTAGTTATTGTCGGTGTTATCTATATTTCCGAGGCTCAAAGGAATATTCCGGTAAATTATGCCCGCAGGGTCCGCGGTTCCAAGATATACGGCGGTGTTTCGACATATCTTCCGATGAGGGTCAATAACGCCGGCGTCATCCCCATCATATTCGCTCTTTCCATTTTACTTTTTCCGGGTATGATAGCCAATTTTTTTGCCGGCTCTAAGATAGCGGTTATTTCCACGATATCCGGCTATATCAACCGTTTTGTTCAATCCCAGCTTTGGTATGCCATCTTTTACTTCTTATTGGTTGTTGTGTTCACTTACTTCTATACGGCGATTACCTTTGATCCCAAGTCTATTTCAGAAAATATTCAGAAGCAGGGCGGATATATTCCCGGCATAAGACCCGGTCCGATGACTGCTCAATTCCTGAATCACCTGTTGAACAGGGTTACTTTGGTTGGGGCGATGTTTTTGGGAGTGATAGCTATTCTGCCAAATATCGTCAGGAGCGTTACCGGCATTACTTCTTTCCAAGTGGGCGGTACTTCCATTCTTATCGTTGTTTCTGTGGCGTTGGAAATTATGAAGCAGGTTGATGCGCAATTAAGTATGTATGAATATTAGCGCTCAGGTAACTACCTTCTCGGAAACAGAATAAATTGGCTCCAGCGGCCGATTTTTCTTCGCCCTCGGCGATTTGCCCGTCTTCGTCGGGACCAATCCAAATCGCCTGCGGGATGTTCCTTAAAGGTAGTTGCCCTCGCTTAATATTCATTCATTGACGCTAGCTTATAGTTTTAGTAATATCTAGTCGCGATTGTTCCTTAAGAATAAGAGGTCTAAGTGAGAATAATAAAAAAGGGTTCTATATCAAAAAGAATATCTCGCAATAAGGGCATGATTATTGAATGTCTTCTGGTGATTGATAAAACGTCAGAAAATGGTAAAAGAAAAAATGGCTGTGGCGCTGAGCTTAAAGTAACTGCATCGGATTTAGGCCTCAGGCGCTGGGTGGCAGATTGTGGTTATAAGGGCATGAGATATTATTATGCTTTTGCGATCTGTCCTTGCTGTGACGCCCATATTCCAGTAGAAGAAAAACAACTGCAACCCGAGCTCCTTGATAGTTGGAAAAGAAAGTTTGGTTTTGATGGATATTGTATTCCCGGTGAGTACTCTCGTATTATTCATGGATGGTGAAGTCAGCCTAATGCCGAGATATCTCGGCTTTTTGATTTTTTAAAATTTCGTGATATAATTTTGCCAGTTCTTAAGAAGGGTTTAAAAAGATGATCCTTGGCGTCGTTTTTCGTACAGTTCAGATAGATGGTTTTAGCCCAATAATACCTTTTCTTTTTCTGATATCTTTGGCAATTTTTTACGGTGTCTGGGCGGTCAGTACATTAAGAGAAGAAAAAAAATCTAAAGAAAAGCTAAAACTATGGCAAGAATGGCGAAAAAATGGAATTGCCATGTCTAAGTGGATAGAAGATCATTATGAAGAGCTATATACAGCACCGGAAAGTACAATAGCCAGACCCGAGTTGCAGGCGATGCTTTGGAAAGATTTTGATATCTATGGCAGGCTGGTTGTTCTAGATCCAAGTATTAAAGATGACCCGGTCTTCCGGGAGGGAAGGGAATTCTATGCCAGTTTGATAAATGTCAAAGGCGATAGGCCAAGTTGATGTAAAGAAGCGACAAGCTTCTTTTTTTAATGAAAAGTGGTATCATAATTTTATGGATAATGAAAAACCTCTTAATTTTATACTTGTAGGCCGTTCGGGTTCAGGAAAGGGTACACAGGCCGATCTTCTTAAAAATAAGTTTGGCAATCTCGTACATATTACTACGGGAGATTTGATGCGCGATTTGGCCGAGAAAGATACTGATGTCGGCGTAAGAATAAAAAAGATACTTCAGGAGGGCGGCCTGCCATACGACGATATGGCTACGACTCTTTGGATGCACAAGATTTCTTATTCAGTAGGACAGAATCAGGGAATCATTTGCGACGGTTTCCCCAGAAGAGTAAATGAGGCTCACAACCTCGATAGATTTCTTGAATGGCTGGGTCGTAAAGACCATACAAAAGTTTTATTTTTAGATGTGCATCACGACGAAGCATTTACCAGGCTCAAGAAAAGGGGCCGGGAGATAGATGATAATGACGAAGCGATACGCGGCCGCATGGCTTACTTTCAAGATAAAGTCTTGCCTGTAGCGGATTATTATAAGGAATCTGATAGGTTAATTGATATCAATGGTGTACAGCCTGTTGAAGATGTTTTTAAGGAAATCCTAGAAAAAATAAAATGATTCAGCTTAAAACAAAAAAAGAAATTGAAGTAATGAAAGAGGGCGGTAAGATTCTGGCCAAAGTACTCTCGGAAGTTCAGAAAAAGGTAAGGCCCGGTATTGCCACCGACAGTCTCGATAAGCTCGCCGGCGAGCTTATTTTTAAATACGGAGCCAAGCCGTCTTTCTTGGGTTATGATAATTTCCCGGCGGTAACCTGCATTTCCTTGAATGATGAGGTTGTCCATGGCTTGCCGTCCGATAGGAAATTAAAGGAGGGCGACTTATGCAAACTGGACCTTGGTGTTTTCTACAAAGGCTTTCATACCGACCATGCCATCACTGTCTTGGTAACTAAAGAAAGCAAGCTCTCGGCCATTTTTAAGAAGACCCATTCAAAAAAAAGAAAACTGATAAATGTTACCAAAAAATCTCTTGAGATAGGCATAGCAAAGGCTGTTATGGGCAATACCATCGGGGATGTTGGTTCGGCGATTCAGAAATACGTAGAAGGAGAAGGATTTGGCATCGTTAGAGATTTGGTTGGTCATGGTATCGGGAGGGAGCTTCATGAGCCGCCTCAGATTCCAAATTACGGCAAGGCCGGAACCGGCCTCAAACTTGTCGAAGGAATGGTTATCGCCATTGAGCCGATGGTTGTGACCGGTGACTGGAAAGTCAAAGTCGGCCAAGACGGATTCGTTTTCAAAACAAAAGACGGCTCTCTGGCCGCACACTTTGAACATACCATTGCAATCATGGCTAAAGGGAATATAGTCCTGACTCGCTAGGATTATAAGGGCGCTATTGACATTAAAATATCCATTGTATATACTATAGATATATGCCCGGTAGTAGAACTTCCAAATGGTTTTTAGCCGATAATAACTACTATGCGGGTATTAGTAAGCAAACATAACTCAATTTTCAATTACTTTGTTTTTCTAGGAAAACCTTAAGGCAATTGGAAGTTTCACTACCGGGGATGAAAACAATGATCAATATTAAGGCTGATGCTGAGGTCAAGAAAGGTGCTCAAAGAATTGCCGCGGATTTGGGGCTTTCTTTAAGTGCGATTATAAATTCGTATCTTAAACAATTGATAAGAAATAAATCAATATATCTCTCTTCTATCCCTCAGATGACTCCGGGGCTCGAAGCATTGATTGGGAGGGCTGAAGAGGATTACAAGAAAAAGAGAAATATCTCACCTATTTTTTCTGATCCCGACGAGATGCTCAGATATCTCCATTCTAAATGAGAGTCCTATTCCATAAAAATTTTAAAAAACAATATAAAAAACTACGAGCCTTGCAGAAAAAGATTGACGAGAGGCTCGTTTTGTTTATAAGAGATCCATTCGATGCCATTCTGAATAATCACGCCCTAGGTGGACAATACGAAGGTTGTAGAAGCATTAATATTACTGGTGATTACCGCGGATTATATCGACTGATAGATAATGATATAGCTTACTTTACGGCTATTGATACTCACAGCAATTTGTATAGGTAAAAGGCTAAGGTATGGTATAATTCTGGTATGAATGAGTTGCCTCAACAACAGGATGCTAGTCCTCAAATGGATAAATCGTTATCCCCGAAGGTTCTCTTAGCCGTTATTCTTATTCTTGTTTTTTCGGCAAGCATTGTTTACGGTGCCATCTTGTGGTGGGGGAATAAGAGTGGCCAAGTTGCTACGACGCAATTTACGCCTCGGCCTTCGATCTCCGCGAATACGATGGTTGATTGGGAAACCTATACTAATACAAAATATGGGTACGAATTTAAGTACCCCCATGACTATATAATATTTACAAGTTTAAATTCACGGCAGGACGATATTGTCCCGCCGGATTCTATGAGTATTAAAGTTGTGGTAACAAAAAATGACAGGATGATATTTTGCTGCGAAGCCACAACTTTTAGGGTAGAGATTCAAAATGAGAAACAAAATAATCTTGATACCTGGGTCAATCAAGAATTCATAAATTCTTACAATACCTACCGGGTGGCAAGGAAGGGATACGAACTATTTGCCGGACAAAATGCGTATAGAGTTTATAGCACTGTTGGCATTGACTCACCTGGGGATATCGTTGCTTTTAATCATGCTGGCACCACCTTTTTTATAAGATATGATGATGTAGATATTTTCAATCAAATCCTCTCCACATTCAGATTTATTGATACCAAAGGAATCGGCACTCTAACCGGCAAAGTTTCTATCGGGCCGAATTGTCCGGATGAAAGGGTGGGTGTGATGTGTACTCCATCGCCGGAGGCTTATGTTTCAAGGGAATTTATTGTTTTGGATAGCAATCAAAAAGAGATTACGCGTTTCCATGCTGATGCTAGTGGGAGTTACACCTTAACGCTTTCGGCGGGTACATATACGGTAGAATCAGCAAAAACAGGCATGGGTTATATGAGCAAGGACTTACCGGCTACAGTTACTATTAAGGCCGGCCAAACTACATCTTTCAGTATAGATGTTGATACCGGGATTCGTTAACAATTAGTTAAATAAAATGGATAATTCATCCAATCCCCAACAACCAGATTCTGCTACTAAAAAACCCAAGGATTACGGCAAGCTTCACAAGTGGCTCTCCGAGCACAAACTCTTAAGGCATCTCGCTCTTCATCTTCTCATCGCCGGTTTATGGGGCATTATTTATTATCTTCAGAAACAGGATAAGGAAAGGGTGTAAATTCTTATTGATGAAATTTTTGTAAACGAAAAGGGCACTATTGTGCCCCGTTGGAATCATTACGGTAATGTCCTCTTCGCAACTTACGTGTTGCTAGCCAGACAAATATCGTGAAAACAGTTGCTGTAGGAGTCGAATGAGTTACGTATAGGGAAAGGTAATATACTCCGTATAATCCGAGAATCCAAAGAATCAGCGGAACTACAGGAAATCTCATTCTCTGCCCTCCTCAATGCAAGAACTAACCCACGATATAGTATAGCAGATTATATTTTTTTTGGCAAGGCTCCAAAAATTTGAGCAAAGGTAAGCTAAGGAGCGAAGGCCAGTATCTTATTTTCAGACCCGCAACAGGCGGGCTTGGTGTCCAGACAGAGTAGGAAGATATCATTACCAAAACACAGGCTCTCAGTCTTAAGGCTTATAATCTTGAGTATAGGCATGTAACGATAGGCTGGACCCGCCGTTGTGAGGACTAGTGGAGGTCGCCGCAGGAGCGACCGCAACGGGCTGAAAATAGGATACTGACCGAGCGCAATCCACACCATATCAACGCGCCTATTGACTCCCTAGGGGGTCCTTTGCTATACTAACGGGACAATAATAGATGACTACATTACTACAACTAACCAATAAAAGCGGCTGATAAGCGTCCATTTTTTGTGCGTATCACTAAGCCGCGAAGATGCGGCGTTTTCATTAAAGAATTACGAATTAAGTATTACGAATTAAGGGTTAAGGGCAGGGCTTGGCTGTCGATGATTAATCTGATATAAGGTTAATCACTGGTAGCTAAGACGACTGAACCTTCACAACATGAATAGATAGCGGGTATAAGTCCCATTAGAACTAGCGGTCGTTTAAGAACGACCTACTTCTAACGGGATAAATAAGAATTGCAACCCCGTAAAATGGCTAAAGCCATCACGGGGTAAATAATCATCAAAAATAATAATCAAAGAAAACCACACAATTCTTAATCCGCCTTCGTCGAGCTTAGCTCGACTTCGGCGAGACATAGTAGGAAATTGTGTGGATATTACTCAATAAGGGCGTACGGAGGATGCCTTGACACTAAAAGGCGATGAAGGTCGTGGCGTGTCTGCGATAAGCTTCGGGGAGGTGACTAGCAACCTTTGATCCGGAGATGACCGAATGGGG
>OBEQ011303905.1_pt1 | contig 10918 bp, 11 predicted proteins | sample 1670901 | NCBI WGS metagenome assembly OBEQ01 (sample SAMEA104232315, study PRJEB22302) | groundwater metagenome | biome: forest; feature: aquifer; material: groundwater | place: USA | collected 2011-08-07 | depth 5.4 m | reverse complement strand
CACCACAGAAAAATACTCTTTTCATTAGGAGAAAAAGAAATCCGGCGCGCGCAAAATGAAAAGAGCAAAGAGTATTTTTCTGTGGTGCGGCGAGCGTTAGTGAGCGGCGGCGGGGCGGCTTCCTTAGTCGGGATTCGTTTGATAAAAAGTTCGGATTTTGTTCAGGAGACACAGCATTGCTGATAAATAAGTAAATCACTGTTCCAACATCGAACCAAACAGCCAGCAAAGTTGAGACTATTTTGCTCGAAATATATAAATAAAATTTATGATAAAAGCAATTATTTTTGATTTCGGTGGACCGATTGTAGATTGGGAAGCTGGAATGAATGCGGTTTACCGAAAACATGAGGACCACCACAATTTGGAGCGCGATACACTCCATGACTTTTTTGATACGTATATTAAAGGAGGATTGGTTGCTGATTTTCACTCTGTAGCTGATTTTATAGAAAAAACCAAACCAGCTATCGACTTAACTATCGAAGAGTTAAACGAGATACTTGAGGAAGCTAACGCTCACATGTTTATTCGACCCGAGATGATAGAGTATATTGTGGAGTTAAAAAAGAAATACAGAATCGCACTTTTATCAAATTTTACTGTTGGTCTCGAAAAATTTCTTCAAGATGTTTTTAAGATATACCATCTATTTGATCTTGTACTCAGTTCATATAATCTAAAGATACGGAAGCCGGATGCTCAAATCTATGAACACACGCTTAAACAGCTTGGTGTTCAACCAGATGAAGTTGTGTTTATTGATGATCTGAAAGAAAATATAAAAGGTGCAGAAGCTATTGGTATTAAGGGTATTCTTTTTAAGAGTGTGGATCAGTGCAAGGCCGATCTTAATAAATTACTTTCATAGTGTAATATATCTTCAAGGTTCGACCTTGATTAGAAGATTAAAATAATGGAATTTGAGTCGAAACAAGATATATTAAGAAAACGTCGGGAAATAGAAAAAGAATTACTTGAATTACTCGCAGAGCAGGAGAGTGAATTTGACTTGGATTATATTAAGGAGGTTATTTATAACGAGGAAGAACAGGATGATATGATAAAAATTGTTGCTATATTTGATGATGGGAGTGATATATCACACATGGAATATGTACTCGATCTAGTAACCGATGCTTGGAATTATTTTCCACACAAGATAATTGGCGGTCTTTCTCCAGCTGAACAAATTTTAGAACATAATGGAGGTAATTAAAATATTTACATATACTTAAAACCATGAAAAAAGAAGCAAAAAATAAAGTCATGGCTATTTTTGAAGGTCAACAAATTCGTCGGCATTGGGACGACGAAAAGGAACTTTGGTATTTTTCGGTTGTCGATGTGATTGGAATTTTAACGGACAGTCTTGATCCAAGAAAATATTGGAATAAGTTAGCCCAAAGGCTTCGCGAGGAAGGCAGTGAGGTGGTGACAAAATGTCACCACCTGAAATTCATAGCCAAAGATGGCAAATATTATGTTTCGGATGCGGCTGATACGGAGACAATGTTTCGCCTTATTCAATCCATTCCATCTCCCAAAGCGGAACCATTTAAACTTTGGTTGGCGCGGGTTGGTTACGAAAGAGTGGAGGAAGCTGAAGATCCGGAGAAAGCCATCCAGAGAGCGATGGCGATGTATCTTAAAAAGGGTTATTCTAAAAATTGGGTTGATCTGCGGTTGAAAAGTATAGAAATCAGAAAGGATTTAACGAATGAATGGCAAGAACGAGACATATTGAACAATGAGGAGTTTGCTATTCTGACCGATGATATTACTTTTGCTTGGGCGGGAATGAAAACCAAAGATTATAAAAAATACAAGGAATTGAAGAAAGAAAACCTGCGTGACAATATGACAAATCTTGAATTAGTCTTGAATATGCTGGCGGAAACTTCCACGACAGAAATATCAAAAGCGAAACAACCAAAGACATTTCCCGAAAATAGACAAGTTGCGCATGAGGGCGGGACTATTGCCGGTAACGCTCGCAAACAAATTGAATCCAAAACCGGTAAGAAAGTAATCACTCATCGAAACGCGAAAACACTACACAGTAAAAAAGAGTCTAAGAGACTGAAATAAATAACTAAATAACTAATAAACTATGTATAAAAAATACATTGCGGAAGGGGTGGGGACGTTTGGGCTGGCGTTTGTGGTGCTGATGGCAGTGGCGACGGGTCAGGGGATCCCGGTGGCAGTGCCGGTGGTTGCGGGGCTGACGCTGGGCTTATGTGTCTATACGATCGGCTCGATATCTGGTTGTCATATCAATCCGGCGGTCACACTCGGCGTGCTGTCGCTCAAGAAGATTTCGGTCGGGCAGGCGATTGGATATATTGTCTCCCAATTTATCGGCGCGGGGATTGCGATGGGAATCGGGGTGTCGATTTTTCACGCTCACATCGTCGGCGTGAGTGGTATATCGGCGTCGAATATATTTCTCGCGGAAACCATCGGCGCATTTTTCTTTACGTTCGGTATTGCTTCAGTGGTGCTCGGTCATGTAAAAGCGAATCTTTCGGGCGCGGTGATTGGCGGGTCGCTCCTGCTCGGTGTTCTCATGGCGTCACTTGCCGGTTCTGCCGGAATTCTCAACCCCGCCGTCGGCTTTGCTCTCAATTCGCTGACGCTGACCTATCTCCTTGCTCCGATTGTCGGTTCCGTGCTTGGTATGCAAGTCTACAAAGCAATTAGCTAATGTATTATTGATAGTTCGGCGAATCTCGGTAGACAAACTTTTTGAAGCGGGACCAGATTCTTTTTGGTTTCTTGATGACTTGGATGACTTTGCCGTTGACGAGATAATTGTCGATATCGTCGCGGTGGATGAAGATGGGGGAGAAGCTGGCGCTGGATTCAGACAAGAGGATGATACGCTGATTTTCAATGTCTTTGAAATAGCGTTTGATATTTGCCATGCCGTCGATAATTGAGAGAACATAGTCGCCATTCTTGACTGCCGTAAAGGTCGGATCAACCAAGACATAGTCGCCGTCTTCGACAGATTCGCCGTTAATATTAGCTTTGTTCATGGAGAAGCCGGAGGCTTTGATGGCAAAGATACCCTTTTTCTTGGTCAGGAGCTTGCCAGAAACGCGCAGGTAGCCGGCGGCTTCTTGTTCGGCATAGGCGGTTGCTGGACCGCAATTTGCCGTGCCGAGAATCGGGATGGCAAACAGAGAGTTTTTTGCGTTTATGCCTGTCTGCGCAGGCAGACCAGGGCGAGTTTTGACCATAACTTTAGTCAAACGATCCATTTGGATGAGGCCGTTCTTCTCGAGCTGAAGCAGGTGATGTTTTATTTTTTGGGGTGAGGTCTCTTTAACCAGTTTGCCAATCTCACGCAAGCTCATACTGGCGAGATCGTGCTTATCAGCCAGCGCTAATAATTTATCTTGAAGTATATGCATGCGTCAAGTATAGCACCTAGAGTTGTCCACAGTCAACTAGACACTGTTGACGAGTATAATTGGTTTGTTATTATTGGAATATGTTTGAAAGTAAAAATAAGATTTACGTTTTCATCGATGCTTCTAATCTTTGGCAAGCCCAGAAAGCCAAAGGAAGCGTATTTGATTACGAAAAATTAAAAGTCTTTTTAAAGAAAAAATTTAATGCTTCTGAAATTCAAATTTTTTATTATACAGCATATCCGGCTCAAGGAACACGAGAATATGGTCTTGATGGGAAGCATAAGTTTTTCACGTATCTCAAAAAAGGACTCGGCTTCATTGTTCAAAAAAAGGAATTAAAAAGAATAACAACTCACAGTAGTACTGGTGATATAATTCAGGAAAAGGGAAATATGGATGTTGAAATGACTATTGATGCGATCCACTACATATTAAAATATGATGTCGCCATTTTGTTTTCCGGTGATTCCGATTTTTTGGCTTTGGTAACTTATTTAAGAAACAAGGGCAAGAAAGTGTACATCTTTTCATCGAAAAACAATGTTTCTCAAGAGTTACGAACTGGAGGAGACGGTTATTTTGATGTGTTAGATTTAAAAGAAAATGTTTGGCGTAAGAAACTTGAATACAGAAGTAATAGATATCAAAAATAAAGCAACCCTCCTTGAGGAAGGTTGCCCTTGGATGTAATGCCCTATCAGTTATGGAAACCAATAGACATATGAACTATACACCCGTTTTAAAATAAAAGCAAACTTATCCACATCCTACTTATTTACTGTGGATAGATATCTTTACAGTTGTTTTTATAGTGTACTATACTGGTATTAGTATTAAAGAATGAGTATGGTTCAATTCAAAAACAACAGCCGGAAAAATCTGGCTCGGAGTCTGCGGAGCGGAGGCTATTCATACACCGAAATCCAAAAATTTGTTTCCGTGCCCAAAGCGACGTTGTCCTACTGGTTTCAAGACATGAAATTAACCCAACCCCAACTCGAGCGTCTTAACAAAAAACGAACTGAAGCTATCAAGCGTGGATCGAAAGAACGACTGACGCGGGTCGCCCGCGAGATTGAAGAAATCCAGATGACCTCGGCGAACGATATCGGCAAAATTTCCAAACGCGAGTTGTGGCTGATGGGTGTGATGCTCTACTGGCGAAATCATAATCAAGCCGATGTCCGTAAGGGCGTGCAGTATTCAAGTACCGATCCGTATCTCATTCGATTATTTTTAAAATGGCTCAAAGAAATCGGTCAGTTGGGTCGAGACGAGATAACTTTTGACATATTTGTCCGGGGCAAAAAGGAAGACGCGATCGCATATTGGAGCGTCGAGACCGGATTTTCTAAAGAAGTTTTTGGACACGTGTATAAATACAAAAAGGGAGCGTCCCTGAAGGCTGATTATGGACTCTTGCGAGTGCGCGTTAAATCGAGTTCAATGCTCGCTCGTCAGCTCTCAGGCTGGATACTAGGAATTCAAGAAAAAATTAATTAATAGAGTTGCAGTTTCAGATGATTTTGGTATAGTGGACATATTATGAATAATATCCAATTTGAAGTCAGTCGTTCGACACCCCGAGATACATTCTTGTATCTTTTGGGTCTGATTACGCTGGTTGCTAGTGCTGTGAGTTTTGGGATGCTGGTCTATCAATATATAGACATTAGATTTCCGGATATTCTTCAGTACGGCTATTCTGCGCCGAGTGCAAACTATTCTTTAATTCGAACCGCTTTGGCATCATTGGTTGTCGTCTTTCCAGTATTTTTCTGGGTGAGCCGGGTTTTACATAAAGATGTTGTCACTGAACCGGAAAAAAGGAATCTTCGAATTCGTCGTTGGCTTCTATACTTTACGGTGTTTATCGCCGGTTTGGTAGTAATCGGGGATTTGGTGACTTTGATTAATAGTTTTCTTAATGGTGATCTGACGACGGCGTTTATTCTGAAAGTCATTACGATTTTCTTTATCGCCGGTTCAACGCTCTTCTATTATCTTTCCGAATTGCAAGATCGAGTCTATCCGCGAGTGGCTTTTCAAGGGGTTATCGTTGCCGTCGTAGTTTTCTCACTTGGTTATGGATTTTATGTTGCCGGCTCGCCCCAAAGTCAGCGTTTGATTCGATTTGATGATCAAAAGGTGAATGATTTACAGATGATTCAAAATCAAATCGTGTATGTGTGGTGGCAACAGAAAGGTTTATTACCGCAATCTCTCGATTTACTCAATGATCCCATTTCTAATTTTGTTGTACCGAAAGATATGCAAAGTGGTGAACCGTATGAATATCACGTCACGAACGCTCGATCATTTCAGTTTTGTGCGATATTTAATGTAAGTAATGTCCCTAGTACTACTTCTGCGAAACCAACATCGTTACCAAATCTTGATAACTGGCAACATGGAAGCGGTCGGGTCTGTTTTGATCGAAATATTGATGCGACATTATATCCGGTTAATCCAAAAGGTCAGCCGGTACCATTAAAATATTAAAAAAATAACACATGAAAAATATTTTTGTATACATTATTATTATCGCAGTTATAGTGATTGGTGCCTGGTTATTTATGCGCAAGGGGAGTGGGACAGCGAGTTTATACGATGTATCCCGCCCTTCGGGCGAGGCTCGCTCCGAAGGAGCGGCACCAACTGAATCCGCTACATCAACACCTTCTGTTTCCGTAACTCAAACTTCTAAACCAACAAATATGATTAAAACTACATCTGGACTTCAATATCAAGACGTAGTTGTCGGTACTGGTGCTGTCGCCAAAGCCGGTCAGACGGTAACGGTACAATATACTGGCACTCTCGAAAATGGCAAAAAATTCGATAGTTCATATGATCGTAGCGAACCGTTTTTATTTAAACTTGGCGTTGGTGAAGTTATCAAAGGTTGGGACGAAGGTGTTGCCGGCATGAAAGTTGGCGGCAAGCGCAAACTCATTATTCCCGCCTCACTCGGCTATGGTGCTCAAAATGTCGGCAATGGTCTCATTCCACCCAACTCTGTTCTGTTATTTGATGTGGAGTTAGTAGCAGTTAAATAATCGCTCCGCCTTACCGTTTTCCTCACAGCTTCCTCTTGGGCTATCTCTAAAAATTATCTCTCATTTCTCTGACCGTCTGGAGTCTCCTCCGTCAGGCCATGTGGTTTTTCCTGCTGGAAAAGCCCAAGCCTGCCACCTCCAGAATCGGTACCCAGAGAAATCTCTAGATAATTTTTGAGTTAGCTTCCAATCGTGCAGATTGTGAGGAAAACGGTAAGGTGTCGCTCAAGTTTAAAAATCCTTATCTTAAGCCATTTTTTTGAATTGACATACTTGTATCTAAATGCTATGATATTGGTGTATTCTTAGTTGTATGGCTAAGTCGTAGTACTACGGAGCCCCTCGCAGATGACATCTGTTTGGGGCTCTTTTCCTTTAAATATACCAATTCCTAAAAATTTGTTTTAACTAAAATCTAAGCCTCACCCTCACCGTTTTTCTCAATCTGGACGATCGATTACTATCTCAGGAGTGAGGCTGAAATTTCTCTGGGTACCGAGTCCGGGGGATGCCTGGCTCGGTCCCGAGGATACTCCGCAGGGATCCGCATGGCCAGGCAGGGGGAGAGCCCCCGGGCGGTCAGAGAAATGATGCCGAACGACTTGAGATAGTCCGAGAGGAAGCCGAGAAAAATGGTGAGGGTGAGGCTGGTTACTAAACCTTGATATGGCTGTGGATAACTTTTGGGGGGTGGGGGAGGGGAGTGGCGGGGATAATGTTCCTCATCCCCCACTCGCCTATTTGAATTTTATTTGTTTTTATGTAAATGATAAGTAACTTCTATGATCACTGAACGCCAACAATTATTTTTAAAAGTTATAACTCCCCTATTTCAGGCTCAACAAACTGTTTTAGATTCGTTTTTTAATAATCGATTAAATCAAGAAATTGAATCGATTTTAGAAAAACATATTCAGTATTGTCTGATTGGGGAAGACCAGATCCGACGCCAGCAAGCGAATCGAGATTATATTAAGGCTTTAAAAAATATTGTGACATTTATTGAGGAGATTATATATCTAAAAAAAGGTGAATCTATCCCCCTTGCTATTGCACATGAACGACTCCTGTTCTATCTCCGAGAGATATTACGAGATATAAAATCTTTTGATCTGGAGACACCAACTGTTTCAGTTGAGATTGTTAAACCGGAAAAAGAAATACACCAGGAAGATATACCCGAAAGAAAACCCATTCGAATTAGAGAAAAGAGATCTAATAGTAGTCGAAACAATATACTTGAATTTTTACGGTTAGCGCCGGAACGAAGATCCCGAGAAATTATCAATGAGTTTAGTGCTCTATCGGAAAGAACCGTAAAGAGGAATTTAAAAGAATTAAGTAATGAAGGATTGATTGTTAAAAAATCTGAAAATAGGGCGGTTTATTATTCTGCGGTATAATTAAAGCCAACTTATGAACAGTGTTCTCAATAGATGGATATTTCTGGGTTCTTTAAGTACCGTCTTTATTATTACTCTAATATTCGGTTATAGCCCCGGATATGGACATAATCTATTAAGTGCTATCGGAATTTCAGCTAAAATTAAAAATAACAAGGAAATGTCACCTCAAGTGTCACCAAGTGTCATGGTGACAGATAATAGTGTCACCAACATATCCTTAGTGTCACCTCAAATGTCACCATTAATATCAAGCAATATTAAACAAAGCCAAATAATTAACTCCATGTCACCTATGCCAGGTGACATGGTGACAGATAAGGTGACACCTACTCATTACCAAAATCAAAATATGTCACCAACTCCAAATGTCACCCCTACTTCAATTACACCAACACCCACGGCTCCAATCCAAACTCCTACGACTGCCACAAATGTTGGTAGTGTGGTAATTAACGAAATAGCTTGGATGGGGACAAGTTTTTCAGCAAATGACGAATGGATTGAATTGTTCAATGTTACTAATGTTCCTATTTCTCTAGAAGGCTGGACATTAAGTTCTTTGACCGGATCTTCTCCTGATCCTAAAATAACTCTCTCTGGCAGTATCCCCGCCCAGGGTTATATTATTTTAGAACGGACGGATGATACTACAATTAGCGATATCCAAGCATTTAAGATTTACACCGGTGCCTTAAATGATACCGGCGAAGCCCTAGAATTACGTGATAATAATGGAAATATGGTTGATTCTATACCTAAAGCAGACAAGGGTTGGTTTGCCGGAGATAAAAATAGTCGCGCCAGTATGGAAAGAATTAATCCACATATATCAGGAAGCCAGGCTTCAAATTGGGCCACTAATAATAGTGCCAAAACTAATGGTCATGACGGCGGAATCCCTAGTAATACTATAAAAGGTACACCAAGTAATACTAATAGTGTCGCGAGCTTCTAAATACCTTTATCCACAATTAAGCCCTTGCTTGCTTTTTTAAACCCGATACAATTAGGTACAGGAGAAATATAGTGATTAGATTATGTTGACTTTTTGGTCCTGGTGCGATAGTATGAATGGACATAAAAGCAGGCTCAACAAGTAAGCAAAAAGCCAAAATCTATGTAATATCTTCAATAAATATCCTTTATATAACCATGGCTGGTTATTTTTGGGTTAGATGAGCTTCCTACCTCTGTAAACTAGAAACTGTAAACTGTAAACTAGTTCCCAGAGGTAGAAAGCCCAGGTACGAACATTGAAAATTAGATGAACGCAATAAGTAAATGATGTAAATGAAATAATTTTGGTTTTCTTTTTGGCTGAGTTAGTTTTCGGTTCATTCTAGTAATTAAACTCCGTTCTGTATTCGATGTATCCCCGCCTTGGCGAGCGGTACGCGCTATACAAAATGGAATAAATAGTAAAAATAAAATGTCTATTAATTTAAATAGAGCCGCGAATGGTTTGAAGAAAACCGTGTCGGCTCTCACTTCGATAGCGACTGTATTGTCGTTATCGGGAGCGGTCTATCTCGCGCCTTTGGCCGCGATTGCGGCTGTTCCGTCAGATTACGGCCTTACAGAAGGCAATACGATTAGCGCGGCGGGGACAAATGATCCCGATGTCTATATCGTCAACGCACAGGGCTACAAGAGATTGTTCTTGAATCCCGCGATCTTTAATTTGTATGGTCACCTTGGTGGCTTTGCAAAAGTAAAGAGTGTTTCGGCGGTTGCCCGCGACGCATTCCCAACCTCCGGCTTATTCCGAGTTGACGGAACCGAAAAGGTCTATGGAATAGAAACAACCGGAGAAGATGTAGCCGTATTGCACTGGGTTGACACCTCGGGCGCGCAAGCGGTTGCGGATGACGCGAATTTCTTCAAGAAAGTATTCGTCATCAATGCCGGGGAATTTGCTCTGTATTCAAAGTCAACTAACTACACTTCAGTAAAGCAGGTTCCCGCCTATGCCAGAGGCGGTTCGGTTCCGGGAGCAACCCCTGCACCGACTCCAGTAGCAACCGGACCTTTGTCTGTAATGTTAGCTTCTGGTAATCCAGGAGCCCAGACCATCACCAAGAACGCCGTCGGTCTTGAAATGTTAAGAGTCAAAGTTGATGGTTCTGGAAAAATTAACACCTTGACTGTTAAGAGATTAGGTGCTGGACAAATTGCCGATTTTGGCAATGTTTATGTCTATGATGGCGCTAAGAGATTGACTTCTGGTAAGTCACTTTCATCTGCATCCGGCGAAGCCACATTCTTATTGAATCTTGCCGTGGATGGTTCAAAAGACCTTTCAATCGTTGTTGATATGTCTGCCGCGACAGCTGGTGATGTTAACTACTTACAGTTATCAGGTGTAGTTGCGACAGGAGGCGTAGTAGTATCCGGAACGCCTGTGAACGGTAATAACTTTTCCGTTTCAGGCGCTTCATCGGGTACGATTGATACTGCCAAGGTTGGTTCGATTTCCAACCCGACAGTTGGTCAGAAACAAGCCCAACTTTCCGAATTTAAGCTTACAGCAAACACTGAAGGCACTTCTATTAAGCGCTTGACAATGATAAATGGTGGAAGTCTCAAACCAACTGATTTGGTTAATCCCACATTAACAACCGGAACAATGACCTGGACCGGTGTTTCAAGGGCTGATGGCTATGTCATCTTTGACCTTGGAACCGGGTATTCAATTGCCAAAGGTGGCAATGCTACCTTCAAGGTTTGGGGAGATGTAAGCGGAAAGAAAGACGAGACAGTTATTCTCTACTTTGAGAATGATTCAGACCTCTTAGCCATAGGAGATCAGTATGGCAATGGTATGGCCGAAGGTACAAACACTCTTGATACTTCTGCCGAAGCTACTACTTTGACGCTTAAAGGAGGAGTTTTGACCTTGGTATACAATAATGGTCCTAATGCCTCTACAATAGGCACTCAAGTATCTGACGCTACTCTATTGAGATACACAATGACTGCCGCTTCAAACATTGAAGTCAAAAAGTCATACTTCACTCTTTGTGAAGAT
>OBEQ010035192.1_pt1 | contig 10918 bp, 15 predicted proteins | sample 1670901 | NCBI WGS metagenome assembly OBEQ01 (sample SAMEA104232315, study PRJEB22302) | groundwater metagenome | biome: forest; feature: aquifer; material: groundwater | place: USA | collected 2011-08-07 | depth 5.4 m | reverse complement strand
TGTCGATCCTGGAGTCGTCGTCGGCCTCCACCGGGGGCTCGATCCCGAAGCGACGGATCGACGTGACGCCGGTCGAGCCGCACGACCCGCGGCCGATGAAGCCGAAAGTATAAGTCGAGTGGCCGCGCTGACAGCCACGCGCGTTCTTCCAGCGCCGCCTTCATCAGCCGCGTCCCTTCGATCGGCAGCGCTGCGCGGTCACCGCACTACTCTTCGTCCGCGGCCCCGTGTCGTCTGGGCGACGAGCCTGACCAAGTCGTCGGGCGGGAGCGGTTTCGCGGCGTGCGCCTCGAATCCCGCCCCGAGCGCCGGCGCCCGCGTCGGCCACCGTCGACGACGAGGCTTGCGTAACCCGAGTGCCGTGAGCTACCGTTCCGGCAGCATGCGGGGTGAGGCACGATGGTGGTAATAATATACTTGACTCCTTACTATCCGTTTATATCCTGTTAGGACTAGCTGCCAGCCTTGTTCTCGGACTAGTCCCAAGAGTTGCAGAAGGCACAATCAATAAAGGCACTCCGCTCAGGGGCGTCCTTGGTGTAAGTGAACCGATCGGCGTTGGTGAGGTTTACAGCGGGGTTGAGAACGTAACAGTACGTCGTGTGGCGGCGGATCTTGCCAGTCCCTTTGGTGAATGTGTCGATGTACTCGAAGACGCCGTACATTGTGATGTGATTTCTCGCTCTGTCTCTGAACGCCCAGCTAAAAGCTTCTTCGAGTTCGGGACTGTGTACATAAACTCCGCGCGGCACCCTCGGTGGGATGATCATTGCTGTTGGCGTCGGGCCAGCTTTGTATCCGGGGCACTGTTCAGGCGAGGCGGGCGGGGGCCCTTTTGCCGGGAACGGCCCTATTGCCGTGATAGTAGCCGGGGTTTGTCCAGAATTCTCGTAGGCGACGCGAATGCCCCAAGCGGGAGTAGTGACATTAGGATTCTGAGCGGTTGGCGTAAGGTCATGAGTGAGGTCAATTCTCGGGATCATGACGTAGGCGCGCTGAGCCCGCTCGTTCGAGTCTTGAGTCTCGTTGTTCTGCCGGACCGCTTCGCGCAAAAGCCGATAGGTAGTGCATGCGTACCATGTAAGCACGCTGAGCGCGGCTATTTCGAGACCGAACCTCGCCCACTCCCGCCAGTGAGATCGATTCTGGCCGTGGTCGTTGGCTTCGTTGCGATCTGTTACGGGTGGTGGAACATTAGGCGGGGCCCCTGCGACTGGTGGGGTGTCGTGGCCTTGATCTGTGGCATCGCGATTCACGGCTACGGGGCTGGGTTGGTTCTGGATTGGTCGGTGCGATGAAAAGAAAATGCCGAACGCCCAGCGCCTACGTCTCGCGTGGCACACGGCGCGTCCTATGCTCCTTCATCTTCTCGTCTATTTCCTTCTTCGGCACCGCGACGAGTCGCCGAAGGAAATGCTTGAACCGCGTAAACTCCTTCGTGGTCTTCGGCGGCGGTCGCTTTTTCGGCATCATGTCTCCGCTACGCCGGATTGAGCCCGAGCGTCTTGCCAGTCAATTGCTTGTAGGTTACGCGCCGCCCGACAGTCCCGCCGAGCACTTGGGCGAAGCGCTGCCCGTCGTTGCCCTTTCTCTTGTTGTAGCGGAAGACTTCTTCGTCCACATACCGAAACAGATGCCACGGCTCGACGGAAACGTAGGTGCCCTTGAGCGCTCGTTTCAGGAGCGACCAGAAGTTTTCGAGCCCGTTGGTGTGGACGTGCCCGCGTACGTAGGCTTCTGCGTGGTCGATGACTTGGTGCGTGTAGTCCCGCTCCAAGCCGTCATACGACTTGAGCGCGTCCGTCAGCACTTCCGATCCCGGCTCGACGTTCGCGCGCACTTCCGGCTCCAGGGTCGAGCGGCGGACGGTCGGGACAATGAAGGCCCGTACGGTGCTCGTCTTATCGGGGCCGTGGCGCTCCAAGAGTCCCATGACGGCAGTCTTTCCGACCATACCGCCGTGCTTCCCCTGCATCCGCTCGGCCTTCCGATCCTTGTGCATGAAGCGGGCGGCGCCACCGATGAAGGTCTCGTCCACTTCGACGCGGCCCTTCATCTTCTCGAACGTGCCGCTCTGCATAGCGAGCCGGAGCCGGTGGAGCATGAACCACGCGCTTTTCTGAGTGATTCCGAGCGCGCGATGGACTTCGTAAGAGCTGACGCCGTTCTTCGCGCTCGTCAGCATCCACATCGCCGTGAACCACTTATCGAGTCCGAGCGGCGAGTCCTCGAAGATCGTGCCGACCTTGACCGAGAATTGGGCTCGCGCGTGCCCCGTCTTGCACATCCAGAGTCGGCGGGTACGAATGTAGCGAAGCTCTCGACCGCTGCACGTCGGGCAGATGACGCCCTTCGGCCAGCGAGCCTCGACAAGCAAGTCTTGGCAGCGGTCCGGATCGCCGAAGTAGCGCAGCGCGTCCATCAGGGTCTTGGGAGCGGTCAGCGCCTTGTCCATATCGGAGAGTCTACTACCTTACCGAGAGTGAGTCAAGTATGTTCTTACCACGATGGTGGGCCTCCTCGGGTTGGCGCGCTGACACGCCCCTGCTGTCGCGCGTCCAGAGGAATCCGCCAGATCCCCATGTGAGTGCAGGCGATCCGCGGGACGTGGGCACCACGATGATTCACACCCACGTCCTCAGCCGGGGTCCCGCCGGCGTCCGGAGCCCGGCCGATCGCATGTTCCTGTCATGACCCCGGAGGCCGGAGATGTGGGGCTGGGCTCGGCCGCCGAGGTGATAGCTTGCACCGCCTCGCGGCGTACCACGGCAAGCAAGCCGCGGCGTGTTCTGCAACATCGCGGCCTGAGCGAGCGCGCTATCGGCGTCCTCCCGTGCTGTCCAGGGTAGGTCGTAGTCGACCCAAATGGTCTCCTCCACGGGATTAGTGCTCGGCGGGTTCGCCAGAGTGAGAAGGAACGTCTTCCTCGATCCAGGCGCGTGTGATGAACGGCATCTTCGGGTTCCAGTACGACAGTTCCCGAGCAATCGTGCGGAGCGTCTCGTCGCCGAGGACCTTGACTGGGCTGTCGTTGACCTCCGGAGCGTCGTAGAACGCCAGCTCCTCCTCGGTCAGCCCGAGGCGCTCCCCGCGCCGGTAGGTCCTCGCGCAGAACGGTGCATCGTGAACGACCTTGCATCCGGCGCATTCATGTTCCCAATACCCCATTGAACCCCTCCCGTTGGTCGTCACGGGTTCCGAACTAGGAGGAGCGCCGAGAGCGCAGACAGCATCAACAGTGCATCGCCCCGCGACCACTGCTCCGCGCCCGTGTGCGGCGCAAGGTGCGCATACTGCCTCAGCGCCCATCGGACGTTGTCCAACCGCTGCCGGGCAATCCGCGCCTCCAGTTCTTCTCGCTTCGGCTGATGCCATCCCGGCCCCATGTCCTCTTCCTCGATCTTCCGCCATTCGTCGAGCGCCAACCGGATCGCACCGCCGCATCCTTTCCACCCCGTCTCGCCGCCTCTTTCGATTGCGGTCGTCGCTTCGGCGACTGCTCGCCACACCGCGTCCCACGGCCTCGGTGGGCTGCTGGGAAGCGGTACTTCGATGAGAATCGGGTGTGAGACGCCCAAGTGGCGCAGCATCGTAAGCCACACCTCGGTCGGGTAACCCACCTCAGCCTCTCCGTGGACCGGAAACGGCTCCGTCCTCCATCGTCGTCCGCCGGGAAGGGACGCTGGTACAAGGTGGCAGAGTTCGGCAGCGACAGTGATCTTGAACCGGGGTGGCCTGCCGTCGCGGACCCGCTCGAATGCGGCGAGAGCCGGAAGCCCGTCCGTCCAGATTGCGGCGGTCGATGCTGACGACTCGGGAACGCCCCCGATCAGCCAGCCGTAGTGCCGAGCGCGCGCGACGGTGATCACATTCCCCGCGTCGTTCATCCCGCTGATCACCGCCGAGATGTTGCTCAGCATCGGGCAGGGATCGCGGGAGTTGCCGAGCTTCAGCCGCACCGTCATGGGCAGGTGCAGGTCGAAACCCGCCGCCGTCCGGTAGGCGGTGAGGTGTTGCGGCGCTTGCTCGAACGTGATCGAGCCGACGGTTACTTGTTTGTCATCTCTCACTTCAATGACATTCGCCATCTGACGAAGCTCCTTGCCCGGTCGCCTTCCGAAAGGAATCGTCACCTATCGCCTCGACCCCCCTACACCCATCCTGCCGCGCTTCGTCCTCGGTATGTAACGCCGCTCGGTCTTCGTTCCTACCATAGAGGTCCGTGGGCTCGCCAAGTTTTTTGGCCCGTTCCCGGTCTGGCGCGAAGATGAGGAGTGGGGCCAATAGCCATGCGCGTCATCCGAGCCGGGGGACGCTACTTGGAGGGGCGCGAGCAGCGGTTGTGGGTCGCGCTGGCCTCGGTGGTTGGACTCGGCGCAGGTGGGCTAATCCTTGCCTCTTGGGACCTTGCTCACCAACGACATCACCCTCGGGGAAACTCGCGGCAACATCGACCACGTTCTCGTCGGCCCCTGCGGCGTCGTCGTGATCGAGACGAAGCGCCTCGCGGGTCACATTCGGTGTTGGGGCGACGAGTGGTCCGTGAACGGGCATCGGCGGGGAAGCATCAGCCACCAGGTGAACTCCGGGGCCTCTGCCGTGCGGTACTTCCTCACGGGCCGGCACCCCGACCTCGCCGCGACGGCGCTCCGGTGGGTGGAGTCCGTTGTGGTCTTCACACATCCGACCTGCCGACTGGAGGTCAACCGGGCTCGGACAATAGTCGTCCGGTACTCGGAACTCCTCCAGGTCGTGCTTGAGCTTGCGCGGAGGCAACACATGACGGCGGCGACGGCGGCGCGGCCCGCGGAAACCTTGGTGCGCTCGCAGACAGCGCCTGTCCTTCGCCAAAACCCCGTCCGGCCCCAAGGAGATTCGCTCGACTCTAGTCGTAGTCCCTCTACCTGACGGGCGACGGATCAAACTTGCCCTCGTGCAGACGGTACCACCGGACGGCGACGTTGTGAGGCCGCAGCGTCACTGACAGTCGTTCGATCTGCTCGATGATGAGCCGGGTCGGTTCGCAATCCATTGAGGCGAACAGCAAAACATCGGGCCGCAGGCGCAGCGAGATGCTCTCCATCTTCACGAACGTCGCCCCGTCGAACAGGTCACGAGACTGCTTCACCTCGCCGATCACGAACTGACCGTCGAGGATGGCGGCGATGTCGAGATCGCCGACCGGCCCCTCCCCGTCCTTCTCGAACACGTCCAAGCACGGAGCGAACAGGAAGGCGCTTCGGGCGTCCATAAACAACTGACCGAGCACGAGCACGACGGGGAGCAGCCCGTGCTCCGCGTAGGCTGCGCGGACGAGGCTGTTCAGCCGATAGTGCCACCGCTGCTCCGGCGGCATCGGGAACGAGGCGTTGCAGCCTCCACAACGGAGCGTCTGTTTGGCGTCGTCGATGTGGTGCCACGCGCGGTATCCGCACGCGGGACACCTCGCCTGGACGCCCATCAGCAGGACCCCGGACTCTGTCAGACCCGCGAACGCGCCAACCAAATCCGCCTGCGAGTACACCCAAGGCGCCTGGCCCTCGCGTCTCGCGTTGCAGTCCTCCATCTCCTTTTTGGCGTGATCCTCGAAGACGCAAAACTCCAGGTCACGTGATGCCGCTGGCAGACGGCGGGGTTCCCGAGGCGTATGCTTGCGCCTCTCCCTCTTCGAGCCAGATCAGGCCCGGCTCGTCGCACGTCGGCGTCCCACATACCAACCCGCTGTTTGGGTGGCCGACCGGCTGGACGTGCCGGACGTAGGTCCGCTTGTACTTTCCGCGCCCTGGCGGCTTCACGCGGCATCGCTCGCAGCGAACCAGTGCCACGGCTCCTCACCCCCCTTTCCGGGTCGAGGCCGATGTTACACCCTCGACGGCCAGAGCCGCTGGCCGCGGGGGGGCTGGGTGGCAGGCAGCGACTCCGCCCGCGAACCCGCTGATTGGCGGTCAGTTCCCTGTCGAAAATCGCCGCGATGGGCCAGTTCTTCACTCCGGCTCCGACTGCCCGCCTGATGGCCTCGATGTTCGAGAACCGCGCGCCTGCGCTTCGCCTCCTGGATGCCGGAGCCGGGGTGGGGGCGTTGGCCGCCGCCTGGGTTGCCGAGGTCTGCGGGCGGGCGAAGAAGCCGAAGACCGTTACCGTCACGGCCTACGAGGTCGATCCGAAGTTCATCGACTACCTGACGGATACGCTGAAGTCCTGCCAGAAGCAATGTGAGGGCGCAGGCGTGGCGATGAAGTGGGATGTGGTCCGGGAGGACTTCATCGAGGCGGGAGTCGCCATGCTGGCCGAGGACCTGTTCGCGGCGCCGCGCCGAGAGTTCCCCAGCCGCGATTAGGACTCCAGGAGCCCTGTCAGCATCGCGATGTTTTCCTGCCAACCCGCCCTAACCTCGTGCTCCCATACGCGCAGAACACGAATCTGAAGAAGAAGTCCGGCCTTCCAGGGACGCCAGCAGGGTGCATCTTCCAGCCGCGTAATCCTGAACGTACGAGCGCGAGCCTGAAGGTCAGTTCCGTGGTGCGGTTCCCGCGCGAGCGGATTGCTCTCATCGTGCGCGAACGGGTCGCGGGCACCTTGTTGAAGCGGCCACCGGGCAACTTCTTTCGCAGGCGTGCTTCCATAATCCCTATCGTCCGCGGACCGATCCCAGCGCCTACTCTTCGAGAATCCGCTTCAGTCTGTCCACGAGGTCAGGGATACCGCAGAGGTCTCGGTTCTGGACATACTCCTGAAGATACCGGAAAGCGGCTACACGACCCGGCCGAGTGAGGCTCGTGAGCAACGACTCAACGAAAGCGCGAATATCAACGACGGCGATGTCCCGCCCGAGCGGCGCCATGTAGCGGTGCAGCGCGGCTGGTGGCGAGAGGTCTGTGTCCTGGGGCTGTATCAAGCAGACGACCGTGTAGCGGGAAAGGGAGAATCTCTGCATCTTCTTGAGAAGGTCCGGGCGCCGGTTCTTCCAGGCGGGCCGAACCGAGATTTGCCTCTTCGGCGTCCTGCACGACCCAACCCGCTGCCGCAAGCGCGGCGTCGATCTGCTCCCGGGCCTGCTGTTCAGGCTTCTTCGCCGGAAGGTTCCTCCACGAGCCTTGACCTTGCGGGTCGGCGTTCGGAACTACGAGGGATTCTGCCGCATCGGGCGACATGAGAACAAGAACCCGATTACGGACGAGGAGGCGGTTTCGGGCTCGCGTCCTGGACGCCGGGCATGGAGATTACCTGACAACCGTGTGGCCTGCACGCGGGACAGGTTCTCTATGCCTCCCTCTCGTTTCGCCTCTTCACGGTTCGCCGCTTGCCCGGGTAGGGGTCGCTGCCCGTGAACCTTTTCTCCCGGGGCGCCGCTCAGGATCGCGGCGCCTCGTGGTCCGTGTGTTGTCCGCCGCCCCGGAACGCCGCGACGGCGTCAGCTCTCTTCCACCAGCACCTCGGCGGCGTCGAAATCGTGCTCGCTAAGGACGGCCGCCAGCGGCCGACGCCGGCTCCAGGGCCTGCACACCCTTGGCCCCCTTCTGCGCCGGGCCTAGCGTTAGCCTGAATTTTCACACCCGGAAAGCTGATAACGCCAGGCCCGCATGACGCGGGCGGGCATCAGACGATTTCGAGCCGCAGGCGGCGCCCGCCCCACCACGGGATGGCGGCCGGGGCGCCGATCAGGCCGGCATCGAGCAGGATCGGGTTGTGGGCTCGCCGGGGCAAATGCACGGTGACCTCGTGCTCGGCGATGGTGACCCGGGCCGTCGTATCGAGGAAGCGGCGGAAGAGCTGGCGAGCCTGAGGTGCGTTCGTATCCCCGCAGGGGTTTGGCGAAGAGGCGGTAGATGCCACTGGCGATGACGGTGAGGAGCACATCGAAGTCAACATTCAGCGCCACGGCTGAGGACAAGGCGTCGAGGTGAAAGAAGGCGACGGCATCGGCCCAAGCCGTTCTCGATCAACATGCGCTGGGCATAGCGGGTGATGATGGCCTTGAGCGACGAGGTCCGATCGTTGGTGAGCAGGATCGTGGGCTCGTCGTGCCCAAGGTCGCGGATCAAGAGTTGCCGGAGTGTCCCGTCGTAGTCGGCCAGCTGGACCCGCTGGTCTACCACGCGCGGCGTCTTGAACTTGCGATGCGGCACGTCGAGCTCTACGGTCCGCCACGCCGAGCGGGACAGGGTCGCGCACTCGGCCAGGAGTTTGGGGGACCGGCGCCGCAGGGTGATGAACGTAATGCCCAGGGCGTTGAGCTTGAACAGATTCCGGTAGGTGGTGAGTTTGGAGTCGAAGACCAGGTGGCGTGGGCGTTCGCCGTATCGCTGCTCCCAGAAGGTGACGAAGCGCAAGACTTCGTCGGCCTCCTCCCCCTTCCGGAGATCGGCATTGGCGTAGCAGAAGACCTGACCAGTGGCGTCCTGCGCGAGAAAGGCCAGCACCGCTTGGCGTCGTTGGCTACGGCGCGGGACGTAGTGCTTTTCCACGACCGGGTCATCGCCGAAGTAGGAGATCGAGTGGAAGTCGAGGTTGAACGACGAGGCATCGATCAGGCGCTCAGCGCGGAGTCGCTCGATCCACGCCCCCAACAACCGCACGATCGCCTGGCGGCCGAGCCGGGAGGAGTACTGGGCCATGAAGGTGGTCTTCGGGACCGCATTCAGGCCCACGGCAAGCGCGACGCCGTCGTCGAAGAGCAGATCCATGACGTGGCTCCGCCGCGCCTTGCCGAGCAACTTCAGGACCAGGGCCGCCCGGACCGCATGGGCGGCAGGAATCATTTTCGTGCCCGGGATCCCGGACATCGGCGATCGCGTCGGCCAGCGGTCGCGGGCGCCGCGGACGCTCCTCGTCGGCCCGGCGGGGCAACCGCGCGAAGCCCTGCGCGCGCAGCACCTCCTGGATGGCGGTGACGCTCAGTCGCCCGGGGCCGGCGCGGTCGAGTTCATCGCGGATGTCGTAGACGGAGAAGTTGCGCTTGCGCAACGCGATCACGCGGGCCCGCACCGCGTCCTTGCGAGGTTGGGACTTCGGCCCGTGGGGACTCGCGTGGAAGAAGTCGCGGTCCATCTGGTGTCGGAAGCGCCAGCAAAGGACGCGGAAGGCCCCGGGCTGGTAGCCGAACCGAACGGCGACCTCGGCGGACGGCGCGCCCTCGGCGAAGTAGGCGCGCAGCGCCTCGTACTGGCGCTGGCGCGGCTGGGCCGGCTCCAGGAAGAACCGGGCGGCTTCCGTTACCGAATCTGGTGTCTTTGCGATACCGACATACTATGACTTGTGCTATCCCTCGACCAAGAAAAATGGGCAGGCTGGCGTTCAGATACGAGCCAACTGGAGCTGCCGGAGGGCAAACGGGTCAGTGTGGCGAGCAGAACTAAGTCGCCTATATCCGGGCATTCAGATCGGAGATTTGATAACGAACATACCCGCTCGCTCGGGCCGCCTGCGAGGGGATACCCGGCCGGCGGAGCGAGGTCCCGTTATCGCAATCGGCGGGTGAGAAAATCGAGGTTAGCCATCCCGCCGGTAGCCATCCCACCATCCCCGGTCTCCGCCGGTTACCGGCGCCGAGGAAGATTCGACTCACGGCTCTCGATCGAACAGATCGAAGGCCGCGGCTCCTGACAGTCGGGGCGTTCGCGTCTCACCTGTTGTGCTCCTCTGGAGGGGGATTCGGCACGTGTTAGGCTTAGGTCCGACCGGGTGGCGATGATTGCGCCGGCACGTTCCGCGAGCCGCAGACCGCGGAGGCCCGGCCGCTCGCCACCGCCGCCGGTGCGGAGGGACCGCGCTATGCGCCGCTGCTCGGTCTGCAAGCGTGCCGTGCTGCCGACGTCGGGTCAGAGCACCGTGTGCGCCGTGTGTCACACCAGATTCAAGCGGTACGCGGGGGCGGCAGAGCAGCGCCACGCCTACTATACAGTCCTGCACCAGGATGCGTCTTTCGACCGTGAACTCCGTGAGCTTTTCGAGCGCGTGTACCCGGAGTCCCGCAAGCGCATGTCGCGGCGGCAACGTCGCGCTGCGATTCACCGGAGCGATGCGCGCGGCACGGCCAAAGAGGAGCCCGCGATCGTGGCGTTCGCCACTCGATGGCACCTTTCCCAGCTCTACGGATTTGAGCTGGACTGGGCGCTGGACCAGGCCAGGTGGGGGGAACCGCCGCGGCCGCAGCTGCGAGCCTTCCACGGGCACATCCCCCTCCTCCCACCAATTCGCCTTCGGGTCGACTTGATCGAGCACTTCTTCCCCTTCTTCTACAACCCGGCTCTCGACCCGGTGGCCGAAGCGGACCGCATCTTGGCGCCACTCAGGGTCGACCTGATTGACCAGATGAGAGATCAGCACCAAGCACACCTTGTGCCTGCGCGGTTGCGGAACCGCGTCGCGACACTGAGGCTGGCTCGCCGACTCTACCGTGCCGCGGTCCTCGATCCGAAGGAATGGACGTGGCAGCGTATCGCCGAGGCGGAGCGGGCCGGGGGCCACCAGTGCACCTGGCGGGCCGTCCGCGACTCCGTGCGGGCGTGGGCCAGGGCACTCGGCGTGGCTCTCCCATCGCGCCCGCCCGGACGCCGCTAGGCGATTGATCCGGCCGAAAGCAAATCGTACGGGTTCTCCCCCTTCCAGCCGACCGCTGTAAAACGCGAATTTCCTTTCCACCCAGTCACTGGCACCCTCCTCGAAGGAGGGGGCTGGATGCCGGTGCTCACAGTGGAGGTTTCGGAGGCCGTCGCGACCGAGCTTGAGCGGCAGGCGTGCACGTTCATGCTGTCGCGATGTGCGTACGTCCGTGCGCTCCTGGCCGTTGTGACAGGAGCGATGCCTGGAGCACGGAAGCCGCGCGACAGGCAACGGCGCGCATGGGTGCAGCGCCAAGAGCGCGCCGTGACCTTGAGCAATAAGGAAAGGCGCCAAACCACGGCGCGGAGCGACCGCC
>OBEQ012281634.1_pt1 | contig 10920 bp, 14 predicted proteins | sample 1670901 | NCBI WGS metagenome assembly OBEQ01 (sample SAMEA104232315, study PRJEB22302) | groundwater metagenome | biome: forest; feature: aquifer; material: groundwater | place: USA | collected 2011-08-07 | depth 5.4 m | reverse complement strand
GATGCCCCCCCCCGGGGGGCGCATGCCCTTCCCGGAATTTTTTTTGAGTTCGAGCCACTCCGCCTGCGCACCGCCGCCGCCATCTTCCCCTCCCCGCAAGGGCGAACCCATCCATGCAAGTTCATTCAGCAACACAAGATGCGTAGGATGCTTTCTCTCTGAAAAGTCGCAATCTTCTGCGACCTCTTCCGGCGCCGTTACGAGCGGAGCCACCACCGCGAGCTTCGGCGGTGCGGAACTTGCCGATGAAGAAATCACGGGCGAGGAACTCACCACGCTCACCCCAAGCGCCTTGCTCGCGAGTGCGTTGGAAATTGTGGCCATAGAAACACTTTTGCTTTTCGGAGTCTTCGCAGACACGTTCGGCTGATTCACTGCAGGAGCGGCTTTCTGCGGGACAGGAACCGGCGCATCAATCTCCGCGGAACGCTCACGTGGAATCTCCATGAAAAGCTTCCCGCCGCCTTGCCCCGAGGAACCGCTCACCGCATCTGAAAGTGTCGCCGATACAAGCGCCCCCGCTTCTGTAAGCGGTACGGGGTGCCCCGCAAATCTGGCCACAGTTGCGTAAGAAGCAACCCCCGCCGCAATGACCGCCCCAAGCGCCACAAGAATGAAACGCATATGTATTCAGAGTATCAAATGGGGGAAAACTTGAAAACTCCCGCCGCCGCGCTAGAATGGAAGCGCATTCTGAAGGTTTTAATTCATATTCCCCGGTAGCTCAGCGGTAGAGCGGCTCGCTGTTAACGAGATGGTCGCAGGTTCGATCCCTGCCCGGGGAGCCATAGAACTTCAGAGGAAATGAAGGGGGACCCCTAGGGCGCCCCCACTACGGTCGCTACGTTATCAAACTTATTCGTTTCTTGATAGGTATCATCAGGGTCAACGCTCACAACGGCATTGTATGTCGCGCCAGACTTATAAGAAATGCCCCAATTGTCATACGCCCATTGCTTAGGGTAACACTTACCCGCCCCGTACACTTCGGATACATCGAAGTCTTTGCTTATACCATTCATAGTTACACGAACAGGGAAGTTCGGCAGGTTCACCGTACCGAGATTGCAAAAAGTTGCCTGCAACCCCGCGCTCTTTAAGAGTAGACTTCGTACTGCAAGGTGAGCTCCCGGCAAAGCCGGAACTGTATACGACGAATTATAGCTTATTGGGTACTCGAGCAAACTAGTCTTATACAGTCCCGTCGGGTCAATAAGGGTGACGGCGGTAAACGTAGATCCCGGATTGAATACTAGTCCCCAAGTTTCGTACTTCCAAGTATCTGTCGCGCAAGAACCCGCTTTATGCGCGCCCAAGGCATCGAAATCACGATTTATGCCGTTCAATCTGATTCGGAAAGGAGTAGTCAGCAAATCGGAAGAGCCTCTGTTGCACACCGTCACTGAAACCCCATTCCCATCGAGTATGAGATTGGTTACGGCAAGGTTGATTTTCCCACCCGTGAGCGTTGAGACTGTCTTTCTGCAACCATAGAGCGCCTGCATTTTAAGGCGGGTGATTGTTCCAAAGTATCCTGTTCCATGCCTCGCCCCAATGGGAACAAGAATGTCATCGCTGTACTTTTCTTGAAACGACCTGACCGCTACTTTGGTGCTTGCACCGAATGTACCCAGTTCGCTAGGGTCAATACCGAACCCTTCTTTAGAGAGAGCGAGCTGAACGTTCAGCACCTGAACCACTACGTTGAGATCGCCCGAAGGACCGGTGTCTAAGTTTGTGGTAAAATCTGTGCACGTTGCGTACGTGAGGGGCGCAATCTGAGCAAACGAAACCAAAGGCATAACTCCCAATGCCACGATGATAGCACCAAATAAATATCTCTTCATAGTTTTTAATTTATGACCTGTCGAACTCGACTCCCCGTCTTTTATCATATCAAACATACTTTCCCCTAGCCACTTTCGGTTACTACAATGAAACCATGGAATTAAAAAACCCAGGGGCGTCAATAAAGATTACAATTGCTCTCGCAGCATTTTTCTTTGCATGCGGGGTTCTTTCTCATAACGCCGAGGCAGGTAACGACTCCCGCTATGGGAGCATTGCTTCTCAAACGACCTTTTTCCTCCCATCGGAATGCGTCCGCACTCATTCGTTAATCGCCGCAGACGGTTATGTTTTTGGAAGTATCTGGTCGCACGCGACATCATCCTGCATTTGGCGTATCAATCCGACGTCCGGAGAGGTTATGTATGCGACCAGTTCTCAATCTGGCATACGCGTCGGCGGGGATCGCATGCTGTATGACAAATCGAGAGACACCCTCTACGCAATCGAAACGAACCCCGCCACGTACCTGCTCACCGTAAACCCACACACGCTTGCCGTGAAGAGTTACCCTCTTCCCATAGAAGAACCAGCGATGAGCCTGCCTTCGATGACTGCGGACGGCTCATATTTGTATGTGGTGAACAATGTCGCATATCCCGCCGATTCCATACTCTACAAACTCTCGATGCGCGACTATACAGTAGTCGCTACCTCATCTTTGCCAGGAGGAAATTATCACGCAATTATCTATGACGGGCACTATCTTTATATGAGCTCGACCGCGCCAGATGCATATGTGGTGAAAACGGACATCAACCTCAATGTAATTGATGTTTCAAATCCCTCCCGCTCAAAACTCTGTAGTGGCTATACCGATAACATTGCAGAGGCGGGAAATTATCTTTATTTCGGCTGCGAATTCGGTTTCTACGGTGTGCGAATGAATAAAAATAACTTTGAAAAACATTCTTTAATGTATGTAGGAGGGTCTCAATTTGCAGTCACCTACAACGGCAAATACGTTGTATATGGCATCTATAGCGGCTTGTCGTACGGAAAGATTGCGGTCATTGATCCCGCGACGCTTAAAATGGTGACCATAAAAGTAGATGACGGTTCGCCCAACGAGATTGTGGACGATGGCACAAACCTTTTTGCCACAATTTGGGGAACCAATCGAGTTATTATGTTTTCAACCATAATCGATTCTAACGGAACCAAGAAAGTCTTGAGTAGAAAAGTGAGTAACCCACGCTCCAGATAACAACTTCGCCAATCGCGGTGCAAAAGTCACCTTATTGTGCAAGGTGATTTTTTGATATCCAGGTAGAGCGTAGAACTTTTTAATTAAATAAACGAAGAAATATGGTACATTTGTGAGATGTTAGATATAAAACCTTTCATTAGTGCTGTTGCTATCATACTGACCTTCTTAGGTTACATTCCGTATATCAAAGATACTCTCAAAGGTAAAACGACGCCTCATGCATACACTTGGCTTATATTCGGATTAGTGACGGCATTCGTATTCGGTTTACAAGTAACCGCAGGTGCTGGGATTGGCGCTCTGATTACGCTCGCTATAAGCATTACTACGTTTTTTATATTTGCGTTGAGTTTGTTTAAAGGTGAAAAACAGATAACTCTTTCCGATACAATATTTTTCATTTTGGCATTAATCGCGTTGGCCCTTTGGCTTTTCGCACACCAGCCAATTCTTTCAGTGGTATTGCTTTCAATAATAAACATATTCGCTTTTGTTCCAACCGTAAGAAAATCCTGGAATAAACCTTTTTCAGAAACAGTGTCCACATATGTAATGAATGCCACCAGGCACGGAATAAGCTTGTTGGCCCTCGAGCACTACAATATCATCACGTATCTTTTCCCCTTATCGGCAACAGTAGTAACTTTTTTATTTGTCTTCATTTTAATCATAAGAAGAGGGAATATAAAAACTCAAGCACTGTAATTTCCTCTCTATCTCGTTCCAATCCAAAGTTCTGAACTCATCCAACGTTGGGAACTATTGACACATATTATAATGGAATTATAATGCCCACATGACCCAAAAGGTATTAAAAGTAGGTACTTCCGCAGCCGTCACGATTCCTAAAGAATCCTTAAAGGAATTGGGGTTGAAAATAGGAGACCGCGTACGTCTCAAAGTTGATGTCAAGCGGAGAATGGTGAGTATTGAACCAGTTGCTCTCAGAGTCAACGCCGAACTCCTGGCATGGACAGATGGGTTTATTAAGCAGTATCGGGCCGCGCTCGACGCTCTCGCGAAACGATAAGTCCACATGCGGTATTTGAGCGGAGAGGACATCTTGGTGCTTCACGCCCGCATACTTGAGGCTACCGGAGGCGCACATGGCGTGCGCGACACACATCTATTAGCTTCATTGTCAGAAAAACCAAAGATGAAATTTGGTGGCAAAGATCTGTATAAGGGAGTATTTCGCAAAGCAGCCACCTACCTCGAAGCGCTGGCAACATATCATGTGTTTATTGATGGAAACAAAAGAACTGCCCTCGCAGGCGCAGCACGGTTTTTGTTCGTAAATGGTTACGCTTTTACCGCTACCAACGATCAAATTGAGCATTTCGTTCTTGGCGTTGCGCTCAAGAAACATGATATGGAAGCTATTGCGAGATGGTTAGAAAAACATTCGGATATTTTCTAGGTGAGAATAGTTCTAATTCTTTGATTACCCCTGCCCACTCCCCTGCTCTGAACTCGTCCAACGTTGGGAGCTAATAAAATTACTGTACCTAGTGCAGTAAAAATACGATACTGCTACAATAGAAGAAAATAAAAATGGATAAAAATATACAAAAGTTAAAGAGCTACGTTTGGTTGGGCCCTTTATGCCCATTTATTGGAAAGAATACAGCTCAAAAAGCATTTCAGAACTTATACAAGCACAGAAAAAGAAGTTAAATAAAGACTGGGAAAGAAAAATAGTTTTGCCCGAAGTTAAAAAAGCCTTCGAGCAAAGGCGAAAATTTATTAGTGAGCAGGCAGGAGATTTTCCTAAATCTTTTTTATAATGGACAATGTTAAGTTGAATCAAAGACTAGAAACCCTCTTCCAAAGATTTCCCCTGCTTTTGCCTACTCTGCAAAAACTTAATAACGCTGACATCCCGTACATGATTGGCGGAAGTGGTGTGTTATATCTCTACGGCAATGAACGATTGCCTGATGATGTCGACATATTCCTACTGGCAAGTGATCATGACAAAACAGATAAGATATTCGGTATTACCTCTTATACTTACGTCTCTCCTCTCGAAAATGTCCGCAACTCCAACCCTCAAGGAGACCACTCTGTACAACTTACGAGTAATTTAAAGATCACAAGAGATGGGCGAACTTACGACTTGAACCCCACCGCCACCCTCCTAAGCAGAAGAGGGTTAGGGCAATATAAGGGAGAAGATGTCCATCTCATGCCTCCTGAAGAACCGTTGCTCATCAAAGCTATCCTGCGAAGAGGAGTAGAAGTAAAGAAAAACGATCTTGAGGATATTCAAAACTTCTTAAAGATTTACCCAGATATTGATAGAATATACTTAAAGAAACGGTGGGAAGAGTTACATCTTCCCCAAGATGCTTGGAGCTTTTAATTACACCCAACTCGCTTTTGTTCCAACCGTAAGAAAATCCTGGAATAAACCTTTTTCAGAAACGGTGTCCACATACATAATGAACGCCACCAGGCATTGAATAAGCTTGTTGGCCCTTGAGCACTACAACATCATTACGTATCTTTTTCCCTTATAAGCGACGGTGATAACTTTTTCATTTGTCTTAATTTTAATCACAAGAAGAAAGATTATAAAAACTCGAACGGTATAATTTTCTAAAGATGCCCCCACGGAAAAACATCGTGATATGGCTCAAAAGCTCCCAAAAAGAAACATTCGCGCCGAGCTACCACAAATCAGCGTCGTATAACCAGCTCGCGCGGGCGCTTGCGGCGCGGCACAATCTTTTTTTCGCGTATGACGCCGGGAGCTACCGCGGCAACGATGTTTTCGAGCCGGCCTACAAATATATTGACGGAGCCATCGCGCCCACTGGAGAGCGGATAACCGCCGACGCGATCTATAACCTTGGGAATATCCCACAGGAAGATTTTAAGACGCTCCGTGCGGGCATTACGAACACTCCCGCATTCAAAAAATTCTGCGCGTCAAAGTGGGGCATGTATCAGTACTTGCAGGAATTTTTTCCCCTGACCATTCCCGTTATTACCGAATCAGAATTTTTCTCCGCCGTGGAGCGCATACCCACCGATACGGTCGTCTTCAAGCCCAACGCGGGTACGAACGGGGTTGGCGTGTGCATCTTTGAGAAAAATAACGTACCACTTACTAACGAAATGAGGGCGGATATTGCAAAAGGCGCGCTCGTCCAAGAGTTTGTAGACACAAAGAACGGGATTCCCTCAATTTGCGACTCATACCACGACCTCCGGCTCGCCACCGTGAACGGAACTATCGCGCTTACGCATGTGCGCATACCGAGCCCAGGAAGCCGCATTGCGAGCTACCAGCGGGGAGCCACCATCCACGAGCTCTCGGCACGCAGGCTCCCCCAAGAGATTCTTTCCTTCTACGCGGCGGTGCACAAAAAAATAATCGCTCGTTTCCCGAAACCAATGTATTCAATGGACATCGGCATAAACCCTTCCGGTCCCCGCCTCTTTGAGCTGAACGGCCACACGGCGTTCCCATGGCCTGATTTCGAGTGCAAAGACTCATTCATAGACAACCTCGTTGCGCATATAGAGCGCGCGTAGCACAATCGCTATTTCTCTGAAAGTATGATAGAATGGCGAGATGACAGTATCGGAAAAGACAAAGAGCGGTTTGGATAAGAAATTCAAAAAAATCGTGGACACGCCCGCGAGTTTCGATTTTTTTGTGGCAATCCACGATTTTGTGGAACACATCGAGTCAAACGCCTCGCTTGCGCGCGGCCTCTCGTCCCGGCTGAAATCCAATCGGGAGTTCAACATTCCCAACAAATACAATCACCTAAAGCAAATTTACCAGGGACTGGAAGACTCCCACGACACCTCGGGCGTTGACCTGGGACACACGCGCTACGCGGTGCTTATTGAATTGAACCGGATTAAAATCAACGATGTTTCCGAAAGCAATTCTTTCTGGAAAAAGCGCGAACTGTTCAGGAAACTGACCGGCGAGATTTACAAGCTACTCACCCCCGACGTGGCACAATAAAAACCGCCCCGCTCCGCCAACTGGCGGAATGCGGGGCGGTTTTTGCTACACCCTAGCCTTGCGCACCACCCTCGGCAACGTCACGTGCCACGCCTGTGGCACTCGGGCCCTTCTCGCCTTCAACGACTTCAAAGGTGACGGCATCGCCAACCTTCAACTCGTCGAACGCCACACCCTGCAATTCCTTGGAGTGGAAGAAGAGGTCCTTCGCTGCGCCCTCGCGAGCAATGAAACCAAACCCCCTTTCGGTAAGCGTTTTGATAGTTCCTTTCATGTGATTATTTTTTATCGAGAAACTCGACCATGTCTCCGTAATCCGAATGTGGGACAATCATACCTCATAGTACCGAAATAGGGAAGGGGACACGAGATGCGCAAGCGCCCCACCGAGGTACAATAAACAAGCCATGCAAAAACCAGGGTCATTGCAAAAACGAGACGACGGGCCGATGTATCTCACCGAGGACGGCCTCCGGCGACTCAAAGAAAAACTCGCGCGCCTCAAGTCCTCGCTCCCCGCGCTTATTACGGAAACCGCAAGGACTGCCGCCTACGGCGACCGGTCGGAAAACGCAGAATATAAGGAGGCGAAGTCCGCGCTCCGGCGCACGCACGGGCAGATTTGGAACATTGAAGCTCGGCTGAAGCGCGTGCAGATTATTAACGAGGGACGGAATGTCTCGGGGGTCGTGGAACTCGGCTCAACCCTGGTACTCGAAACGGATGGCTCGGCCGCTTCGACAAGCTCAGGGCAAGCAGGCTCACCACAAGCTGGAAAACGTATCACGTTTCAAATCCTAGGGCCGCATGAAACCAACCCGGACAAAGGACGCATCTCACACCTTTCCCCGCTCGGCGCGGCACTTATGCATCGCAGAAAAGGAGATGCGGTAAAAATCGCTACGGAGAACGGTTCCCGCATATACCGCATCCTCGAAATCAAGTAACTTTTGCGATATAATACTCCCCTGCAAATAAAAGAAATCGCTTTCGTGGCGTATGCGGTGGAAGACGTAAAGCGGGTACGGGAGAAAAAGAAGTAACCTAGAACAACCGCTGTCCCGCTTCTCCTCCCTTTACCCGAACCTTCCGGTTAATTGCCCGCTGCAAATCCGAAACGCGCACCTTCCACTCCTTTCCGATTTTGAACGCGGGCAGTTTCCCTTTTCTGCACCACTCCTGAATCGTTTCCGTAGTCACGTCGAAAAACTTCGCGAGCTTTCCCGCGTCGTATACCTTCCACTCCGTTGTCGTTCCCCGCTTCATGCGTTCCGGCGTTATTCCGCCGAGATTAATTACAGTATGCCACACCCCCATCGCACCGCCAGTGCCTAAAACACATTGGTCCCGTTATCCCGCCGAGGCGGGATGCCTCTAACGGGATTGACACCGCGCGCACGAAATCTACAATTCGAAGCAGAAAACTTGAACAATCTACCAAAATATGAACCCACTGAACCCAAGAGAAAGCCAACGACAAACAACTCTACAGCGAGTCATCCGGAGCATCATCGAATTTGAAACCGAACTGCTTGATACGCGGCACAATCGCGAATGCATTTACCTCATGCTTCTTGAAGTATTTCAGCAGAGGATGCAGGCGCGCTGCGGAGTTATTTTCGCCGACCCGCGCGAAAAACGCATTAACGAATTTTTTCAGGCGCAGGTACAACGCCCACTTGCGGATTTTACGGGCAGCGACGTCGTAGAATTCCGTGCGCTCGAAGCCAAAGTGCTCAAGCACTTCGCGGACGTGATTGATCACATCCGAGACACCGAATTGCTTCGCGAGGACTTGAAGCGTCAAGAACTCACCGCCGCTCAGAACTGAACAATTGCAACACAAAACAACAGGGATCGAAGGCTCAACCGGAGATCTTTTTTGTTTCTTCCACCACGCCTAAAACCTCACTCCAGTTTGCTATAATAAAGCATTGAAAGGTCGGGTAATAAACAGGTTCTAGATGCAAGGTTTTAGGTGTTAGTCATTAAAACCTACTACCTATAACCTAAAAACTATTCAAGTATGAAAGGTCTTCACATGGTCACGTTCATCCTCCTCGTCATCGGGGGATTGAACTGGCTTCTCGTAGGGCTCGGCGCGGGCTGGGAAGTGGGGCAACTCTTCGGCGGCATGAGCGCCACGATCTCGCGGGTTATCTACGTCCTCGTCGGACTTGCCGCAATCGTGGAAGTCGCGACGCACAAGAGTTCTTGCACGGCATGTACGCCAAGCGGCGGCGCATCCGTGTAACGCGAGGAATTTTTCTGCATTCCAAAAACGCTCCGATGTACGGAGCGTTTTTTGTTACATAATTTTATTTCACAAAAGCCACTATACCTCGCGACTACGGCGCATGGGGCCGTAATTCGGCATCTCTTGCGTCACCACCACGTCATGCGGGTGCGATTCTTCAATCGCCGCGCCGGAGAGCCGGTGAAAATCTGCCTTCTCGTGAAGTTCATCCACCGTCTTCGCGCCGACGTATCCCATTCCCCGCCGGAGCCCCTCCGCAAGCTGGTCGAGCACCGCCCCCACCGCGCCACGATATAGCACCAGGCCTTCCACGCCCTCTGGAAAATACGAAGCCTTCCCCGAATCCGCCTGCCGGTACCGCTCCCGCGCCGCCTTGCTCGCCTGCATAGCGCCCAAGGAACCCATGCCCCGGAATTCCTTGTAGGTAATCCCATTCATAATCACCTTTTCTCCGGGCGCTTCGTCCGTGCCCGCAAGCATCATCCCGAGCATCACCGAGTCCGCTCCCGCGCCAAGCGCCACGGGAACATCGCCCGCGTAGCGGATGCCGCCGTCTGCACAGATGGGAATCCCGTAGCCCCGGATCGCTTTTTCGCAATTGTACACTGCCGTCACTTGAGGGCACCCGATGCCCGCCACAATCCGCGTCGTGCAAATAGCACCCGGTCCCTGCCCCACCTTCACGCCGTCCGCACCCGCATCCGCAAGCCGCTTCGCCGACTCGCCTTCGGACACATTCCCGGCAACGACATCCACCTGGGGAAACCGCTTTTTGATTGCCTGTAAGGTCTGCACCGTGCGGGGCGTGTCTCCGTGCGCGGTATCAATCACCAATACGTCAACATTTCTACTGACAAGAAGTTCCACGCGTTCAAGTTCCCCCTCCCCCACGCCCACGGCTGCACCCACACGGAGGTGCCCACTCTCATCCACGTTGTACCGCGCTGATTCTCCGCCGCCGAAGAGCACCCGCTTCGCATCGGAGAACACATAGACTCCAGTGAGCTTGCCCGCCTTATCCACGAGCGGCAAAAACTTTTTCTTGCGCTGCATCATGATGTCAAACGCGGTCTTCAAATCGGTGCCTGCGGGCGCCGTGACCGGCGTCTTCGTCATTATCTCTGCCGCGGTACGCGTCGGGTCGGTCGAAAACTCGAAGTCGCTCCCCGAGACTACGCCTGCGAGCGTTCCGTCGTCTTTAACCACCGGAAAACTGTGGAACCCCCATCCCTGCTCCTCCCGCATTTGCTGAATGGCGCCGATGGTGTCGGTCTCACGTACGCAAATGGGCTTTTCAATAATGGCGTTCAAATAAAGCTTCACGCGCGTCACCATCGCGGCCTGCTTTTCGGGCGTAATCCCGAGGTGAATGATCCCCAACCCCCCGCGCTTCGCGAGCTCGATTGCGGTCTTCGACTCCGTCACGCGGTCCATCGCGGCGCTCACCATCGGGAGTTTGAGCGGCACGCGGCGGGAAAATTTGCTCGCGGTGAGCACTTCGGAGGGCGGCGTCTCCGAATATCCCGTCTTCAGGCGCACGTCGGCGTAGGTCAAGGCAAGTCCCTGCGCTTCCATCTTCGCGAAAAAGTCGTCCTTTTTTCTCGGCGCCGCTTTATG
>OBEQ010965622.1_pt1 | contig 10920 bp, 16 predicted proteins | sample 1670901 | NCBI WGS metagenome assembly OBEQ01 (sample SAMEA104232315, study PRJEB22302) | groundwater metagenome | biome: forest; feature: aquifer; material: groundwater | place: USA | collected 2011-08-07 | depth 5.4 m | reverse complement strand
CCGCTGGGCGAGCTGAACGTTCCCGCCGACGCCTACTACGGTGTGCAGACGGCACGAGCGCTCCAGAACTTTCCCATCAGCGGTCTTCGCGCGCCCGCCGATCTCGTCACCGCGACGATCCTCATCAAGAAGGCGGCTGCCGAAACCAATCTCGATCTGAATCGGCTCGATCGCACAATCGCGACCGCCATCGTCAACGCCGCTGATGACGTGCTCGCTGGCCGCCTGCGCGATCAGTTCGCTGGTGTCGGCCCGATCCTGGTAGTCACCCTTTACCAAGAAGGGCGGTGGCCCCATGCGAGCAAGGGCCTTCGTCTTGAACTGCTCGGCCCGGCGGTCCTCCGCCTCGCCAGCGTCAAGGGTCTGCCAGTTGAACGAAAGGAGATCGGTAGTCACGGTGAGGACGCCCAAGCGGAGCCGTCCCCCCGGCGGCGGTTCAGGTTGAGTCTAGCATTACGGCGCGACGCCCATCATCTGCGCCTTGACGGCCGCTGCCCTGTCCAGCACGCCGCGAATGGTGCGTTCCTTGTTGGTCCCGGTGCCAGCAAGGCGCCTACCGCCCTTGATCCGTCGCATGGGAAGCGGCGCATACTCGCTCTCGCCGTACTCTTCCTCTTCACTAATCTGCGGTGTCGCTAGCGGGCCGTCTTTCAGGACATCAAGAGTGACTCGGTAGCGAGTCACCGCATCTGGCGCAGTATCCCAAATCTCGTACGGCTCGACAGACGATCCTTCTCCGATCCCAATGTAGCCCCCAGCACTCTGTCGCCGTTCGAGCGGCAGATTCATGGCATTCGCCATCCGCTCTGCCAGTTCCTTGTCAAGATACACCGCCACAATCCGGTAGTCCGAATAGGCGCCCGTGGTGATGACATAGGCCATTTTCGGCGTCTGCTCATCCAGGCTTGCTTTGTCGCCCATCTCAGTTACCGCTCCCACGGCGCTTTCGCCCGCATGGACTTGTTGCCCCAGGGTTGCTTCTTCACCCCGACGAGCGCCCGCGCCATGCGGTGCATCCCCCGGTGAAAGGCCCCGTCCGCCATGGTTTTGCCCGGTTCTGGCAGCACAGCGATTCCTTCTTCCAAGGACGCAAAGACGACGTGCAGCAGCTCGTGGACCACGTCCAGTTCCCAGCAGCGCGGAGTACGCCGGCGGTTGACGTAGACAACGTGCGCCCCGTCCTGATCGCTTACGTGAGCGTAAGCGCCATTACCGCGCATGTCCGTGTCGGTGGCCGCGTCAGCAAAGCCGATCCACAGGCGTTCGTCGCGCAGGCCCAGCCGTTTCTGCCACTTCTTGAGGAGGCGCTTGAGCGTGCGACGGGCGTCGCGTTCAGACTTAGGCCGCTTGGGACGCTTCACTCCGGCGTCTCAGGATCAAGTGCCGTAAGGCACCGGCGCAACTGATCGACAACTGCTTGCCGCTGCGCCGCATTGGGCGGCGCATCAACTTCACTGGCGAACGCCATCTGCCTCTTCAATGATTGCTTCACCAGTGCCTCCCACCTGTCTCGTTGGTTCGAGCTGGGGCTCGCGTTGGGCGGGTCGGGTAACCCCAGAATGTCTGCTGCGTCCTCTCGGTCTTCCATAATGCCATCGCAGAAGTGGGCGGCGCTGTTCGTGTGGACCAGAAAACGCATGAGGAGTATCCGGTAGTGACGATTCTGCACGCTCAGCGCCTTCGAGCGGCGGGCGTCGCGCTCAGATTTGGGCCGCTTGGGCTGCTTCATCTCAATGTCGCGCGGCAACCCCGACTAGAACGAGCCGTGGAAATCAGGATTGGGCGCACAGGTGCCCATCGGGTGACAGGAAAAGCACATCCACATCTTCCAGGGTGAGACGGCCGTGCGCTTACCGCACTTCTCGCAGAGTCCGTCAGGTGGACGTGGCCCGGCCGGCGGCGGTTCAGCCCAGTAGGAAGCAGTACCAGTGCTCACTGGTGCTGGAGAGGAGTCAGTGCTCGCAGTGAGTACTTCATGGGCGCCTGCTGCTGCCCACCATCGACGGAATCGGTGGCGATACTCGTCAACCGTGATCGTCTCCAACATCGTGAGTCTTCGAGCATCGGCCCATTGCAGGGAAGCATCGTCCCTCCCCCGAATGACGAGCCACACCGTAAAGCGTGGTTGCCTCGCAAGCCACTCCAGCGTCTGTCGCTGCCCGGTGGGCAATGGCTCCCCTGTCCGCTTGAACTCCTGAATGAGGCAGCGGCCCGTAGCGCCATCGTGCGTCACTGCATCCAGATCGGTGAACGAACTCCCGCGTTGGCCGAGTCCCTGCAACAGACGGTCGAAGTAATTGGAAATGGCGCCCTTGTTTGCGCGTAAGACGGTCATGGCTCGCTCCCGGCGGCGTCCTCCACTACAGTCACCAGCACCGAGACAAAGCCGAACTGCAAGAACGCGGTACGAAACGGCGTAGCCCGTGGTCCCAGGTAGAGCACGGCCTGGCCTTGTAAGGGCGACGACGACTCCTTGTCGGGATGCCAGAACCGCACGCGGCCGCGCGGGAAGCAGACCGCGCTCGCTACGGCGGCGAGACTCTGGAACCAGGCCGTCTCGGTGGCGTTGTTCACCAGCACGCACGCCTCGGACACGAGGCCGGCGGCGTAGGAGCGCACCAGCCGGGTACAGAAGCGTTCCACCAACGGCTGTGCATAGGGGGGATTGAGCCACACACGCCCAGCCCACGGTTGCCTCAGACCATCGTCCTCTGCCGTGAAGAACTGTGCCGCACCAACGACTTCATTCGCGGTGGCCGTCGATGCCGGGTCGAGATCGATACCACCCATCCCGAGGGGGGCCGCCGCAATGTACTCAGCCGGCGTATACCACTCGTCATCGCCGCTGTTGTGGGCGTCGTGCGGCTTGGCAGCGGGTCGCTGATCTGGCGTCGGATCAGCAACGATTGGCTGTTGGAGTTCCGACACACCATCAGCCGCCACATCCCTATCGTCTGGTGCAGCCTCGTCAGCCTCGTCAGCCTCGGAATATTCCGAGGCGATGGTGGACTGGCTCTCTGGTGCAGCCTCGTCAGCCTCGGAATATTCCGAGGCCCGTCGGTCATTTCGGACCGTCTTCTCGTCTATGCCAAGTACGTCCGCTGCTTGGACGTTGGAGAGACCTTCGCCACCTTCATCTGTTGATGCGGTGAGTTCCTTGACGGCTTCGCGGCGATCCGGGATCGACAAGCGGATGTAGCCGTGCAGCCGCTGAGTCACCCACTCATCTGTAGAGAGGCCAAGGGCCTTAGGAATGCCGAGTTTAGTGGCCCAGACGACTTGCCGATAACTGCCCGCCCAGACTTGAGCGAGTGCCTGGGTGTACTCTTCGGCGTCCTCTGCGCCTATGGCAGTTGCCGGTGGGATAGAATTGGCTTGCATGCTCGAAACCTCCTTCGGGTGTGCCAAGGCCGGCGGCTTGCTAAGAGCGCGCCGGCCACTTCTTTTTGTCTGTTGCGCCCTAGGTAGTCTCAGACCGCTTCGGGCGCAACGTCCCGAGTGTACCCGTTAGGCGCCACCTGGCGCTGCGTCTCCTCGAAGTCTGGCCGTCCTACCAAAAACGCCAACTGATCCCGAACCCATTGCGCTGATGTCCAGCCGCGCGCCTTCGCCCGCACATCAACGGCGGCCCATTCCGCGGGCGTCATCCTCAGTGCTCGAAGCACGAGCTTCTCACTCTCTGGCTTCTTCGGTCGGCCCATTACGCGCTCCGCTTGCCGACAAAACGATGGAACTCGTCGCGGGAGACGATGCGGTGCTTGGCGGCGCAGGATCGGGAACAGTACTGCCGATACTTCGCCCGTCCCGGCACAAGCGAGTAGGACTTTCCGCACACGCACTGCACCACAATGGGCGTCTTCCGGTTGTTGAACGCCGCGGCGACCGTTGCTCCATTCAGCCGGCGACGGGCGTCAGGATCAGCATCTAACAGCCGCTTTTGCGCCGCTGACAACTTGGCACGCCACTCGGCACTCTTCGGGATGCCCTTCAGCGCCGCGGACATCTTCAGCCGCGTTTCTGGCGTGGCGGTCGTCCCGGTCTGTACCCTCGACTGCCAGGCAATCTGACACGCCCTACGGCCACACGTCACCACGGTACGGACGCGTTGTTTGTGGGGCGTTGTCGTGACCTTTGCTCCACAGATCGGACAGGGGAACGCGACCTGCCCCTCAGACAAACGATGCTCTAAGCGTTGCTTTCGGGACTGCCACGCCCGCCTTTGCTCCGGCGTCTCCGTCAACTGGGCCGCCTGCGCGCGCGCGATCCGCTCATGCCCATCCGCAGCAAGGTGCCCTATCGCCACCGTGTGAAGAAGCGACTCGCGGAGGCGTTGACGGACCGCCAGAGATGCCAGCGGGGTGCGTCGGTTCAGCCCAAAGTAGGCCCGATACTCCGCTGCGGTGAGGTCGTGCATCATCCAGAGGTGCAGAGGAAGAGACTTGTAGGTACCGCCGCAGACATGGCAGATCACTTTGTCTCCAAGATCATCCAGCTTCCCCAACTCGCCATAGGTCGATCCCGTCCACGTACCTACCTCGGGCAGCGTGTACTCAGGATCGTCCTTCCGACAACAATGCCCAGTCTGACAGATACGGCAGTTGTCGCACTCATGCCCCCGACAGGGGCCATCAACCGGCTTCGTCCAGTGCACTGCTCCCATCAGGGGAGTATAGCGTACCGCGTACCCGTTATGCCCGCATTACCACCGTCTCGCCGGCCATTTCTTTTTCTGTTGCGCCTGCGGCGGTCTCAAACGCCAACAACGGAGGCCTGTTTTTTGGCTAGCCCCTCCGTGCACCTTCACCGAAGAGAAGAGCGCGTGGCGGACGACCATCTCCGCAGACGCAACGTCCCGAGTCTACCCGTTAGGCGCCACCAGGCGCCACGTCTCCTCTCGCCAACTGCGCACTCGTGATTGGCACCGGCACGCCTGGGTTGGTGGGCGCAATCTGTCTCGCTAGGGCGGCTTGTCCGGCCAGCACTCGTTCGCCGCCCACGTCCTCCCGCGACGGCTGCACCGGCACCTTGGCTGGCTTGCGCTTGGGCGCCGGGAGTCCAGCGTCGGCGGCCAGCAGATCGTGGGGAGTGAGCGGCCCCTGGCCAGGAGCGGAGTAGGCGCCCAGGGCATGCGCCACTGCGGCGGGGTGGCCTGGCGGTGGCGCCCACTCGCCCTTCTTGATGGCCTCCTGGCGCATGGCAATGGCCTGGAGGGACGCCTGGATCAGCTCAGGGATGCTCATGCCTTGCGCCTTCTTCACTAACTGGGCGGTAGGTGTGTCGTAGTCGGAGATGCGGGCCAGGGCTTCGGCCTTAGGGATACGCTGCGAACGCCAGGGCGGGCCGGCCGTCTTGCGCAACTCCTGGAGTTGGGCATACTTCAACGCCGCAATCCTGAGATTGGTTTTATCCAGCTCACTTACCCAACCTCTGGATGACTTGCTTGAAAGAGCGGCCACGGCTACAGTCCTGCGCCACGAGCGCCGCGCGGCTGCCCAGGGCGTGTCAGCCTAGCGAGCGAAAGATGCATATCTGGCGGGGGCGGGACCCCCATGCCGGCCTGCTGCGAGGGGATGGCGCCCCCACCTGTAGCCCCTGCCGCTGGCATGCCCAATCCGGGTAATCTGGGGCTTCCACTTTGCTGCGCAGCAGTCATGGGATTGGACGGGCCACTGGGCGCGAAGTTGCCCATGGCCCCAGTGAGATCGGCCGACAGTGCTGGGGGTCCACCCATGCCTGGCGGCCCGGCGGCACCGTTCTGTCCCGGCGGTGGCCCACCCATGCCTGGTGGCGCTCCTTGTCCCGGAGGGCCACCAGCGCCAGGTGGCGGCGGCAGCAATCCACGCTCCTGGAGCACTTGCTGAAGCGCCGCAGGGATCAGGGCCAACTCGTCCGGCGTCTTGTGGTCCAACTCACTCTTGAGTTCTTCGGTACTCGACTGATCCAGTAAGTCGGCTTCTTTCAGAATCCGTTGCATTTGCCATTGTTCTAACTCAGGCTTACGCATAAAGCGCCATAACGCTGCGGCGTCAGCATGTCGTTGTGGATTGGATAAATGAAACCATCTTTGCAACACCCACTTGGGGTCGAGATCTATAGCGCCACTCGCCACCATCTGACTCAACTGTGAACCGATCTGGGCGGCGGCCGCGTCAGCCGAGTCCAACCGTGCTTCGACGTGGACACGGACGGTGGCGCTCCTGGCTTGATCCGGCGTCATAGCGAGATAGTCTTCGCGGGTGTAGTCCTCGGCGTTGGGGCCGCCGCCGCCTTCTTCGGTAATCGCCGCGCGCACCAACACGCCGGCCGCCTGGCCGATACGCACCACCCAGCGGTGGACCAGATCGAGCACGGACTCCAGGGCTTCTCGCTTTTCTTGCAGAATCGGTTCGAGCTTGCGTTCTCCGGCCTGGATCAGCGTCACCAGTTGAAAGCCGGACTCGGTAGCGGTGCCCTTGCCGTAGGTGGAGGGGGCCAGGGTGTCTTGTTGAATGGCGGCTTCGAGGCGGCCAATATGCCTATCAATGCCTTCGACGGCGGCGATGTCGGGCTGCCACCAGCCGGGGTGCTCGCCGGCCCGAAAGCGTTTGATCCGATCGGGGTTCCACTCGTCGATGGGCGGCGTCTGACTGGGCGGTTGGCCCGGCGACGAGGAGCCGGCCGGGGGGTGATCGACGGTGATCGTGGGCACGGCCCGCGCGTACCGGCGCATCAGCGTGGCCTCTTGCGTCAGGGCGTTGTCCTTCTGGCGCATCAGCGTCAAGGAGTTGTCCAGGGACCCTTCCATTTGGTGCACGAGTTCGGGATCACCGGACGTTTCGCCGCGCTGCACGACGAAGGGACATTTGCCCAGGGCGTGCTCGAAGGTGTCCAGAATCTCCCAATCGGAGAAGGGGTTGCGGGTAATCGCGGCCGGGAGCGCCTCGCCACGATCCCCTCCGGTGTCGCCGCCAGTGGTGGAGACGGCATAGACGAGGTAGCGGCGATTGGCCCAGCAGACGTACATGCGCTTGCGATCGTCACCCTGGGGGGAGTCCTGTTCGCGCTGCCAGGTGACGGCGAGCTTGCTGTCCGGCCAGCGTTCGGCAATCTCACTGGTGGGCTTGAGTTCCCAATGACAGGCACGGGCCGGACCCAAGAAGGGAGAGAGATCGTCGTCCGACCACATGCACTGGGGCGCCGGCCGGTGCAACAAGACAATTGGGACCGGCGCTCCCTTCTTGGCGTCAGCCACCTTCTTGAGATAGCCTTCGTCGGACTCGCCGTCGGCCTGCAACGGGAGACCTTCCCAGTATTGGGGCGCCCACACCACGAGATAGACACCGCGGGCGTAGAGGTGCTGGTCCCGATCCACCAGGCGGATCACCCGGTTGGACCGGACGGCGTCCAGCCAGGCTTTGTCCCACTCCCTGATGCGATCGGCCTCTCGTTCGTAGGTGATCCCCAGTCCCTTGACGAGCGCCTCGACGCGCGGTTCGGTAGACGAAGTAATGCCTACCAACTCACGCAGGATCGTCTTGGCGGTCCCGGCGTGGACTTCTTCGGCCTTGAGTTCGGAGCCTTCGCCCTGGGGGCCGATGTGGGTCGCCTCGGTACGGCGATTGACGGCATCGCGCCGTTCGTCGTCCAGGAGGCGCATGGACTCCCAGCGCCGGTACTCCCTGGTTATCCAGGCGTTGAGGGATGCGCGGGTGGGCATCTCGCTGCCGGCAATAGGTGGCGCCGCGTCAGGTGGCGTAGCAAGGGCTGCGGCGGCGTCGGAGGCGTTGCTGTCTCCGCTTTCTACGGGTTCGTCAGGACGTGCCGCCGTGGAGCTACGCCGCGGCCGGCCGGTACTGCCGGTGGGGGAAGGAGTATCGTTCTCGCCACGCTTGCGTCCTGCCACGCGCCATCGTCCTCGCTCCCCCCGGACCGCTGCCTTCTATAATACTGGACGCAGCAGGTCCACCTCTTCCAGCACCCGCCGCTTGAGCCACTCCTGAAACACAGGGGACTGTGCGAGCCGCTCTTCCATCATTCGGCGCCAGAGCGTGCGCAACTCCTTCGCCGACAGGCCCCGTGCCTCCGCGTATCGACGTACTTGGCACTTGGCGCACCTTGCCTCAGCCATGCGGGTTGTCCGGCAGCGTGGCGTCCTGGACAGATGCCGTCGAGAGAGAGGTGCGGGTGTTCCAGTCTGCCCCTCGGCGCTGCGTCGCCTCTGGCATTGAGGAGATTGTCTTCTCTGTCAAGGTGACAGAGTTGTTCTGGATGGTTGATCGCTCTCGAAGCGGGTGCGGCAATGCGCCGCCGGTGAGCGCGGCCCCAGCGAAGGGCAGCACATGGCGGTGCTCATGCTGGGCGTAGGAGTTCCAGGCGTGCTCGTGCTCGTCTTGCGACACACACAGTTCTTGGAGTTGGCGCTCCAGGCGCTCTACCTGGGACATGAGTCCAAACACGAGAGCGAGCAGACCTAACGAGAGGACCGCTGCTCCAGCAAGGATGGCGGTGTCTATCGTGCTCATGCTGGTTCCTTTCAACTTGGGTAGAGCCGCAAGAGCAACCGTATCCGTTCCACCTCGGCTTGCAAGAGTTCCCGGTAGAGGCGATCCACCTCGGCCAAGAGGTCCACGGCGTCCTGCGACGCCAGAGCAAGGTGCAGGAGTAGTTCCCGATCCGTCATATCCCGCTTGGCTTGCTGGCGCTCGGTTTCGGCGCACCGTTGGGCGATCGCGTCCAGTTGCTCCCTTGGTAGGGTTTCTGTTGCCAACAGGGTGCTCCTCAGGCGGCCAGGGGTTGCGCCCACCAGACGCCGGTGGGGGCGTGAAAGCCGACGAGGGCGGCCAGGCCGGAGGTGGCGTCGCGCACGGGCGTAAACTGGATCAGATCGGTGCCCACCAGGACGGCGCCCTGGGGGTGACGCACCTTCCAGCGGATGCGCCGTCCCGTGGTGGCCGTCCAGTCCTTGAGTTGCGTGGTGAGCACACAGTAGATGTCGCCGGCGGCGGTGCCGACAAGGCAGTAGTCGTCCAGTTGCGATCCAGAGAGGACGGTCAACGGCTGGTCCTCGGGTGGCTCACCGGGACGAATGGGCCGACTGGTAGACGCCACGGGCTCCGCAATGACGCCGGCTGCCTCATTCACACCGGCAAGGACTCCCTCGATCCCGACAGGCTCAACGGGCTCGCCGTCCGGGCCGATCACCCTGATCTCGCGGATGGTCTTGCCGGCGACGGCACGCAGGCGATCCGCAATGCACTCGGCCTCCTCGGCAGTGGGCCAGCCCACGTTGTCGTCTTGGACCAGTTCGTCCGTTTGCCAGCCATCGCCACCGTCCATGAGGCGCTGGAAGGAGACGCGAAAGCCGCGTTGCGCATAGGCGGCCTCCAAGGCAAGAAGTGCCTCAAGACGCACGGCCTTGCTCCCTTGCCGCCGTTCTGGCGCGGTCGGCCTTGTCGCAGTCTTCGGCCATTTCAGAGAGAAAGGGAACCGACACGCAAAACAGGAGCGTCGCTGCTCCCAGATAGCCGAAGATGTGCCACCAGGGTTCGTGGCCCCAGGTGCCGATGGTGTCACGTACTACCCAGGTACACAGGGCCAGGCCAAGGAGCAGGCTCACCAGGCCAGTCAGCACGAAGAAGAGGAACTTGATCACGAGGCCGATCCGCGAGAGCGTCTTCACCGGCCGTCTTCCTCGAAGTGGGTCCCGGCGGCAGCGTTGAGCAGGGCACCGACACGGTAGTGATCCTCTGAGCCGAGTGCCTCGCCAATCTCGCGTATCCACCGCGTTGGGTGTGATAGCCGAACTACTCTGGGTGGGTGTCCTTCGGAGTCTATGACGCCGCTGACGCACGTAAAGTCCAGGCGCAAGCGATCAAGGGAGTCAGGATCGAGTCCCTCGTGGCGGGCGCCGTCCTCGAACACCTGGCGGGCGTCGGCAAACGGGCCGCCCGGCGCAAACCAGGAGCGCAGGAGTGTGGCGTGGGTGCACTCGAAGGGCCAGGTGGCGAAGCGTGCCAGGTAGGCCTCCCACTCGGCGGCGAAGGTGGCGCGGTCGAAGTTTGGGTCGTAGCTGGGGACGGCCGTGTTGTTGCCGCCAGGGTGAAAGACGACAAGCCATTCGTCGCTCATGGGCGAGGCTCCTCCGCGACAGCCAGAGACTCCCGCAAGTAGGGGTCGGCGTGACGCACGCTCGTCGACATCGCTTCTTGGCAGACAAGGCCTACTCGAAGAAGGTGCAGGATCGCCTCCGTGCGGTGCGGGTAGTGTCCGGCGAAGCGGAAGGCGTCGATCTGCTCGAGCAAGTCCGGCTCGATCAGGAACGAGAGGAAGGGCCGACGTTTCTGTGGCTCTTTCGCGTGAGTGGGCATATGGTGCAAGTATAGCCTATGTCGGAACTTCGCCTGCTGCCTGGGTGACTGCAGACTCTCCCGCTCCCGCTCCAGCGCGTCCCTGGGCTCGTAGCCATGTGGTGCGACCGGCGGGTTGCATTACTGACTCGCCGCTGCTACTATTGAGTCATCCCCCCGGTTGCCTAGCGGCCGGGTGCGAGGCCGCCGGAGAGGCGGTCTCTGCTTTTTCAAGCACCTGTGCTATGATCGTCGTGGTCCCGCTCACAGGGCTTGCACCTGCACGAGAGCAGCCTACACTGCTCACCCGAGTCCAAGTCGGGCGCGTCTGCTAGTTCCGCCATAGCGGGGGGTGGGGGTAGGGTCAACAACCCCTGGTGGGCACGGTGGGCACCCCACCAGTATACGGTATATCGCTACGGCGCGAAAGCAGCTTCCGAGCGGAGGAGGCGTTGAAGGGCCTGGGATCGTTCGGCCCGGAGGCCTCGGCGGCGCAGTTGGAAGGCCGAGGGGCCGAAGCGAGTCGAAGCGGTTGCCGTAGCGGCGGGACCGGAACGAGAGCGGGAGTAGGGGGGGGCAGCGCGGGCCAGGGCTT
>OBEQ011998926.1_pt1 | contig 10921 bp, 10 predicted proteins | sample 1670901 | NCBI WGS metagenome assembly OBEQ01 (sample SAMEA104232315, study PRJEB22302) | groundwater metagenome | biome: forest; feature: aquifer; material: groundwater | place: USA | collected 2011-08-07 | depth 5.4 m | reverse complement strand
GGATCACGTGCGGCGCGATATCCAAAACAAGACTGATATTTTTTTCAGGCGATAGGCGCGCCGAACTCAAAATAACAGGATCATTTTCGGCCAAGCCGAGTTTGGCCCGGCCGGCGACCCGGCTGTCCTGTTTTTGCTCGATCGGGACGCCATTTTGGATTTCGAGGACTTTTTCTAGCGGATAATACTCATGTTGAATCAGAAACTGGACGTTTTGTTTCGTCAAAACCACGACGCGATCGGAACAATTTTTGAAATACCGGATATAACGGTATTGGAAGACGGTGCCTTTGCGCCGCTGGAATTCTTCGGGTTCCAAGTAACGGAAATCATGCACATGCTCTAGGATTTTAGCGCCTGCCATTTTGGCCGCCAGCACGCCCCACACATGGGCATTGAAATTGTGCGTATGGACAATGCGGATCCCGTTTTTTTGAATATAACGAACCAAGCGCGCGATAATCTTAAACGTGTCCATGCTTTGGATTTTATGCTCGCGGTCGGCGTATTTGAAAAGTTTCGCGCCAGCCTGAACAAACCGGTGCTCGATCTCTCCGCCAAAAGAATAGCCAACATGCGTTTGCACTTTTTGGGGGTCAAAAGTACGGATCAGATTCAGTAAGTTCGTTTCGGCGCCGCCGAGCTGGAAAGTCTTGATCAAATGCATTACGCGCACCGGCTTCGAAGCTGCGTCGGCCATCAGGACTCCTGAGGCGCGAACGCCGCTTGAATCCCGGCACGAAATTTTTTAAACTTTCGCGCATCGCCGCTCAAGAGGAATTCCAAAAAATCAATACACAAAATGCCGCCAATCGAATAAAAGAAAAATACCCAGCTCCACCAACCTTTTTTTTTGTGCTTCTCGAAAACGTAACGGTAATTCCGGATTTCCATCTTTTTTAATTTCTCGATGTCCAGCCGATTATTCGGCGATTCGTGGTGATAAAGTCTCGCGTCTGGTACGACCCAAATCTCGGTTATTTTGGAAAGACGGTAACAAAATTCGGCGTCCTCGCGAAAACTATAACCAGTGAACCATTCATCGAAAAGCTCTTTCCCCATCACGCTTTGGCGAAAATTCATGTTGCAGCCGTGCAGCATCTCCACACGCGTCGTTTTTGTCACAGGCTTTTCGTAGATCGGATATCCAAATCCTGAAAGAGTCATGCAGCCGTTACCGGGATTCAGCAAAAAAATTTTCCATAAAAATCTGCGCAGCACACCCTTGTTTCCACTCAACATATCCTTCCGGATTAAACTGCCGCCGAGGCCCCCAAGCGAAGGGTTTTTAGAAAAATAAGTGAGGATTTTCTCGTAGTAATCTCCGCAAAGCTCGCTGTCATCATCTAAAAAACTGACGATATCGGCGGTGGCGCGCTTCATTCCGAAATTACGCGCTTTGACTGCGCTTTTTTCTTCCAAGTGGAAATAGTGGAACATTCCGGCATGCGCAGGGTATTTGGCCTGTATAGCGAGCACAGCCGAATGCGTCTTGTCGTCGTCGCTTTGATCGATAACCAATACCTCCTTTGGAACATGAGTTTGGCGAACTAAAGAGTCAAGCGCCACAATAAGATCTTGAGGACGGTTTAATGTTACTATCATCACGCTGACATTCATGAGCCTATTTTCTTTAAATTATTTTGATTCGCTTTATTGTTGATCAAAAGTCTTACTGTTTTTTTTGACATCACCCAAGCATAGTTGAAAAAATTCGAGGCCGAAGGCATCCATTTCAGCGCTTCTTGATACAAGGCAAATGCCTCTTTTTTATTGCCCGCTTCAAATTGCATGTTGCCCGCCATGTAGCAGATGCGTGAAAGGGCCTGATTCATGGCGCCTGTAAAACCGTTGGATTCAATAAATTTTTTTTGGCTCGTTAGAAAATGCTCGAGCACGTTTTTATGCATCAAATAAAGCTTCAGATTATTGAAAGACATATTGGCCGCATGATTGTACTTATACAATAAGATATCGCTAATCAGCACGAAATTAGCCTGCATGGCGACACGCAGATAAAAGTCCAAATCTTCGACCAGTTTTCGTTCGGGATCAAACAAACCAATTTGCTCAACAAAACTTTTTTTTATCACCACTGCGGAGGGCGTAACCACGTAATTGTTCTCGAGTATGAGCCGCAGCGGGTGGATATTCACAGGCTCATTAAAACAAACCGACTCACGACGGTGGATGAACGACGAATGGCGTATCAACCGATTCCCAAAATCCTGAATTCGTTCGACGTAGTCCGAAGCAAAAAAATCAGCTTTCGGGTATTTTTGAATATATCCAGCGATCACTTTTAATTTATTACGAAACCAAACATCGTCAGCGTCTAAAAAAGCCACGTACTCACCCGTTGCCATGCGTATTCCTTGATTTCGTGCGTTGGCAACTCCTCCGTTGGGAATAGTCTTGGAAATAATCCGGTCTTTGAATCCATCCAATATTTCTTGAGTGTTATCCTTTGAGCCATCATTGACGACAATAATTTCATGGGCGGGGCACTCTTGGGCAAAGGCGCGTTGCAACGTCTTGCCAATGAACGGAGCACCGTTATAAACAGGGATAATAACGCTGATCTTTGGATTCATTTTTTCTTCCCAAGAACCCGTAAGGTGGTTTTTTTCGTTACCTTCACCAAAAAAACAATCGTATTGGAAAAATTCGGGCAACTTTGCCGGCCTTGCCGATAAAATGAAAATCCCGAAGCCGTATTTCCCCGTTCGAATTGAACGTTCCCGAGCGTATAATTCACCCTTGCTAATTCCAAATCCAAAGCTCCGATCCAACCGTTTTTAATAAAAATTTCTCGGCGCTTTGCCTTTAGCTCTTCCAAAATCCGGCGATGCTCGAGCAACACCGGAAGCAAATCCGCTGAAATATTCGTTGCGTGCGTCCTCTTATAGAATAGCACTTCGGGCAGCACAACATAAGCCGTAATCAGGGCGCAGCGCAGCCAAAAATCAAAATCCCCGCAAATCCGGTAAGAAGCGTCAAAAAGACCTACGCGCCGGGCAACGTCGGCGCGAACCAGTACTGCCGAAGAAGTGCCGACGAAATTTTCGCGGATCATGCGTTTTAAAGGCTGTTGCATGAAAGGTTCATTCAAATGAACATCCTTGAGCGACCCCATTTTGGAATAATGTTTCACAAGCCGCCGGCCAAGGCCCGTCGGACGAACCGCATAGTTGCAGCAAGCAAAACCCGCCGACGGGTATTTTTCCAAAGCCTCAACTTGTTTTTGCAATTTTGTCCTAAACCACACATCGTCATGGTCCAAAAACGCGATAAATTCGCCCGTAGCCATGGCCATGCCGGCATTCATGGCGTTTGCGACGCCCGCGTTGGGATCCACCCGTTTGGAAATCACCCCTTCTTTCTTTTTGTAGGATTCGATCACGTTCGGAGTATGGTCCTTCGATCCGTCATCGATGATGATGATTTCATGCGCAGGAAATGTCTGCGCCAGCACGCTTTCGATCGCTTTTGCCAGATATTCTTCGCCGTTATAAACCGCTATCACGACGCTAACGGTTTTTTTCATCCTTTAACCGGAGCCTTTGACATTGAATGATTGACAGCGTTCATGGCCATTTGCAATACCTCATGAATATGCCTCTTCTCATCCCCGTTCAACAGAAACAAATAGGAAGCCAGATAATAACCTATTGTGAGTTCTGACAAGGTTGTAAACAATTGAATATCCAAAAATGAAGAAAACCGAGAAAGGCCTAACAAAAAATATCCACCCACAAGAAAAATACAAGATAAAGAAAAAGGCTTTAAAAATGATTCTGTCCAATAACGACGCACCGAAAGGCCGGCAATCCGGCAAGCGTATGCCGGAAGAAACAGCGTCGCAAATCCCACCGAACAAACGAGCGCTGCCATGGCGACGCCGAAAAGTTTAAAACCAAACCATTGTCCCAACGCGAGACACAAAATCACATTGCCAATGGCGGAGCCAATGCTCACAAAACTGGGGATTTTGACGGTACCGTAAGCATTCAATAAACAACCGCCAAGCGAAAACGGAATGCTGACAAAAAGCGAAACCGAAAAATAAGGCAGCAGCCGCCCTGCCATTTCAAAATCAGGCCCCACCCAAGAAGCAATCAGCGGTTTTGCAAAAAGAATCAGCACAAAACAAATCGGAAACGTGAGAACCGACAAAGCTTTCGAGTACATGTAAAGCAATAGACCAATCCGTTCCCGTTTTCTGCGCGCGGCCAGATCGGTAAACGTCGGCGTGAGCGCCCAACTGGGTTCGACAAAGATGCGGCGCATCATGTTGGGAAATTTTTGCGCGACCGAATAGATGGCGTTATACGTAGGCCCCCAAAAAATATTGATGATGATCTGCGCCGTTTCCTGGTAAAGCAGCGAGGAGGCGCGAGTCAACGACGTATGAAAACTGAATGAAAGAATTTCCCGGATGCGTTCTTTTTTGAAACGTTGGAAACCGATGTGCAAACCCGCCGGCATCACCTTCCGGTGCCAGTAATAGATCATGTAATTTTGCGCAAAAGTCATGATCAAATAAATAACGCCATAAGCGGTCAACGTCTGAAATTTCTTCGGCGCCCCTAGGTAATAAAAGAAAAGGCAAACGGCCCTCATCACAAGCCCGAAGGACATCGAGGAATTGATGAGGTCAAAACGCTGCTTCGCGTAAAGCACGGACCAGAAAATAATATTCGGGATAGAAATCGTAAAAGCAAGGCTCACGAGGAAAAACAATATTTTGCTGTCAAACGCCAAACGAGTCGGCACCTGAAAAAAACGCGTGAAATAAATACTGATCAAACACCCCAACGCGAACACGACGGCTGCCGAAAAATAAAGAATTACGCGCCCCGTGGACAAATATTCAATGAAACTGTCGAAATCATTCTTTGAAAGCGAAAACGTCGCGTGACGCGAAAGTGCCATACGCACGCTGATCGTGAGGATTTCAAAGAAAGCGACCGTGGATTCGGCCAGCACTGTGAGACCATACGCGTCCTTGCCGAGTTTTCCGATCAAAAACGGCACGAGCAAAAAGCCGAGCGCCATCCCAACGAAACTTAGAAGATAATTGCTGCCGACGTTGATCAGGATTTGTTTTTTCATTGAAGATTGGTATTTTCACAAATTTTTTTCAAAACCGCCCCGCTTGCATAAGCCTCAGTCACCATACGGTGGATGATCGGGTCGTACAATTGGTGGATTTTCTCGCAATTATCTATCAGCTTTTGAAACGCGAGCAACACTTTTTCTTTTGAAAAATCTTCGGAACGAATACAATACAATAAGTGTCCGTAAATATCTTCGTTTAACCCTTCGGCTTTCACGCTGTACCCAAAGCTTAATGTCGGAACCCCCGTCGAAAACGCCGCAATCGTTGAATGCATGCGCGCGCCGGCAAAAATAAAACAACGGGAAATAAACCATTTTGTTTGCGCTGCATTGTATTTCACCGGCAGCAAAGTCACGCGGGGTGACTTCACCGCCTCACTGATACTTTTTAAAAAATGAAAATCATCATTGCGCTCATCATATAAATCAATCACATGAGGGACCAGTAATAAGGGGCGGTCAAAATTTTCAACGAGCACTTTAAGAATCTCGATACAAATCAACCGGTATTTTTCCAAATCGCCGCCACAAACATAATGGGCCATGAGCGGCGCGAAGTTCAGACCGATAGATTCGTTCAAAAAAGGATAGTCTTTGGAATCTAACGGCTCTTGGGGCTCCATGGCAAAAGCGGGATCCACGCTCTTATGAACTTTGATTTTTTTGGATAAACCTTGAAGATAACGCGTGGTTTTTGTTTCCCTGGCGAAAACGGCCGTCTGACGACTCAAATGTTCGGCCATGTAAGCCTCTTGCTCCGGGTGGGCGGTGAAAGGCCCGATCGAGGCGCCCCAAATAATGAGTTTGTTTTTCTTACTTTGGACCAAATCATCCAAATCGGTGAAATTCAGCAGTGTATTGTAATCGAAACTGTAATTGTCCCCGCCAACTGAAAGCACCGCTTCGGCTTGAGAAATTTGTTTCAAAATCTGGCCATAAATATATTCGCGGCGGGGAGCCGGGAACGCTTTATAAATTTTCCACAAAACCCGGTTCAAAAAAGAAAATATTGGCGCATGAGGCATCCGGTTCATCTTCACGTGTTCGATGTCCGGGTCGGATTCGCTGCGCTTTTGGCTTTCGAGATGGTCTTCCGAATAAAATTGGCTGCAGACCAAAAACCGCGGATGATCAAAATGACGGCGCAAAATGGCAATCGTTCCGCGAATAATCGCTTCACAACCACGATTGTCATAAGGCCCGTTTCCGGCCAGAATAAACAGGGGTCGTTCCATTAAGACTTCCAAAGCTCAAGCAACTTTTCAGTTTCGGTTTTTAAATTAAATTCGCGTTGAACTTTTTCATAGCCATTGTCCGCAAAAGTTTTTCTCAAAGACTCATCAGCCAAAAGCTGTTTAATTTTGGCGGCCAGAGTTTCGGCATCGCCGAGCTCCACCAAAAAACCGCTGGTGTTGTCGTTGATCAATTCCGGAATACCGCAAATCCGCGTCGAAATCACGGGGACACGGAAAGCCATCGCTTCCATCAACGAGACCGGAATCCCTTCCGAGCGGCTCGCCAGCACTTTGACCTGGGCTTGACGTAAAAGCGCAAAAATTTGGTCGTGAGTCTGGTTTCCCAAAAGCTTAACTTCGTTTTTCAGTTCAAGCTGCCGTATTTGTTTTTCCAGAGCTTCGCGGGCCGGTCCTTCGCCGACGATCAGGCATTCAAAATCAACGTTTTCGTCCTTGAGGCAACGGCAGGCGCGGATCAGAACATCGATTCCCTTCTCTTCGTGCAATCTTGCGATACAAATGATCCGATTACCCTGGGGATTCGAACCTTGTGTAGGAATTTTTGAAAAATCGATGCCGCAATGAATGATCGCTACATCCTTCGGGTCGACATCGTAACGGTCTACGATGTAATTCCGATTGTATTTGGAAATCGTGATGTGTTTCTTTGCGAGTTTTGATTTTATTTTCCAGTTATCGTATTTGCCTTCGAAAATATCGTAACTATGCGTCGTGAACGTGAAAGGAATTCCCGACAAAGAGCTAAATAGCATCGCCAAGTTCGAAGACTCATCCCCGAAATGCGCATGAACATGATCGGGCTTGGCGCGATGCACAAAAACCGTCTCGTAAAGTTGCCAGATGAAAAGTTTCCGAATGCCCGAACCATGGTTGGTTACTAATCGCCACGTATTCAAGTAATTCTTTGGATATTTCAAAAACCAATAAAAATGAGCGCCAATGTTTTTGAAAATTCCTTGTTTGGTAAAATAATAAACGCGGATTTCTTTTGCTTTTGGATGAACGGTGCTCTCTTTTTCATCCTTGTATGCGAATACCTCGATCTCAGCGCCTTTTTTCTGCATCTCGAGAATTTCGTTCAGAATAAAAGTTTCCGAGATCTTCGGAAAAATATTCAGGATATAAACGACTTTCACCCCATCCCCTCTTTTCTCGTCGCTAAAACCATTCTAAAAAGACCTACAGGGCGACGAGGGACGCTTTCAGCGTCCAAAACCGTAGGTTTTAAAAGAGGGGATGGGGTCATGCGTCGCCTGAGGCAATCATCCTAATTGCTTCTTTACTTTTTGCAGGACATTCTTCACAAAATCCAGGTATTCCAGGGCTTCTTTCTCACTAATAAAACCACCGTCACTATATAGATCTTCGTTTCTCTTCATGCGCATAGCGTTACCCATAACAAAAATATCAGGATCTTTTAGAAGAGCACTCATTTTTTCGACGATTTTCGCATGATGTCCTGGAACAGATCGGACTTGGACGCCTGAATAAGCTAGAAGCGCGATGCCCGACTTGACTAACGCTTGATAAGCGAACATGAACCGAACTTCAGGAAAGGGATCCTTAGAGGCAATTTCAAGATTCCGAAAAGCATTTTTCATAAAAGACTTAATCCTCGAGTCGGACATTTTTATCTTTTTGAAATACTCTGTTTCAAAACTTGTCATATAAGCGTGATGCTAGATTTCTTTTCGATTGATTTAAAAAAATCATGATTTTTTCTTTTCGACTCATATTCTTCACTTGAAAGGCTGATCACATTAATTTCTCGCGACACCGTGCGTTGCAACTTAGAAAGTTTCCTCTGCAAATCCATAGTTTTATGCGCACCCACAACCAGAAGATCAATATCACTAGCGCTATCCATGCGATCCTCGGCGTAAGATCCAAAAATATACGCCTTTTGGACACCTGGCAGAGTTTTCAAAAGCTGTTTGAGTGAATTTTCTACTCCAACTGTCTTCATTACAATATGCCGATATTCTTGAAACAGCGGATATTTCGGATCCAGAGAATAATATTTCTCCCTCCCCCGGCTCTCACTCTTGAGAAGCCCGGCAGACTCCAGTTCATGCAACTTTCTGGTTAAGTTGCCGCTATCCAGTTTCAAACGGCGCGCAAGCTCATTCACATAAAACGAACCCTGCGGCTTTAGGAATAAACCAGCCAGTACTTGACGGGTGATGTTGGATCGAAGGCTAATCATTGTAATTTTTTACAGTATACACTGTATTATTCTACAGTAAACTTGCTTCTTCGGCAAATACGAACGGAATTATTTTTTGGATCTTTTTTCCCAATTCCATGCTGAACGTACGATCTCATCGAGGCCAAGGTGAGGCTTCCATCCAAGGATTTTTAGGGCCTTCTCGGACGTGGCGATCAATTTGGCAGGATCTCCCGGGCGACGGGGACACATTCTCACTTTCACTTTTTTGCCAGTTACCTTTTCGACTTCCTGCACGATTTCTTTGACCGAATAGCCGTTGCCGCTGCCAAGGTTGAATGCGTCGCTTTTATTTCCTTTTTTCAGGTATTCGAGCGCCGCTAGATGCGCTTCGGCTAAATCTTCAATATGCACATAATCCCGCACGCAGGTGCCGTCCGGCGTGTCATAATCGTCGCCAAAAATCTGCAATTCTTTTTTTTCGCCGGTCAATACTTTCAGAATGTTCGGAATTAAATGCGCTTCCGGCTCGTGCAGCTCGCCGATCTCGCCGCTCGGATGCGCGCCGCAAGCGTTGAAATAACGCAGTGCCACGTAACGAAAATCCGTGGCCTTCGCGTGATCTTTCAGAATCGTTTCAATCATCCATTTGGATTCCCCGTAAGGGTTGACCGGGCTTTTTGGATCGTCTTCCACCATCGGGATGCGCTTGGGCTCGCCAAACACGGCGCAGGTGGACGAAAAAATAAAATATTTTATTTTCGCCTGCTGCATGGCTTTCAAAAGCTGTACCGTGGCCGAGACGTTGTTGTCATAATATTTGAGCGGGTTTGTCACAGATTCCCCAACGAGCGCAGCGGCCGCAAAGTGCATGACCGCATCTACCTTGTGTTTCTTCAGAGCCGCCGAAATGTCCTCGAAACAACGTAAATCGCCTTTAACAAAAGGAACTTTTTTAGCCAACAATTGTTTATGTCCCGTGCTCAAATTATCGAACACCACAGGCGAATGCTTCTTTTCAATAAGTTTGCGCACCATGTTTGAGCCGATATAGCCTGCTCCGCCCGCTACAAGAACTTTCATAATATCTCCTTAATTTCTCTGTCATTGCGAGCCCGCGGCTTTTGGCGGGCGCGGCAATCTATGCTAATACCATCGCATAGATTGCTTCGTCGGCTGCAGCCTCCTCGCAATGACACATTAAGATTTATTTTTCAACATGACTGCATCCAGAAAAAACTTCACGGCCCAAGGAATTTCAGCATCAGGGAAATACTTGGCGCCTTTGCCATACCCGCCGTAAAATCCGCCGCTCGGGTTTTGGAGGCGCATCATATAGTCGAGTGTCTTGTCCGCAAGCTTTCTTTCCCCAAGCTTGTACCAAGCGATCGCCAATTGCGCGAGCCCGGTCGAACAAACCCATCGGCTGCCGGGAAATGCGGGAATGGAACCGTCTTTCTCTTGCACCGCCAACGCTTGCTTCAATCCTTTTTTTGCTAATTCAATTTCACCGAGATCCACCAGCGCTTCCATCATGTAACCGAAATAATGAGAAAGCATCGCCAGCTCTGATTTGAATTCCACCAAATCCGGTTTTTTGCGGAAATAGTCCATGCCCCGTTTGGCAGCCGTGATGTAGCGCGGTTCATTTAATTTTTTTCCTACTTGAAGCATCGGAGGAAGCACATACAAATTTCCATATTCGGAAAGCACGGTCCCGTCCGGCAAATACCACATGTCATAAGTCTCATGTGTGACGCTCCCATCGGGGGCAATCATTTTGTCTATATAGTCGCAAGCGCGTCGCAACGGTTGTTCGAATTCGGGTTTATCGTCCATCAACGTCAAAAACCCACGCGCCACTTGCGCCGTATCAAATGTGTACGGCACGCCGTCCGGAGCGCCGAAAGCGCCATTCGGCTTTTGTACGGACAATTCCCAACGCCCGAGATCAATTGCGAATTCTTTTTCGCCAGTTCGGTAAAGCGAATCGATCAAATAACCGGTTACTTCCGGCGTCACTGTTTCCGCTTTGCTGTTTGCTTTTACTCCGGAATTTGGCACGCGGTTGTTCTTGACCCATTGAATGGCTTTTTTCACGCATTCTTTTTCATTCACCGGAACGCTGAGATCCACGTTCGGCTTTCCGGTTTTTATAAAATCGAGGAACCCATGGTTTCTCCTATTCACTGTCATTCCCGCAGTCCTTGAGCGGGAATCCAGAGACGAATTGAATTTACTGAACTTTCATTAAATAATGGATACACATCATGGCCACGATAAGTTTGATGCGTGAATGCACGATCGTAAGAGTTTCTGAGAATTCCGGAGTCTTCCCAGTGGCCGATCAAGGAGCTGCCTAAGATGCTTAATGTTG
>OBEQ011451701.1_pt1 | contig 10921 bp, 9 predicted proteins | sample 1670901 | NCBI WGS metagenome assembly OBEQ01 (sample SAMEA104232315, study PRJEB22302) | groundwater metagenome | biome: forest; feature: aquifer; material: groundwater | place: USA | collected 2011-08-07 | depth 5.4 m | reverse complement strand
TTGATATTTTTTAATTTAAGAGAGGATAGTATGCGCCAGCTTGCCAGGGTATTTGTGGAAGATGAGTTTAATATTTTTCCTCGCATTCAGGTGGGTAATCTTTTTACGGCTGAGATGACCCAGTACATAGAAAATCCAAATATCCGCGTTATCTTTCCTCCCCCGCCAGTAAAGAACGGGCTGACCGAAGTATTAAGCACTAGTTTGAAAACTCAGTTACATATAGCTGAGACGGAAAAATATGCCCATGTCACCTTCTTTTTCAATTGTTTACAAGACAGGTCATTTTCCGGTGAGACGGATATCTTGATAGAATCCGTCAAAAGTCCGGCCAATCAGCCGACGATGAAAGCAAAAGAAATAGCCGACCAAGCCGTAGAAGAATTGAAAAGGGATTTTTATGATTTTATGGTAATTAATTTTGCCAATGCCGATATCCTTGCTCATCAGGGCAATCTGGATAAGGTAATATCCGGCGTGGAAGCCATTGACAGCGCGGTAGGAGTTTTGAAAAATGCCGTTTTAGCCAAAGACGGCATCTTAATCATTACCGCTGACCACGGCAATGCCGAGTCAATGATATATCACGGCTCCGGAGATGAGGAAACCAAGCATGACCCTAATCCTGTGCCTTTCTATCTCGTAGTCAGGGAATATATGCGAGAGCGCTCGGACGAAGAAGTTGAGGGAGTATTTTCAGAAGTAAAAGGAGTTCTATCCGATGTTGCTCCGACTATTCTTGAATTAATGGGCATAGAAAAACCGGTTGAAATGACCGGAGAGAGTTTGTTGAAAGTTTTGTCGTAAGGCCATAGAAAAACCGGTCGAATGACCGGTTGGGTTTTATCGCCCGATATTTATTGTATTGAATTCAAGTCTATATCCTTAGTCGAGCGTATAAGTTCTTTCAGTTCGCCGAGCCTTTCTTCCATAACATAGACGATTTCCGCCACTCCATTCTTGCGGTTGATTCTCTCCTCCTTCAATAGTTTCCTGATAGCTATCAGGGCGTGTTTAATGTAGAAAACATCCTCCTCGGCTGCCTTGATAGTTGCCAGTTCTTCCTCAATGATAGAGCTAAGCGCTCTTTCCAGTCTGTCATCTTCAGTCACTTTGACCAATCTTGGCGGCGGCAGGTCTTTCCCGGATGTCAGGGCGTGGTCTCTCTTATCCATAGAACACCTTTTGAAGGGGCTATTGCATCGGTAATTATTATATCACACTATTATCCCCCCGCCAAGTAGCTGGCCGTTTTTGTAAAAAACAGCTGATTGCCCGGGAGTTATAGCTCTGATGGGCCGGTCGAATATAAGACTGCCATTTTTATGCAAAGTAGCTTTTTCTGAGCTAGTCCGGTAGCGTATTTTAACCTCGAGACTTGAGGGCAATTTTATTTTTTTACTGACCCAGTTTATATAGGTCAATCGAGTTTTATTGGAGAAAAGATCTTTTTCGTCACCGACCTTTATTACTCCGGTTTTTATATTTTTTGAGATTATATAGTAAGGCCGAGCTTCTACTGTTCTTTTTCCAAGGTCAAGACCATGCCTTTGGCCGACAGTATAATAATATATGCCGTCGTGAGTGCCGATAACCTCGTTCTGCATATTTATAATCTTACCGCTCCTGGGTCTGATATACTTTTTGAGGAATCTCTTGATATCGAGCGGACCGACGAAGCAAATCCCCTGGCTATCTTTTTTATCAGCCGTGGGCAAGCCGAATTTCTGAGCCATTTTTCTTACTTCCGGCTTGGTGTAATCCCCTATCGGGAAAAGGCAGTGCTTAAGCTCCCTGGGGGTCAATGTCCATAAGAAATATGATTGGTCTTTATTTTTGTCCTTCGCTTGGAATAATTTATAAATAATTTTAAATTTTAAATTGTCATTTTGCATTTTGATTTTTACATTTTTAATTTTAATATAGTGGCCTGTTGCGATAAAATCCGCACCATGTTTAACAGCCTTTTTTAAAAATAATCCGAACTTTATTTCTTTGTTGCACATTACATCGGGATTGGGCGTCCTGCCATCCCGGTATTCTCTTATCATGTAGTCAGTCACCAGCTTTTTATATTCTTTGGAAAAATCCCAAGTCAGGAGAGGTATCTCCAGTTTTGATGCCACCCGCAAAGCATCTTCGCGGTCTTTTTTCCAAAGGCATTCGACGCCATCCGGTTGCCAAGGTTTCATGAAAACACCGATAACCCTAAAACCCTGTTTTTTAAGCAGAGCGGCGGCTACCGAAGAATCTACGCCCCCCGACATAGCCACAAGGACGGTCCTTGTGGGATGTTTTTTAAGTTGACTTTCCATATCTGGTATAGTATAGTATGGAAAAGTTTCTTTCACAATAGGCGGGTGAATATTCTAGTATGGCCGAAGAAACTTCTCTCATTGCTAACACTAAATTCGAAGAGTTACTGCTTAGTTATCGGCATCAAAAAGTATCCTCTGTCCCTCGTAATCGTCATGTGGTTACTCAACAAATAAAGGCGGCATTCAACTTCCTGCTACAGGCAGGCAAGCCCTACTCTAATATGACCCTAGAAGAATTCGAAATAGCTCATGAAGAGATAAAAAGAAGGGCCGGATTCGAACTGGCAAGACTTGAGCAAGAGCTTAAAAAGTGTTGGCGAGCGAGATTTATTAAAAGACCGCAGCTTGCTGGTCAGGTCAATATACAAAAAGACATAAAGCTTCTCGGTTACAACACAAGACGATTCGCCGTAGGTTTTTCGGAGACACTTGAAAGGGTTGGCTTGCCCGAGCACATGGCTTCTATTCCTCCTAATTTCGAGAGGCTAGTAGAGGAGATAGTAGGGCCGTCTGAAAGTTTTTAAATATATACACCTGGCCGAAGTGGCCGGGTTTTTGTATGGAGAGACCTATCAACACTTTATGGTTTACATTTATTTTGTTCTGGCATAAAATTCATACATGGAAGATGCAAATTGTAAGAACTGCGGACGGCAAGCCCAGGGCTACAAGTGTCCTGATTGTGATGCTGTTTCAGAAAAGCATGACCCGGCACATGAGTGCGGCGGAGACCGCTGTATGCCTATGTGCTCCGGTTGCGATGAGGCTGAGGAAAAATGCCAATGTCCAGCAGAACAACCAGTGCAATAAAAATAAAAGTCGGGCAAACTGCTCCCGATTTTTCTTTGCCTGACCAGAAAAATAAAAAACATACGCTCGTCCAGTATAGGGGCGGGGGGGTTTTGATATATTTTTATCCTAATGACGATACTCCCGGCTGCACCAAGGAAGCCTGCATGATACGGGACAGTTTCCCTGATTTCCGGAAATTAAAAGCACAGGTTTTGGGTATAAGCGCGAACTCTGTCAAAAGTCACGGCAAATTTGCCGATAAATACCGCCTCCCCTTCACTATTCTGGCAGATGAAGATAAAAAAGTTTTAAAGCTTTATGGCGTTTGGGCTAAGAAAAGGTTTCTAGGCAAGGAATATATGGGTACTTTCAGAACATCATTTTTAATAGCTCCAAATGGCAGGATAAAAAAGATATACGAAAATGTAAAACCGACAGAACATGCCGGAGAAGTGCTGAAGGATCTCAAAGAATTAAAACCCCGCCCTTGAAAAGGAATTAGTAAACTCAAAGGCCCCGTTAAGGGGCCTGTTTCTTTTCAAGAGCGGGGTTAGTAATTATCGCGGATGTATCTAAGTTTGACCATGTATCCTTTGGTCTCCGGTCTTAGATATTTAGTTATCCAGTCATCGAGTCCTTGAAGAATGGATGCATTCAAGGATCTATGGGCATGCACAGGATTGCCGTTATAAGAGCTGTCCAGTATTTCCTCCAGCTGGTCCGGGTCATTAAGTATGCTTTGGCCGAACTCATCCAGATAGCCGACGAGATTATAGTCAAAAAGTAATATTGCCGCCATCGTAGAATTGATATGATCTCCGGCTCCAGTCTCAAAATCCTTCATCAATCGGGCAGAAGGATACTTTCTGTCCATGGCCATATAGGTGCCCCTTGTGAATTGGACATAACCGCAGGCGCCGGCATGGCTGCATGAAGGAGCATAGGCGTTATCGCCGTTGGCGCCGATAATGACATCAACTCTTTCGAGGGCTTTCTTAGGATCAAATAAAAATTCTGCATAGTCGGTCTGTTCAAGCAGTGGCAGTCTTTCGAAAAATTCCGGTCTTAGAACATCAACATCGGCTAAAAGCTTGCTGGGAAATGCCCTAGACATTACCCCTCTTTTTCTCAAAAAATCAAATGCGGTCTGGACATCAGATGCTCTATGCTCTCTCCCGGCCTCGATTAGCTCGGGGACATGAAGTCCGTCGCCGTATGGAGAATAAACCACATTTTCGACCGTCTTTTTGGTCTCGTAGATGGTCTTTGTTTTGCCATTTTTGGTTTTGATGCTTCGTGGAACTGTTTTTGTGACAAAATGAGGCCAGACATTCAAAAGCACTATCGTGTCTGACGGCTCAATGACAGTCCTCTGGGTGTTCCAAACATTTTTCTTGATACCGTTGGTTCTTTCTACGAATGCAATCTTATACCCGGGAGGGGGGGAAAGCTTGTCCCCTTTTTCGTTTATAGTTATCATGTTCAGCTTACCCGTTCCGGTATTCAGTAAAACCAGAGCCACATCTCTCTCCGGCTCATGCATCTGTTTTTTAGCAATTGATACCAGGCCGTTGTTCTGAATTATTCTTCTTTCGTAAAAAATAATATCGTTGACTCCAACCTTTAATACCGGCTTATTTTTCTCGATAAGCGCCAATCCCTCTTTTATTTTTTCCTGGTAAGTCCACTCGGAAACTGATGGTGATGGAGTCTGAGACGGTTCCGGTCCTTGAACCTCGAAGGTGTTCTTCGGCATGGTCAGGGCTTGGGCATGTATTTGCGCTATCAACAAAGTCAGAAGAGTTAGGAAAAACAATACGCCAGGGAGAAGATTGTGCCGGTTTTTTGTTCTCATTGATGTTATAAGTTTACTCCTATTCCCGTATTATTAAAGACCTTAACATGGCCAAATAGTATCAGACTCGTCAAGTAATTACAATTCTGTATATGGTGCTAATTGCGGGAGAGTTTGATCTCTGGGGCACGGCGTAAATTCCTGCATGCCGGCAGGCAGGTCTGCTGAAATTTCGCCTCTATCCCTCGGAGGCGATTCCCGTGGAAGTTCCTCCATGTGAACCTTCGCCTTGAACTCAGCCAGCCTGCTAACGGTTAGAGCGACAGCCCCTATCTAATTTCAGACCCGCAACAGACTGGCTTGGTGTTTCGAGCAGTCAGGTAAAACTTCGCCGACAATTATACAGGCTCTCAGGCTTAGTAGCTATGCTGGCGTTATCAAGAGTCGAGACTGCGAGAAACCAGTCGTTCAAGGCGAAGGTTCACGCGAGGAACTTCGCGGGAATCGCCTCCGTGAGGACTAGTGAAGCCAGCCGCAGGAGCTGGCGGAACGGGCTGAAATTAGATAGGGGCTGAGCGATTACAGATTTTTGGCGATTTCAAGGGCCAATGCCTGGACTCTGTTGGCGTAGTTGATGCAAGCTGACCGGGCGCTCTTAGGATTTCCGCAGTAGTAGGCTTTAGATGCGGCTACTTCTCCGGCTCGAGTTTTACTGTCAGCCCCGGCACGGGAAAGTTTTGCCGCCGCTGCTATAAACGCGTCTTCTATATTCCAGGGATTGGCCGGATTATGCCCCGTGAGCTGGGCAACCTCATCTTTGTATCCCATCCAAGTAGAGGGGATAAATTGAGCCGGCCCCATTGCCCCGCCCCAGCCATTAGATTGCGGACAAGAGACTGCCGTCGTTTCCGGGTCAAGGCCAAGTTGAGCAGTAATTGTCAAGAATGGTTCTATGTCGCGGCCAGGTTTCATGATAACCCGGTATCCTTTTGACGGCGGGTCGCCGGCCCGGTTGCATTTTCCGACATTGGCGCCAAGCCTCGATTCATGTTCGAGTTCGGCGATGAGATACTCAGGACGAATGCCGGTGCGAATTGCCGCCAGTTGGCCGTATTTTACCGCCTCCTCGGCCGTAACCCCGTTTTGCTCAAGGTAGGTTATCTCGCCCCTGATTGCTTCGATGTCTTTTTGAGATTTCTTAACCAGCTGCTGGAATTTTGATTCCTGCCCTTTTGTCTCCTGTAAAAGTTTGTTCTTGTCAGCCTTGTTCTTGTTAAGGTCGCTTTTTGAAATATCCTGGAGTCTTTTTTCTTTTTCCAGGTCAGATTTTTTATCTTCAAGGTCATTCTGATGACCCTCAAGCTCGTTCTTGAGCCCTTTGATGCTTTTTATCGTACTTTCAAGGTTGTTCTGAGTAACTTGGATGCTGTTTAAATTACTAAAAAAATCAGATAACCTATCGTTTTTAAGAAGTACCTCGGTAAGTGTTTTTCGGTCAGCCTCATAAAGTACTTTGATGAATTGACCGAGGGCATTCTTATGTTTCAGTATCTTATCTGAGGCGTCGCTTATCTTTGTTTCCGTGTCACTTATCTCAACGGAGGTTTGCTTAATAGAAAGCTCGAGGCTCCGTATCTCCAGTGTCAACTGGCTTATCTTGGCATTCATCCCGGCAATCTCGTTTCCTAGAGTCTGCGATTTCGAGTGGGTTTCTTCTATCTGGCGCTCATAGTCATCGATTTGTTTCTGAATCTCGTCTATTTGTCTTTGCCTGTCGGCTATCTCATCCTTTACCCCGTTAGAAGTCTCGCTCGCTCTTGCAACGCGAGTCTGAAAGACCTCGGCGAGCCCCGTACGAAACAGGACACGGAACATGTCTGTGGTTTCGTACGGGGCGAGGCTACTTCTAATGGGGTGGACGGCGGCATGGGCTGTAGGGCCTAAGTTAAAAATTAAAAATGAAAAAGTAAAAATAATGACGGTACACCAAAGGCGGCTTTTCTTGAATTCATCTCCCCTTGGTTGTTGTTTTGTGTTTTCCATTTCGGTTTTGATATCAATAGTATAGCAAAATTGTGCACATTTCAGTAATGACACTGTCCTTATTATGCCATATACTAGTATAGACGGTTGATTCTAGTACTCTCTTTCAATGGGACATACTTTTCACTGCAATCTTAGGAAATCGTTACGATGGTACAACAAATGGCATAACCACCCATTCCATCAGCACACTCATTGGCTGTTGTTTTTACTTATTTCTCTAGTTATAACTTCTTTTGTATCAGATAAAGTATCGGATGTGCCCAGGGAGGCCAAAGCCCAGACCAGTTTAGCGGTGGGAATGAACGGCGATAGATTTACCGTCAATGGAGTAGAGCAGTTTCTGTTGTTCATCAGCTATTTCGACGGTTTAGGAGCATCTCAAGCTACACTGGATTCTGATTTTGCAGCTTTAAAATCTCGTGGATTCGGCGGTATCAGGGTACTGATAGATTGGCCTTGCACTGGTGGCTGCTCCGGAAGTGGTGCTTTTCGCTTGTTTAACCCGGATGGGAGCTACCAGAGTGGTAACTTGGTAAGACTGACAAATTTTCTTCAAACTGCTCAGGCAAACGGTTTGGTGGTTGATTTAACATTCCAGGATTGGGTGGACTTTAACAGTTTCCAAGCCTACCAGACGGCTGTAACTAATGCTACCAGGGATACGATGTCTTACCGAGGTGTTATTTTTGATCTTCAGAATGAATTCAATGCCATCGGTCCGATGACATATCAGCAAGCTTTGGCTTTAAGAAATGCGGTCAAGGCAGTAGACCCGAATCGTCTTGTTACTCTTTCAACAAGTGCTATCTGCTATCCCGGCGGGGGTTGTCCGGTAGATATAATTATCAATAATACTAATCCTGATTTTTTGACTCTTCACGGCCCCTTTGTGGCTAACTGGTGGGATGCAACCGATGACATGATTAATCTTGCTCGTGCTAATTCTCCCCGCTCGATGCCAATTTATAATCAAGAACCTCTTCGATACGACCCGGCAGGAGCTAGTACAGCTGCAAACTTTATTACCGGAGCGCAAAATGCAAAGTGTGCCGGTGCCGCAGCCTGGACTTTTCATACTACCGCCGGTTATGATTTGACCACAGGCACTATTTTTTCTCATTTCAATAGCGTAGAAGCTCAGGCGGCTGATGGTTTCGGCGCTCAATTAAATTCGACGGTTTGGTATTCTTGTGCTACTGGCGGCGGAGGTGGCTATGCTTATAGCCAATCTGCTTATGGGGGTGGCTACTCTTATAGCCAAGCCGCTTACAGTGGTGGCGGAGGTGCTACAGGAGTGACAAGTGCCTATGATTGCGGTCCGGCTAATCCGGGATATGTTTATATTGGTGGAGCGAATGCATCAGTAGGCGATCCTTCGGGAACGCCTGGTTACTATGCTGATGATGACGGAATGGATCCTTCTGTAACAGGAATGACATATCCGATGCAAGCTATTATTACCTGTACTGCTTCTTCGGGGACGGCTTTTATAGCGCCCAGTTGGACTTGGCCAAGTAACTGCCGGCCAAGTTCTAATGGAACTTGTTTATATAACCCGAATCAATCGACATCTGCCGCGAATAACCAGGGCTGGACATTTTCTGGCGGTACTCCGCATAAAGGTGGTAGCTCGGTACCGCTAATAGCCAGCGTTAATTGCCCGGGGACGGTTGCATTTACTATTCCTGACGCCAATTTTACTGCCGGAGCCTGGACCACATCTCCTTCGACTGCAGGTGCTGTATGCGTTAGAGGAACTGTTATAAAACCGACAACCATAGACAGCATCGAACCGACCCGGGGCACGAACGGGACATCCGTGGTGATATATGGAGTGAGCTTGGGTCCGGTTGTCAAAGCCGTCGGTACTACCGGTCAGGTGTTTATGTCAGTCGGGGAAGTTGACTATAAAAGCACTCAAATGACCTGGATAGTGCCTGATGATCTGCCTCCGGATGTTTACACCATCAGCGTAGGTCCGGATGCGACTACTCAATCCAATACGGAAACATTTACTCTTTTACCGTGGGATTTGGCGGCAATTCCTCCGCCGACCGGCCCGCCGGAGATTATATCATTCTCTCCGGGCACAGTTTACCAGGGCCACAGGTTGCAGATTAACGGCCAGAATTTAACGGAAAATGTTATCTTTAATTCAATAAACGGAGAGAAGACGACTATGGTCGGGTGGGTTAGCACCGATAGAGCTACTACCATAGTTGAAGTGCCTCTTTATCTGCCGGAGGGCGTGTATACGCTTACAGTTTTTGGAGAAGGTGGAGATGCGACAACTACCGATTCTGTGACGGTAACAGCGAATAATAACAGTCTTAGCGGCGGTACAGGTTTTACCCCTACCAGTTTTTCCGCCACCTCTTTCGGATCTCTTATTTCGACTGTTTTCACCTATTCTTTCTATCTTGTCGGCTTGGCGGTCTTTGTAATGATAGTCTGGGGAGGTCTTCTCTGGATAACCGCCGCCGGTAATTCTTCCCAAATTGGCTTGGCCAAGCACAAGATATTTAATGCCATCATTGGAGCGATTATCCTTTTGTCGGCGTATCTTATCTTGTACACGATAAATCCTGCTCTTGTGGGCGGAGGCACCGGCTTTGTCCTCCCGGGATTAAAATGACCCTATCCAGCTAATGTTTAATTTCATCAACAAAATCAATCCCAGGTTCGGCCCGGCCATTATAGTAATAGCTGTTATTTTGTTACTTTCCGGCGGCTTTTTTTATTTTTTTAATTTAAATAACAAAAATAATATCGATATCAGGCAATTTGCCGGCGGAGTAAATAAAATAGATAACAGCCTGATTTATGTTTCTGGGAATTTTATTTCTTCGGAGCATCCCGAACTCGGAAAGATTGGAAGCAATGTGACCGTAGGTGTAAATACCGCGACTAAGTTCATAAGAATTCTTGTGCACCTGCCTCCCATGGAAGAATTAAAGAAAAGCAGAGGGTATTTTAACGGCAAGGATTTGAAAAGAGATGAGGGGCCGTCAGATTTAGAAACTTTTAAGCATGATTTTGCTTCTGCTTATTATGGAGTCAACATCTTTGCCGGATCAAACAGTAATATTTATGGGAAAACTTCATTTGTAGCCACAGAAGTAAAATATGAAATTGCTCAATAGAAAAATAATCCTGGCTCTTATTATTGAATGCGTCATCTCCGGAGGATTAGTTTTGCTGTCAACAAAGGCGCTGGCCGGTGATGTCCGGCCGTCATGGGGTCCTTTCGTTTGTTACAATAACAGTGTAGGTAGCAATAATTGCACTAGCTCTTTTGCTCAGGGCAACGCTTCAAGGCAAATCTGGGGATTTGATTTTGGCGGGTCGCAAATTAAGGATTTTAATCCCGGAGTTGTTGGCGGAAACCAAAGAAAAATTACGGTTTGCTTAGGGCCGAATCAGGATGTCTTATGGCAAGGACCGTGCGTGATAAGCTCGTACGACGGAGATTGGGGTGGGAAGGTGTATGATTCGTTCTATCAGTTGCCCGGTTCTTGGGGCGCGACAAGTGCTAATGCCGGCGCTGATTACACAACTGATTATAACTGGGTGGTGGTCAATGAATATGTAAACGATAGTGAGATTGACGGATATATTACCGCCTGGGAAAGATGGGTGGAAAATATCAGTTTGACTTGTACGGTAAATTGCAATCCTAAAGTAGGCGAAAGTTTCACAATTGCCTGGAATAATGACCAGGCCTTGGGCGGGAACACTCTTTCTTGGGGAGGTGCGGCCGGTACCGGCTCTCAGGCGGTTGCCGAAGATGGTACTATGATATTTTCTTGTCCCGGGGTCGGGAATACACAATTCAGGACTCATGTTGTCGGTCCGGGCGGAAGTGGTTCGACCAGTCCGCCTGATAGTGTGCTGGATGTAGCTTGCTCTCCTGGCAGTTATTCCCAATCTGCCTATTATGCTCAAGCAACCTACTATTCCCAATCTGCCT
>OBEQ011789544.1_pt1 | contig 10922 bp, 15 predicted proteins | sample 1670901 | NCBI WGS metagenome assembly OBEQ01 (sample SAMEA104232315, study PRJEB22302) | groundwater metagenome | biome: forest; feature: aquifer; material: groundwater | place: USA | collected 2011-08-07 | depth 5.4 m | reverse complement strand
TATATTTAAATATGTATATTATATTACTAAAAAAAATTGACAAATAAATGTATTGATATGCTATGTCAAATGAATTCAATAAAAACAATACAAATAAAATGAATGAAAATCTACAAATTCAAATGAACGAAACCAAACAAATTCAAAAAAAATTTACTATCATTTCAGACACGATTTATTCTTTACAATCAAAAAAAATATTGATAAATCGCATATTACACGAATATCATGAAATATTAAATGGACAAAATGACATATATCAATCAACAAATGTACCATTAACAATTGTAATGCCAGTAAAAATGTTGCATAAATATTTAATATCATTACACAACATGATGGAAATATGCGAAACTGAATATGAAAATAAAAATGAATATAAGTGTAATATTAACGAATTAAAACATATGATTGAAATATTTGACAACCTTATTGGTTCTTATTCTCATAAAAATTTAATTGAAAAATATGTTGAATATGTTTATGGATTAAATAATCGTTGTATTATTAATTATTTAGTCATCTATCATAAAGAAGAATAATTATTTTTTTATATGAAATACATACATTTAAAATATGTATTTTATGTTGTTAAAAAAATTGAACAAATATTTATATTCGTTATGTTTGTTATATTTATTAAAAACAATATAATATTGATAAATAAATTAACATGGATGAAGAAATTAATTTGTTGATTTGTAAAAAAAATTTAATGAAAATGATATTTAATGAATATTGTAAAATATTAGATGAATATACAAATACAATAAATAAATCATGCAACAACCATCTTGATTTAAGATATAGAAATCATTATTCTCAAATGTGCAGTTATGCACAAACAAAAATACAAATTGATTTTTTAATTAAATATTTGCATGTGTTGTATGACAATGTGAACTTTGATATTGATATTCATAATGAATTACAACAAACAATTAACATATTTAATAATGGCATGGTGTTGGTAAAACAAATTAAATCATTTATTGAATATACAAATGATACTAATAATATTATGTTTATTGAATATTTAACAAAATTTTATGAAAAATAAAATTAACAAAATTTTATGAAAAATAAAATTAATAATTTTTATAAAAATTGAATAAATAAATCCATTGATTAGTTATATGTAATAAAAGAATAATACAAACAAATGGATGAACAAATAAACAATCAAACAAATGAACAAACAAATGAACAAACAAATGAACAATTAACAAATAATCAAACGAACATGTCAAATAAATTAGACGAACTTATTCATTTAGCATTACGTAAAAAATACTTGGTAAAATGTATTTTTAATGAATATCAAAAAATATTAGATGATAATTCAGACAAACAAAAACCAATACGTGGAATTAGTAGAGTGTTGGTTGAACATTTAAGATCATTACGTGACAATGTAACCGATGAAAATACTGAATATATATTTACTGGAATTGTTTCTAGTTTTTCATCCCATGGTATTGATTCAGATAGTGTTCAACACTATATTAATCAAATATCAGATTTAAATGACATTTTAGTTATTGAAAATTTAATTAAATATCACGAAGCTTGATATTTAAAAAAAATTGAGCAAATAAATGTATTGATTTTTTATAATTGACAAAATCAATAACATATATAAATATATCATTATATCATTACCGATTAAAAATGGATACACAAATAAACAATTCAAATAGTAATATAGATAAAATAACAAATTTATCATTACGTAAAAAATATTTAGTTAAAAGTATTACTGATGAATATAAAATAACATTAACTGATAAAGATTCATTTCATAGATATGAAAAAAATAATGACTCAAATATAATTGTTGCACATAATTCAGGACAAATATTAGTTTCACATTTAAAAACATTATGTGAAAATGCAAATGATAATGTTTCAAATGTATTAAAAAATATGATCAATGCTCTTACTCCCAATTGCGCAAATGAACTAATTTCAAAATGCCATATACACTCATATATGAGTTGTGTGCATGCATTAAATGATGCTGAAATTGTTGAAAGTTTAATAAAATATCATGAATCTCGCATTGCTAATTGATTGCATATGCAAAAACATACTTTTATAAATATTATTTTTATGAAACAATATTTATTTTTTATATTGAAACACATGTATTAAAACAAGTGTATGCAAAATACATTTGTTTTACAAAAAAAATTGAATAAATAAATACATACGTGATAAACATGTAATAAAACAATTAAATATAACAATTAAATATAACAATTGAATATAACAATGAATAAAACAAATGGACCAATGCATTTATCATTACGTAAAAAACATTTTATGAAATGTGTGTTAAATGACTATCGTGAAATAATGAATATTAAATATGCATATGAACCAGATAAATTAAATCCAAAATTAACAACAAAAATTATGCAATCGCCATCAGAATATACAATATTAATTTTATTTAATATGCTGACTAGACATTTACGAATGTTACAAGATAAATCTGAATATGGAAATATATACAAACTTTCTGATATAACAAATTATCTTATAAATAGCAGAGATGAATATGAATGTAGAGTACGAACATATATTGATTATGTTTGTAATTTAAATGACAACACAATTATTGAAATGTTAATACCATACCATGAAGCATAATCTGATATTGTATTGCAATAACATCACAAAAATATTTATTGTTTGCATATTTTTTATACTAAAAATGAACAAAAAAAATTGAAAAAAAAAATATTAATTTATCATATCAATAACTCAATAAACCGCATTATTACAATAACATGCATAAACAAACAACTGAACAAATGCATCTTGCATTGCTTAAAAAATACTTTACACATTGTGTATTAGATGATTTTAGTTGCATATTGAAAGATGATAAAAATAAAATGGAAAAAATCACACAAACATTATTAATCATGTTAAAAAAACATTTAACACTGTTGCTATGCGATGACGACAAATCAAATTTTGAAGCATTAAATAATATAATCGAACAATTATGTATAGCTGAATATGATGTGAATGAAACTTATCTTAGAAATGTAAATTATTGCATAAAAGAATACATCAACAATATTTGCAATTTAAACAACATTAAAATTTTTGGTTATTTAATACAATATCATCAATCAAAAAATATTATTGACAAAATTGATTTGCGTGATCATGTTGATTTAATTTCGAATAAATCTGAAAAAAATTTACAAAATGAAATAGAAATTTCATTATTTAAAAAATGTTGTGTTCAATATGTATTGTATGATTTTAATGAAATATTAAAAGAAGACAAAAATGTAATAGAATCAATTGTATCAACAAAAAAAATGTTAACAGAATATTTACAATTATTGCACAAAATTAAAAATAATATATCTGTTAATGAAATTGATGCAATGATTGATGATTTAAATCCAGATAAACATGAAACAACACAATGTTGGATAAATTGTTACATACAACATATTTATAATAACATACAAGATATTAAAATTATTGGACACATAGCTGAATATCATGAAACAAAAAATATTTCACACATAACTGAAATTTCAAATCTTGCTATAAAATATAAAACACTCAAACAAACAAAATTAAAAAATACAGCGATTACATTGTGTGTAAATATTTGTTTCTTAATAACAAATTATTTAATATCACGTTATTTATTAACAATGTTTATGCCAATCAATCCGAGTGTTCAACAACAAATTGCATTGGTAACTTTTTCGATGTTACCAAGCATTATAATGTATTTTAAAAATAAAACTTTCAAATTATTTGCTATTAATTAAAATATTTTAACAAATTACATAATTGAAAAAAATGAAAAAAAACATATATTGATAAAATATCATGTATTAAATCAATTATCACAATTATTACAATTATTGAAATGTCGATGAAATATCATAAAGTGTGACATTGTTAAACAAATATATTATTCGAATATTTTTATACTAAAATATAATAAACACATATACACATTTATTGTTCTATTTAAAATCATTAAATAAAAAAAATTGAATGTTCAATCTGTTATATTCAATAAAATAACAAAATAATAAAATACAATGACAATTAGTGTAAATAAAAAAGTAAATTTATCATTACGTAGAAAACATTTAGTAAAATGTGCAATAAAAGATTATCATGAAATAATATATGATAAAGGTGTTAATATAAATGGCAAAGAGACAAATATTTACATACCAACAACAGCATTAATCGATGTGTTACTTAGACATTTAACACTGTTACAAAGTGACAGTATTAATGACGTTAAAACACAAAAAATATTAGAAAAAATGAGTGATACATTTCGTTTACATTCTCATATAAGAAGTCATATAAGAAATCAAATAATAACATATATTGATTGTATGAATGACATTGATGATATTGGAATTATTGAAAATTTAATTCAGTTTCATGAAGTGTAATGCAACAAATATTTAACAAATATTCAATTATAAAATATTATTTAATTATAAAATATTATTCATTTATTTTTATACTAAATACATATGTTTAAATATGATATAATGTTAAACATAATGTTAAAAAATAAACAAACAAAAATTGAACAAACAAACATATTGATTTGTTATAATTATTAAATCCAATTAAATCCAACAAATTATACAATATGAACAATCCAATTTCCAAACAACTGTTAAATATAGAAATAAGCATTTCATCACTCAAAAAATATTTCATGCAATCAGTATTAAATGATTTTAATGAAATATTAAAAGATGATAACAATAAAATGAATGAAATATCACAAACAACAATAGATATGTTGGTTAACCATTTACAATTATTACAACAAATTTGTGATGAAGCAAATGTTGTTGATATGTTGAAAATTATAAGCAATGATTTGAATTCGTCAGAATATAAAATAAATGTAAGCTGTCGCATAAATTCTTATATTAAAGAAATTTGCGAATTAAATGATGTAAAAATTATCGGTTATTTAATTGAATATCACCAAACAAAAAATATTATAAGTAAAATAAACATGCATGAATTTATTAAACCGATTGTGTGTAAATATAAAGAAGCAGATAAAAAAAATGAACTAGCTAAAATAAACACAACAGACAAAATTAATATTTCGTTACTTAGAAAATATTTTATGCAATGTGTGTTAGATGATTTTAACGAAATATTGAAAGATGATAAAAATAAAATGCAAACAATTGTGCCAACAGCAATATTTATGCTATCTGAACATTTAAAATTATTGCGTCAAATTCAAAGTGGAATATTTTGTGATTTTTTTGGCATTATAATTAATGATTTAAATTCAGATGACCATGAAATTAGCATTCATCATCGCATAAATTGTTATATGCAACAAGTTTGTTCAAATATATATGATATTTATATTATTTGCTATTTAATTGAATATCATCAAGCGAGAATTATAATGAATCAACAAAATGTGTGTGAATTTATTGATAAAATTGAAAATAAAATGACAGAACAAACAAAAACAAATGATACATATGTGTTAGCAAAAGATATTTCAACAGTTGAAGGTTTAACTGTTACAACAATTGAAGGTTTTCTAGATGAAAATTGTTCGGGTTCATTATATTTTATGGCAGGTGCTATTATTATTATTCCATTTATTGTATTATTTGGATTTGTGTTTTACTTTTCAACTCGTAATTTATAAATTATCAACTAATTATTAGAGTTTCATTACTAAAATTTTTTTACAAAAAATATATTAAACGTAATATATTTTTTATTTACAAAAATATATTAAACATAATATAATTTTTAAATATGAAATTAAAAAAAATTGAAAAATACAAGCATTGATTGCACAACATAATAAATTGATTATTAACAGTGTTAAAATAAGCTTGGTAAGAATTTAATTTGCGTTAAAATGAGTTCAGATATAATTTTATTGAGACATAAAGTAATTCAATTGATATTAAAAGAATTTGAAACACACATGAAACATGAACATTTTGAATACGAAGATCGTAATATAACTTATGATCGCAATTATTTTAAAATAAATTTATTGCAAAATTATATATGTTTATTGGATATAAATACGGCACAAATTTTTAATGAATTTTTAACATATATCCATCCAACTAACTTGAATCACACAAATATTTTTAATAACTTTAACGGCTATTTGTATGAGCGATGCAAAAAATTTAAAAAATGTATCAATAAATATATTCAATATATTTATACATTATCTGATGAACATATTTTATATAGTTTATTAAATTACCACGATGAATCATACATTCCAATTCAAACTATTGATGTTGCAAATGTTGAAATAGTTAATGCTGAAAAATTTAAATAAATTATTGACACATAACAACACAACAATATTTGTTTATTTTTTTAGCAAAAATTGAATTTTTACTTATGTAAAAATGCTATTTTTTTAACAAAAAAATTGAAATATTAAATATATCAAATATATCATATATATTAAATACATTTAACACATATGCAATTATAACAAATATGAATACTGAAAATAATTTATGTATAATAAAAAAACATTTAACACAAAATATAATAAATGATTTATTGCAAACATTTAAAATGCTATCGGTTGTTGATAATTATGGATCACATGATAAGTCTATGTTAAAAATATATTACCAACAACTTAAATTATCGCATGAACAAATTACATTTTTAATAAATTGCAATAGCAGTGACAATGCACAAAAAAAAGAATTAGATAATGTATTGACGAATTTATATGAAATGTTATATGATTCAGACAGTCAAACAATTTCAAGATATTCTTATATAAATTTGCAGGAAAAAAATCTATCTTATTTAAATTTATACATAAGTTATGTTTGTTCGTTAAATGATGAAAAAATTTTACAAAAACTAATAGATTTTCATAATAACAAATATTTAACTGAAGAAAATAATAACAACGGATTATTAACTTCAACAGCAACGATAGCAACAACAGCAACAACCGTAACAACAAACAATAGCAAAGATTCTCAGTCATTTTGCGATTTTTTAATTATTCTTTTATATTTGATGTTTGTGTTATGGTTTGCAATACATTTTATGCCAAAATGTTAAAAAATTTATGTGTTAGATTATTTCAATTTGACGAAATTATTTTTTATAAAAAATAAACACAAATCATCAATCATCATTACACAAAACAAATTTTATATTTGATTTCATAAAACGTCCTTTTGATGTTCTTTGTCTATTCAATGCATAAAATTGTTTTGGTGTAATTATTTTTTTTATTTTATTGTGTAATAAAAGTCTTTTTCTTTTATCTAACCATTTTTTAATTGCGTGTTTTTTGTATTCTTTTTTTTGTATGTTGTATGTGTTATCATATATATTTTCGTATGTATTTCTATATGTATTTTCATATATACCAATAAATTCATTCGATTTAGCAAATAACATATCAATATCATTTTCATCAAAATCTATATTAAAATTGTTATTATATTCAAATAAATGCATATCTTTTTTATCGTCAATGTTGTTGTTAATATTTATCATGGTAATAATTGTGATAGTGATTATGATGGTAATGGTAATGGTAATTACAATTATAACTATAATTATAATAATCATATCATAATCTTGTAATTACATTTGTCAATTTTTATTGTTAATTTCATAAATAATAAATATTTATTTATTGCAATAAATTTGTAACATATGATATTTGTTGTTAAAAAAAATTGATTTTTTAAATAGTTTATCATGTTATATTATATACAATTTAATACAACTTAATACAATGTTAAATGAACAATTCGTAAAATTTAATAACATAGAAAAATATTCATATACGATATCAAATTATGTTGTAACTGCAAAGTATGTACTAAGTGTATATTTACGTAGCATATATCATAATAAAAAAAAACTATTTTTGCCAAATAGTTTATTGACATATGATAAAACATGTTGCAAGAAACATGTATTGCTACCAAATAGTGTAAAAATTATATATTATGAAAATTATACATATAATTGCATGTATTATGACAATAATTTTATATTCAGTAAAAAACGAGACATTTACATTAAAAATATAATTAGTGCAAATTTATATTCGAAAAATATTCAAAATTTGATATTTTTACATAAATTACGTGCAATCGAAAATATTAAAAATTTGTTTTTATTAGAAAATATAAACGACATATATATAAAACGATGTGAAAACATACAAACTATTTTATATATGAAAAATGCTAAAAAAATTTGTTTGAATGAATGTAAAAATTTGAGAAACATAAACATTGTTGGAAACATTGAAATATTTATCATATGTGATTGTCATAAAATTAAAAAAATCACATGTTTTGTTGTGCTTAAAAAATTACATGTGATAAACAATATAAATACAAATATCATAAATACTGTAAATATTATTGTATTAAAAAATGTAAATAACATAACTGTTGATTTTTCAAACAACTTACTATTAACAGTTAATTTATTTTTTCATAAAATTAATTGTGATACATGTAGAATTCACAATTGTTGTGGTATCATCAATATAAATTTTGCAAACAGCATAATAAATAATTTAATATTATCAAGTTGCAACATAATAAATATATTTAAAAAAATACAATGTAATTTGTTAAGTTTATACAGGTGTACAAATATTAAAAATGTTTGTTCAATGATCAAATGCAAAACATTAAAAATATACAAATGTATGTTACATTATAATATATTTAATTCATACATATTTTCATTCTTTTTAGAAAAACTTGTTTTATACAACTGTAGTAATTTGACACATATAGATTCTGAAATAAATGTTAACAATTTAAGAATTTCAGAATGCTACAATTTTGATAGTGAATTAAATAATATTGTTAATGTTTTTAATGAATTAGAAATTAATAATTGCAAATCAATTACTGATTTGAATTTTTTAAAAAATAAATACATTAAAAAAATTAGTATTATTAAATGTGACAATTTTGGTAAATATAATAATAATTTATTAAATACTGATGTGTTAACATCAAACAATATCATACATGTTTATGATTTACATATTGATGTTTGTAATAATTTATTAAATTTATGTATGATGTCAAGCACACACACTGTAAAGATTGCTAATTGTCGCAAAATAAATAATTTACATCAATTAAAAAATTCGCATTGTGTCGAAATAAATAATTGTTCTTCAATAACTGATGTATCTATGTTAAAAAACGTTAAAATAATTAAAATTGAAACACTTAATGTATCAAAAAATAAACAAAATATTCAAAATATACATATGTTAGGTAATATATATAAATTGTATCTATCTAACTGTAAAATTTTAACATACAAATTATTTAAATATTTACATATTTTACATATTCAGACACATTATAAAATTGTTGATTTAAAATATTTAGCAACTATTCACACACTAGCATTTGAAAATCTAAAATATACTATAAATATATCAAATTTAAAAAAAAATAATACAATACGTATGACATATGTAAAATATATTTTAAATAATAACAAACGAAAAATAAATAATTATAATTTAACAACAAAAGAATGCAGGTTTATTGATAATTTATTTTTAAAAATATTATGTAAAACAAAATATGATGTAATGGATAATTATGATAAATTAAAAAAAATAATCAGAAAATATTTAAAAAATTTATTACATAAATAATTCAATTGTAAAAATAATTTTTATAACGAAATCATATTCATATTCATATATTTATGTTTATGTTTATATTTATATATTTATATATTTATGTTTATGATATAACTTGTGCAATTTGAATATTTTTATTGTTTGTTTGTGTAACATCAACTAAATTACACATATTAATATCAGGAATATTCACATCATTTGTCAGTGTAACATCAGTCAAATTATACGTATTAATATCAGGAATATTATTTATGTTATTTGTTACAATATTCGCAATTGGTATAATTTGGTTATTTGTTGCTGTTGTTGCATATGTAACATATGTATTGTCATTGTTAATATTTAAATTATTACCAATTTCATCACGTTTATTAACATTGTTAAACATGTTATTTTCAAAAATTTCAATAGGTTCGATTGAATTTTTTAAAATCAATAAATTAAATTTTAAAATATTTAATTGTTCTAATGTTGTTTCATAAGTAGAACACATATAATGTAATTTTTCAAATGATGTTTTTTGTTCCAAATTGTTATTTATGTTATTTGTGTTATTTATGTTATTTGTGTTAATATCACACCGTAATTTGTTAATGTAATTGGTATATTTGGTAATGTTCATGTTTGTTTCATTTAATTTTTCATTACAATAATTGTTTAATTTATTCATTAAATATGATGAGCATTGTTTAAATGTGTTATTTTTTTTAATATCTACATATTCATCATGTGATTTAATTATGTAAAACAGTGATTGAAATCGAAATATTGACAAATTATCCATATTTCTACAACTTAACGTATTATTTTTTGAACATGAATAATTTTTTGTTAAAATATAATAATTATTAAATGAAGATGACTTATCAACTCTTAACAATTTATAAATTTTTAAAAATTCATGAATTTCTATGAATATATTTAAATGTTCCATACATAAAAATTCAATTAAATTATTTTCGTTACTAGTTTCAATAAATTTTAATTTTGTTTTTATTGAAATAAATGCATCAATAAAATGCTTGTATATTTTATCATCATATGTATGTTTATTACCTTCATTTAAATTTGAAAAATCCAGCCCCATTTTTAAATTATATTATGATGTTTTATATATAAAATAACAGTAATATTTATTTTTCAATTTTTTTTATATTAAATGTATATAAGATGTGTTTATTAAATATACATAAATAATTTAATTATATAGATATTT
>OBEQ012119819.1_pt1 | contig 10923 bp, 11 predicted proteins | sample 1670901 | NCBI WGS metagenome assembly OBEQ01 (sample SAMEA104232315, study PRJEB22302) | groundwater metagenome | biome: forest; feature: aquifer; material: groundwater | place: USA | collected 2011-08-07 | depth 5.4 m | reverse complement strand
TTTACCTACCTCGGTTTTATTATAGTAGCCCTGATTGTTATTGTCGGAGTTATCTATATTTCGGAAGCCCAGAGAAATATACCTATCAACTATGCCAGGCGGGTCAGAGGAATGAAAATGTATGGTGGGGTTTCTACATATTTGCCGATGAGGGTTAATAATGCCGGCGTTATACCAATAATTTTCGCATTATCGCTTTTGCTTTTTCCGGGTATGATTGCCAACTTTTTTGCCGGTTCTAGTGTTGCTGTTATTTCTAAGGTGGCCACATTCTTCACCAATTTTGTTCAGAATCAACTTTGGTACTCTCTCTCATATTTCTTTTTGGTTGTTTTGTTCACTTATTTTTATACTGCGGTTACTTTTGACCCCAAATCAATTTCCGAGAATATTCAGAAGCAGGGCGGATATATACCCGGCATAAGACCCGGACCAATGACGGCTCAATTCCTAAATCATCTCTTGAACAGGGTTACTCTTGTCGGAGCATTGTTTCTTGGTTTGATAGCTGTTCTGCCAAACATAGTTCAAGGCGCGACAGGTATTACCACATTCACTGTTGGTGGTACTTCAATTCTTATCGTGGTTTCGGTGGCGTTGGAGATTATGAAACAGGTGGATGCCCAGCTCTCGATGTACGAGTATTAACGGTTCACACAACCCGCGCAGCGGAGCAGCGGTCGTATGACCGCAACCTCCATGCATACGGAGGGAGACGCCTTTTTAAAAATTTTGCTAATTTTAAAAAAGTGTCTCCCTCTCTCGGAGTGTGCCGTGCTTTAGCTGGCATACTCTCTATCGCTGGTTATTTAGGATACAGCTCATGTTTGGCAATCAAGGTTCAAGGTTTTTCTGAAAAATAGCCCACCTCATACTATTGACCTAAAACCTAGATATGTTATAATATGCGTTATATGAAAAAAACACATAGAAAGTCCAAGTCTCATAAAAAGTCATGGTTACGGAAGATGTGGACTGGATTTCGACACCTCTTAATATTTTAAGAGATCGATAACCAAAACCCCCTGATCAGGGGGTTTTGGTTATCGATTGAAGTACTTGACAGACATTGGATATTTGATTATCCTATGAACAGATTTAGTTTTTTGAAAAGGGTTCCAAATGACCAAGGCACAAGTAGGGAAACTCGTAGTTTGGCTAATCGCTGGCATTATTTACGTCCATCTCAGTGGCTTTATGGCTCATTACTATAACGAAACTGATTTGAAGAAGAGTCCTACGACAGTAAATAAGTTATTACTTGAGCCGTTGGAAGTGGTAAACAAATTTCTTAACGAATCATCAACCCCTCCAACGTCGCCACTAAAACCGGAAGATCCTGTTCTTAAGTTTCTTAACAAAACCAGCTTTCACGTGTACTTCTTTGCTTGGCCAGTATTTTTTTTAATTGCTTTAATCTATTGGATGGTTTTAGTAATATTTGTAATCATCTTAGTTGGAACTACGCTTCTATCTCTTTTACTTTCTTTAATCCTCTGGATGATAACATATATTATCTTGGGGTTTAATATTTTTTAACCGCTGTAACAATACAGCTTTTTTATTTTGGATTTTTAATAAATTTGCTATGATAGAATCATGAACGATTATTCATTACAAAACTACGTTGTGCAGTTGTTAGGCTGGAGCGAAGAAGGAGCGGAATCGCTAAGCGGTAAAGCAAAAAAATGGGCAGTTTTTTTAATTGGACCTCCGGGTTCGGGCAAGGGGACTCAAGCAGATCTATTGGCAGAAAGATTTGGATTGGTTCACATTCAGACATCAAAACTTGGAGAAGCCAAGATAAATGACCCCGAGTTGATTAAAAGAGATCCTGAAGTGGCGGAAGTAAAAAGATTATATGATCAAGGGGAACTTTTTCCGCCGCCGTGGACGGTGAAGATTGTTTTAGAAAAAGCTAAAGAACTGGCCGACCAAGGACAGGGAGTTGTTTTTAGTGGTTCGCCCAGAACTATCTACGAAGCAGAAAACGAATTGCCGTTTTTTGAGAATCTATATGGCCGAGAAAATATAAAAGTTATAAATTTGAAAATAGATGAAACTGAGTCTATAAATAGAAATAGTAATCGTCGGGTCTGTAAAGCGAATGGTCATCCAATTCCTAATTTTGAACAGTTCAAGAATATTCAAGTCTGTCCGCAAGATGGCAGTGAAATAATAACGAGGAGTCTTGATACTCTCGATACAATTAAAACCAGAAATGAAGTTTATAAAAGAAGGACTGCTCCTATCCTAGATTTTTTGGAAAAGAAAGGATATAAAATTACAGAAGTTAACGGTATTCAGTCAATACAAAAAGTTTTTGAAGATATATTAGATAATTTAAGATGATTAAGCTAAAGACTGAAAAGGAAATAGAAATAATGAGAGAGGGTGGTAAAATTTTGGCAGAGATTTTGAAAAAATTAGCCAATGCGGTTAAACCAGGAATTACTACTAACTATCTCGAAGAGCTCGCCTGCGAGCTTGTTTTGTCTTATAAGGTTAAGAGTTCTTTTCTTGGTTTTGACGGATATCCGGCGATGTTGTGTACATCTTTAAATGACGAAATTGTCCATGGCGTCCCTTCGGATAGAGTTTTAAAAGATGGCGATTTATTGAAAATAGATATGGGAGTTTTACATGAAGGTTTTCATACCGATTCGGCGGTAACGGTTTTAGTTGACCAAAATGACAAAGTTATCAACATAACGACACGGCGTGTCGTTAGTCCACAGGTGTTGATAAGTGTTACTAAAGAGGCGTTGAATATTGGAATATCTATGGTAAAAGTAGGCAATACTCTTGGCGATGTTGGGTCGGCTATTCAAAAGCACGTTGAAGAGAATGGATTTAATGTGGTCAGGGATTTAGTTGGTCATGGCATTGGCAGAGGACTTCATGAATCGCCACAGGTTTTAAATTATGGAAAAGCAGGAAGTGGTGAAAAACTGGTTTCTGGAATGGTTATTGCCATTGAGCCGATGGTTGTTACTGGAAAATGGGGGATTAAAAACGGTCGGGATGGTTATGCTTTTGTTACTAAAGATGGCGGTTTATCTGCTCATTTTGAACATACCGTGGCTGTAACGGAGCACGGTCCCGAAGTATTGACTTTACCATAGAACTATTGTATAATTAGAGAATTATGAGTAGGGTGTTAAGGGTATTTTTCATACCCTGCAAGGAAAACGACTTTAAACCGAGAATACTGGAATCCCAGTTCTTTTTCATGTTGTTGGGGCTTTTGGTGGGAATAAAGATTTTGAGCCTTATTTCTTTTTCAAGTTTTTTGGGGGCTGATATTTTTAACCAGGTTTCCCAGGGAGATCTCTATAGTCTTACAAATAAAGCAAGAATTGAAAATGGCGTAGACCAACTTAAGGTTAGTTCAAGGTTAGAGGCTGTGGCTCAGCTCAAGTTGGCTGACATGTTTCAGAATAGTTATTTTGCTCACACTTCTCCAGCTGGCGTAACACCATGGGACTGGTTTGATAAAGCTAACTATAATTACCAGTTAGCGGGAGAGAACTTAGCCATGAATTTCTTGTCTTCTCAGGAAGTTTTAAAAGCATGGTTAAACTCAGAGTCACATAGAAAAAACTTATTGTTGAAAGATTTTAAGGAAATTGGAATTGCGGTAGGTTCGGGAATAATTAACGGCCAGAAAACAATAGTGGTAGTCCAAGAATTCGGAACATCTCGGGCAAGTATTATTTCTGTGCCTGCGGTTAAGAATCCGAAAGTGACTCCTACTGCCAAGCCAGTTGTTGTAAAAAGTAAACCTATTTCGTTAAAGCAGGTAGCCATAGCCAAACCAGCACCTCAAGTAAAATCAGCTAGTACGCAAAAAATTGCTACATCTGAATATAAAGGATATTTCATAAACAAAAGTGCGGAAAATGCGATGATTGTATTTGCGATGGCGGCGTTTCTGATTCTGTTTCTTAAAGTGTTTGTAGCTTTTCGCATTCAGTTTCCATCATTGATCTTAAGATCGGTTTTGCTTATAATCATAAGCCTTGGATTTATACTAGTTAAAGATGATCATTTTTTTGCCAGTAAGCTAAAAATTACCAGTCAAGCTGAAATAAGTACCCACTACTCTAAATAAATGTTTAATATTTCAATTTCAAAAACAACAAATAAGAATTCCCGTCCCGGGTTTTTCAAGCTGGCCGTAATAGGGATCAGCGTTTTTTTAATAGTGTTCATTCTTTTGAATATCTCTGCCCTAATAGGTTGGTTTGGATACGTGAGAAACCAGTTTACTGACGCCGACGAAATTACAGAAACACAACTTTTGATGGCTAAGTATCATTCAGAGGGATTAACTCCGATGGTTTATGCTAATGAATATGATCACGTCACTGAAAAAGACTTATATTCTTCTGAAGTTTTTTCAAGTCAAGCAGCTACTGTTTTAGGTCAAGACATTTTATCTATTCCCAAGATTAATGTTAAAACCCCAATAGTGATTGGAAAATCTACTGTTTCAAAGCAAATATTGACAGATCTCCAAAAAGGTGTATTATTGTACCCAGGTTCAGCACTTCCTGGCAACGGCGGAAGTACGGTTATAATTGGTCACTCTTCGTCAAATACACCATGGAACAAATATAGCCATGTTTTCTCATTACTTAATCGTCTTGAATCCGGTGATTTAATATATATAAATTCCGGAGACGCTTCCTATGTATACCAAATAAGTGCTAAGAAAACCGGTTCGGTATTCACTATTGCAAGTTCGGACATTAAAGGCGATCTGATCCTTTCGAGTTGCTGGCCAGTTGGAACCGACAATGGAAGAATCGTGGTAACAGCTAATCTTATCCGATCCTAAAAGTTATTAATAGATATAAAAAATTATGAAAAACAAGAAACAAAAATTAGCAATTGCGGTCGGTTTTGGGGTAGCCTTAGTACTAATAACTAGTTTTGGGATGAACTTGGTTCAGGTTGTTTTAGCGGCCGAAGGTGATTTTGCTAATGTTGTTATTAACGAAACAGGCAAGGCGCCTGGTAGTTGCGTTAAAGTTCCTGGTGGTAATACCAGCCGATATATCTCATATGACATAAAAGCTGTTAGTTCGAGTAATCAAACCCAACAGTTAAATACCGCAGTATTTCATAGTTCACAATCAGGATGTACTTCTTACAATGGTGACCTTGGCACTGGTTGGGAAGTATCGTATGGTCCAACCGTTTATCAACCCGGACAGGTTATAGATCTGGGACTTCGTTACGATACCGCCGCTTATACTTGTGGTAGAACTCAATATGATGCTAGTTACAACCTTGCCGGTAGAGGTTGGTTTTATGATTTAGCGACCACTTACAATAACGTATTTGTCGGGGTCGTTGTTGACTATGGAGTTGATTGCCCAGCACCTGTATCAACTGGTAATGTTGTTATCACTTCAAATCTTTCATACCCTGCCCACTATACATATGGCCCTGCTCAGTTTACTTCCGGTCAGGGTTGGAATGGTAGTCATCCTTGGTATGGCGTTCCGGTTGGCTCTTACACGGTAAAAGCCGATCAAGTTCCGGGGTATACTGTTACCATCAACGGTTCTGCCACAAATCCGTATGGTTCTCAGACTCTGCCCGCTAATCAAACAATCAAATTTGATATTGTCTATACACCAAAGACGAATCAATTACCGATTGGTTATCTTGATGCCGCCGACTGCAGTATTATCGGCGGTTGGGCATTAGATTTAGATACACCCAATAGTCCAATAAATGTCAGAATCTTTAAAGAAGGTGGTGTTGCGTTAATGGATGTTTCAACGTCCGGCACTCGAAATGATATAAATACTAATTACAGTGTTTCCGGCACGCATGGTTTCACCATTAACACGCCGGCTTCATTAAAGGACGGTAATGTTCATACGATTACGGTCTACGGTTTAGACGCAAATCTTTCCGGCGGAGCAGCCCCATTATCGGGTTCCGGAAAAACTCTTCAGTGCGGTGGCAGTACCCCAACACCTACTCCAACCCCAACCCCAACCCCAACACCTACGCCCGCGAGCTGTACAATCGGAACTATCGTCGTCAATAGTAATAATCAAGGTGCCGCGTATTATTTAACAAAACCGACAGGTCAAGTATTTGGCTGGAACGGTTCCAATACATTCCCAAATGCCGATCTTGGCAGTTGGACGATACGTGCTGATACTATTGTCGGTTATAATCCGCCATCAGTAAATCAGACTAATGGCTCTCTTTCAGGCTGCGGTACGCTTACGTTCACGATTACGTATACACCGGTTGCTTCTAATCCGACGCCAACCCCAACACCAACGCCGATACCAAATCCTATCAGTGCCACCATTAATGTTGTTCCTTCGGTTATTTATCAAGGTGATTCGGCAACAGTATGTTGGAATACTTACAATGCCTCAACTGCAGTAGTGAATCAGCTCGGTTCGGTGTCGTTGATGGGTTGCCGATCGGTAAATCCTTCTCAAGATACTACCTACACTATTTCGGCAACGAATTCCCAGGGCGGGTATGCAACAGCATCCACAGTACTTTTTGTTCTCCAGCGCAATAGTGTAATCTATCCGACCTTGAGCGTGGATAAGCTCGTCCGTAATATCACCAGCGGTTCCGGTGAACTTAATTCCGTCTATGCAAATACCGGTGATCAATTAGAGTATATAATTAAGGTTTCGGTTAGTGGTGGCAACAATGCTACAAATGCTACCAATGTCCGAGTAAGCGATAATCTTCCGTATGGTTTATCGTATGTTTTAGGGACAACCTATATTGATGGTTCTTATGCTTCTGACGGTATTACTAATGGTGGGCTGAATATTGGCACTCGGTCTTCTGGCACAACTGCAACTATTAGATTTAAGGCAACGGTTAACTCAAGCGGTTTCAACAGTGGATCAAATACGCTTACCAATACCGTTAGTGTCACATCTGACAATCTTTCAAGTGTGAGTGATACTGCTTACGTAATCGTAAATCAAGGCAATGTTTATGTTAATCCGCAGGGTCTCTTTATTGAGAAAACTGCTAAAAATATCAGTCAGGGCCAGAATGACAACCGAACCACTTTGAATGCAAACAATGGCGACACGATCGAGTTTGATATTAAGATTCGTTCAGTCTCGTCTTCAACGCTTTATAATGTAATCATTGCTGATCCTCTTCCGAGTGGTTTGGTATATGTAAACAACAGCACAGCCCTGAATGGATATGTCATTGGCAACGGGATCGTTGGTTCAGGTGTTAATATCGGTACCCTTAGTCCTAATCAAGAAATGAATGTAAAATTCTATGTTGTTGTAAATACTACTGCCCAGACTACGGTGACTAATGTTGCCCAAACGAGAGCTGATAATGTTCCGACGATGAACTCACAACCAGTTTACATTAACCTTAATTCAGGAGTTGTCTTGGGTGCAATTAGTGTCAAAACTGGTGCCTCAATGGATGTCGTGATATCTCTAATTAGTTCAATTGTTGCCACTGGCGGCTATGCCGCATTCCGTATGAGAAAAATCATGTTGGTGTAAGGTCTCGCTCTGCCTCGTCACTTCTTATCACGGTTCCTCTTTGAACTTTTATTGCCAATCATCATCTGACACCTGAGCAACCGGCGGAGGGCGTGTGCCTTTTTAAAATTAGTCCCGACTCTGTCGAGGATCCTCGATAGTCCCGATGCCAAAGGCATCGAGGATTCTCGATATAATTCATAAGAATTATATCGGAACTATCGGGACAAAGATTTTTAAAAGGTACACCCCGCAGTCATGCATAGAGGTTGTGGCAGCGATAGTTAAGGATTATAATTAACCCATGGACTACCAATCATTTCAGTCGGGCGGTCAGGAGCAAAATCAGGTTCCAAATCTTTCTGAACGGCTAAGACCATATCGGTGGCATATTGCTGTGGTAGGTGTGATTATTATCGCCCTTATTTTTGGCGCCTATAGTTATCTAAAATATACTAACGAACAAAATGATACAGCGGTTGCACGGCAAGCTCAAGATGCCCAGAAAAAAATTGATGAAATTCTTCAGAAACGTGGGCAAGATGTGACTGCGAATTGGAAAACGTACACGAATACGCAGTATGGATTTGAAGTGAGTTACCCGAAATTGTGGTTTGTGGCAAAGGATCAAAGTTTGATATTAGCAATAGAGTCAAAAGAAGCGAAGGTTGGACTTGAACCAGGAAATATCTATGTTGGGTTGAGATATATTGCTGATTGGAACAACCAGGAGATTTTTTCTACTGCCAACATCACTAGAGAAATTCAAGGTGAATTTGATGTAGATACTCTGCAGCAGGTTCTTAACACTGATGTGAAAGTGGATTATATTGGCGATCCACCTTGGGGCACAACCATCATTTCTTTTAAGAAGCCTGGAACTAACTCAGGGATCGCCATCTCGGGATCGATAGATAGTTCAGACTTACCGGTATATGGTGGTCAGAATACCAATAAAACTTTGTTTAAAGAGATAATTAACTCTTTTAAATTTAATAATTCCACTGACACCTCGACACGGAAAGTCTATCGTAATGATAAGTATGGGTTTGAGTTTAAGTATCCAAGTAATTGGGTTATGACAACAGAACCAAGTAAAACTTCTGCTCTTATTCCTACCGTGTTTAGAGATTCTCAAGAAAAATTTAAATTTCAGATTGAAAGTAATTGCTGTCGCGAAGGGATTATTAAATATCAAAACATACCCATTCAACTAGATGGTAAAAATTTAAGTTATTATTTATGGGGTTACGCTAAAAATTTAGGAGAGACGACTATAGATCCGAATAATCCAAAAAGATTGGCTTTGCAGAGAGTACCAGGCTCACTTTTAAAATCCGCAGATCTTTTAAACGAAGGTCTAGATGTTGAGTTAGAATTTAATGCAATTGATCAAGGAGAGGCTCTAAGTTATTTTAACCAAATCCTCTCCACATTTAAATTCATAAAATAATGTCAAAAAATAGCAAAAAAACGGCACAAGAAATACAAGATGAAATATTTAAAAAAATGCCGGCAGACAGAAAACTTGAATTGGGTTCTCAACTGTGGTTATTAGCAAAAGAGTTGGCTAAAGAAAAAGTTTGTTATGGAGTCAATAGACCCAAGACAATTGTTGGCAAAAGTCGTTAAGGTTTTAGACGAACTCGATATCCCATATATGGTAACCGGAGGTATGGCGGTTTTAATTTGGGGCAGACCACGATTTACTGCCGACGTCGATATAATTATTGAGCTAAAGACGAATAATATTAAGGCTCTTGCTTCAGCTCTTATGAATATTAGCGAATTTGGGTACGTAGATGAAGATTCAATGAGGGAGGCCTTAAATAATCATGGAGAGTTTAATTTTATAGACGGTGGATCGGGGGTTAAAGTAGATTTTTGGGTTATTGGTGATGACCACCCTGAAATTAAGAGATTTAAAAATAGACAAGTCAAAGAAGTTCTGGGCCAGCAAGTTAATTTTATTTCTCCGGAAGATTTGATTTTAAGTAAATTAAGATGGTACAAAATTAGCCCATCGAGTCGTCACCTGGAAGACGTGGAATCAATATTAAAAATATCAGACAATATTCTCGATAAAAACTATTTATTGAAGCAATCCCAAAAACAAGGGACTTGGGATGAGTTAAATAAACTGTTAAAATAAAATAATGGATGAACAATTACCACAATCGCAGGAGCTACAGCAATATCAAACTCCGACGCCAATACTCCAGGGGCATTTTTTAAACAAAAAGTTTGTTATTACAGTACTTGTTTTAATCATACTCGGCGGCATCGCCTATGGTACCATCTGGTATTGGCAGAAACAACAACTTGCGAGTGAAGTCGTGCCGACGTTTACGCCGCGACCAACCGATGATATTGCAAATTGGAAAACGTATAGCAATACACAGTATGGATTTGAAGTGAAATATCCCCTGACTAAAATAATCGTCGGAGACTTTAATAAGAATCATTCGATTAATATCACAAAGCCACAAGGAACCGACTTATTACAAATTGAGTTTTTGAATAAGAATGTGGATCAGATAAAAAACGAAATTGTGTCACAAAGGTACTTGCGGATAACAGATGAAAGCACCACGTTTAACGGCAGCCAAGCAAGAAAACTGACCTATTATCCAGAGATAGGAAACGATCCTTACACAACAATTCTGGTTAGTTATAACGATGGAACTTTTAAATTTACACATGGCAGTAGTCCGGAGTATATAAAAATCCTCTCCACGTTTAAATTCACCAAGTAATGAGGATTGACAACCCGATTGTAATTGATAAACTTATTCCCATGGACGAAGTAAAAGAAGTAAAACAGGATAATCAATACGCCACCAAGGGTGATCTTCAGGGGCTCGGTAGTGAACTTAAGACTTATATGGGTGTTTTGTTTGAACGCGCATCAGATCAGACGGTGTTATTAGCGGAGCAGTTACAAGGCACTAATCACAGGGTGGGCGGCCTTGAGTCAAAGGTAGATAATCTTGAGTCAAAGGTAGATAATCTTGAGTCAAAGGTAGATATGGTTATCGAAACTGTAGGCGAAATAAAAGTCACCGTGGTTGAGATCAGGGACAGCTTGGATAATAAAGTGGATAAGAAAGACTTCGTGAGGCTAGAAAGGCAAGTGGCAGGGTTGGTGGCAAAAGCTGGCTAGCCATTTGACTTGTGGATAGTGCTTCTGATATACTAAGACCTACAAAGAAATATGTATAAAACACTAATAAACAACATTACAAGCGGCTGATAAATCCTCCTTTTTTGGTGCTAAGTTGAATCAAAGCCGCCTGTAAAGCGGTGTTTTTATTACTAAAATTGACTTCTGGTGATAGGTTCGATACTCTTCACGAGCAGTCAATTGAAAGCATATTGAAAATTGAATATAAGTCCCGATTGCTTT